>JGI24712J26585_10004655_pt1 | contig 10392 bp, 6 predicted proteins | sample BioPla3DNA2_FD_26585 | JGI IMG/M metagenome (IMG submission 26585)
AAGCTCTATACCTTGTAAAGCAATATCAAGTGAACGTAAATTTACTGATGTTATTTTGCTTATTTTATACTCTTTGATGCCGTATTTTTTGTATGCCGCAAATACCTCTTTTTTGCTCGATCCGACAGAAATGCCTTCGCTTGTGACATAATTTGCATTTTTGTATACCGTTTGTAAAACAGTCCATTCGCCGGTGGGATATTGTTCTTCAAACGTATCAAAGTCATGATAATAAGCAATGCGAAAAGGTCCATTCGCATTTTGGCCGTTTGCATAAACAAACGGGGTATTATCATTATATGGATTTATGCAGCGCATTTTAAAAAAATCGCTTGGATATACAATCGCACCAGTCTCGCCGCTTTTCAGACTAAAACGGATACTGAAGTATATGATGAAAATAAAAAGTAGGAACAGGTATGCAAAAAATTAACTCCGTTTATAAGAACTGAGCTTTTGAAAACACAAGATAATTATCACCCATTACTTTAAATTAACTATTTTTGTGCATTGAATACTTCCTATAAAACTCTGGTATCCAAGCATTTACGGTATGTATCCTTCTATGTAGAAAAATTATAGTCTACAAAATACCTTTCATGTAATAATAACAACTAAGTAACTGAAATGCAACAACAGGTACCCCCAATCTTACCATCTCATTACAAAAATCCTCAGGTAGCGGCTGGAAGACCATTAAATCGTGGACTGATTCCGGACCAGGCCAGGGTCTAATTATTGAAAAATATTATTATGTCGGTTATGGTACGTATAGAGTATGTTCAACAGCAAAAATCTACGATTCCGCAGGTAAATTACTTGAAACACAATCTTTTTATTCGGCAGAAGAAACATATTAATTGCGGTTTGACAATAGTGGAAGATAAAAAACTGCTGCTATTTCCACTTTTTCCTTCTGCTCAGAAGCGCATTTACATGATCGCTTTGTTCCCCCGTAACAACGGGTTCTTTTTTTGCGGCCGGAAGTTTTTCAGCTACGGGTTTTTGACGCTTTTCAACAGGTTCGGAAGTCAGTTCATCCGCCTGAATGCTTCTTGTATGATCTGCGGGCTTTTTCTTCATGCTTTTAAAGTAACGGGAAACAGCCGGATAAACTTTTTCATTCAGAAATGCTGCCGCCGGTTCAAAGGAAATCTTAAGCTTCCTGAATGCAATATCTGCAAGAAGAAGGCACAACGAGATAAGTATAAGCAAATTAGTTATATCCCTTTTAGCTCCGAGGTCCTGCACCGGACCTTCAAGCACTTCTTTCGGGTCGGCTATAACCCTTCCTCCGCCTGCTTTGGCCAATTTATCAATAAAACTTCCGGTATTTTCATTTATATATCTGTATTCATTTGAATACGGCATTACAATTCCTCCGCTGACACTTTCAAAACCCTCTTCCGACGGTATCCGAGCATGAACAATATAAGCTCCGGGGTCGCTCTTTTTAATAACCGCTTCATATACCCCGGGCCTTATAGCATTAAAGCTTATCGTTTCTTCCGCTCCGTCAGGAGATATAACAGTCCCTTCAAGTGATTCTTCAAATACCGTTTTCTCCAGATCAGATTCAATTATAACAACACCTTGTCCGTCGCGCAGTTCCGTTTTGACCGAATACCCGGCGTTTATATCTTTCTGTATCATCCAACCGATAAGATTTCCCCAGAAAACTGGAGCATCCTGCCACATATTCCACTTCGATGTCCACGCTCCGCGTATGTCGGATGTCCATGCCGCAGTCCTGCCAAGCCCATACTGCCATACGGCAAGTACCGGATCCTGAATATCGCTTCGGAAAACCGTCTGCGCAGTGGATTTTACCTTTGTGCAGACATATCCGTCCAACATAGGAATTGCTTCAATCCCTTTTAAAAGCCCAGCCGATGACACAAGCTCGGGATAGAAGCTCCTGTTCTGGATATATTTTTGACCTGCAAGAAACGCTTCCTTTGCGAATATGCTTGGAATATCGGAAAACTCGTCCGTCTGGTAGTACCTTCCCATTCCCCCGTACGCGAGAGCCTTCAATAAAAGAGTATCCGCGCCTCTTCCGACCGCTACCGTTGAGAGGGTTATTCCATCTTTCCTGATGCCTTCAATAATTCTTTCATAACCGTGCTGCTCCGCCTGTCCGTCTGTTAATAATATAATATGCTTAAGTTTTGTGTCTTTATTTCTTAGATCCTGCCATGCCTCCTCAAGGGGCGGTAAAATTTGTGTCCCGCCTCCCGGGCGTATTGTAGCTATCGTATCGATCTTTTCTCCACGGTCATCAAGCGGCTGGGTTCTTATAACCCATTGAATGGCGTCATCAAACGCTATAACACCAAGCTGATCGGTTTCGTCAAGAACTTCCGCCGCGCGTATTGCCGCTTCTTTCGCAAGCTCGAGCTTTGAAACACCGTATTCTCCGCTTGACATGCTGCCTGATTTATCAATAACAAGGATAAGGCCCAAATCCGGGTTTTCCTCTTTCGGAGTGATATCCATATTCACAGGCAGTATTGTTTCAAGTGGGGTATTGGCATATCCGCCCGGAGCATAGCTGTTCTCCCCGCCGATCGTTAAAAGGCCTCTGCCCTGGTATTTTACAGCCTGTTCAAGGGCGTTAAGAAAACCGTCACTAAGCCATTCCGCCGAAATATCTACCATAACATACGCATCATACGCAATAAGCCCTTGAATATCATCAGGAACTTCTCCGGGCTGAACGCGCGTAATGTTCGCGTATTCTTCAATATATCTTACAAGATTTTCACCTGAATTGCCTCTTTCAATAACCAGTACGGCGGGACGATCAAGTATTTCGGTAAAAGCTGAAAGCCGGTTGTTCTGTAAAACCGTGTCGTCATGCGTGACAACCTCTGCGGTATAAGTTACAATACCTCCCTGCTGAACCTTATCGCCGAAGGTGAACAGATTTGCGCCTTTGTATATATCAACTTCCTTTTCGGCTGTAAGCGTACGGTTTGCAAACAGGCGCACCGTTGCTTTTGTATCGGTGCTGCTTGATATTTTCACCGATATGTCAAAGTGTTCTCCCGCGTTCACCTGTTTGGGCGCTGTGAACTCGTCAATCTGCACTTCCGCACCGTAGACTTGCTCAAAAGGTACAACATCAACGGTATACCCTATCCTGTTCATAAGACTTGCCGTTTCAATCGCATTACCCGATGTTTCCTTCCCATCCGTTAAAAGTACAACCCGTTTTGCGGTGTTGTCAGGCATTATTGAACGGGCAAGAACAATAGCCTTTTCAATATCGGTTGAATCGGATTTAATCCTGCTGTTAATTGATACAACAGTGTCTTCTTTCGATGGCATTTTTAAAACCCTTGATTCGGCGGCAAAAGATATAAGGCCTGTTAAGTCCTTTTTCCCAGCGTTTTTCATAGCCTCATCTATAAAGCGTTCAATCTCGTTCATGCTTTTTTTATTACTGTCTGAAATATCGGCGGCAAAGATTGTAGTGGTTGTTCCCGCCTTTGTTTGAATTGAAGGAGACGCAGCAGCGAGAGTAAGCGTAAGCATAAGAACTATACGCAAAACCTGTGCGATTCTCTTTTTAAGTAAAGGCATATGTTTGATCCGCTTTCCCGTTAATATTACATAAGCAACAAACACGGGAAACAGCGCTAATATCCAAGGATGTTCAAGCGTAACGCCGATTTGCATAGTACCACCATTCTACAATCAGTATTAATAAAGCCGCGCAAATAATTGGGAGATTGAAAAGCCGCACATTTTTCCTGAAAGGTATAATAATTCCCTCTTCACCGCCCGCTCCCCCGGCTGCCGATTCAATACTCTCCGCCTGCCACTCATCCGGGAGATTCACGACAAAAACGCTTTCGTTGATATGCAGCGAATTATCCTGCAAAACCTTATAAATCCCCGGTTCTTCCGTCTGTATAAACGGCTGCGGAGGAACCGGCGGAGCTATTTCAATATTCCGTCCGTCCGGCGTTATAACATTTGCTTTTATTGTTCCCGGCTGCAGCATAAACCGTATCGGCTCTCCGGCAGTAATACCTGAAATTCTTGTACCGCTTGCCGGAGAATATTCCGACAATATATTCGATATTATAACGGGAAATTCGGTCCTAATCGGAAGATCGGTTTCGTAAATATTAAACCCGAACACCAGTAACCTGGTGTTATTTATCAATCCCTCAAATATTACCGGATTACCGTTATATTCAATCACCGGTTCGGCCCAATCCGGCTTTTCTATAATCCTTGTCCTTCCGACTGAAAATCCGGGGTTTTCAAGATGTTTAAATATCACATGTCCCGAAGGCTCAATTACCGGTGTATCCATCCAACCGCCGACAGCGAAATAGTCATTCGGAACAGGATTGAAAATGACTACATTTCCGTCCTCGGGAAGTTTATCGGGAACAACACCGTCAAGAACATATAAATCGTGATCTTTATATTCGATAAGTTCATCCGGTAATGTACGCGTAAACTCAATTCCTTCAATAATCGAAAAGATTTTTTCAAGAAAATAGTTGCCGTGTGTCACAAGCAGAACCTTCACGGGCTTTCCTTCAAAAACCGTATCATACGCGTGGTTATCCTCGGTAAGTATATCTTCGGTATCAATCACACAGTGAAGAGTTTTAACAGACGAAGGCACATTGCTCCACCAAACCGTTCGTGTCCCGTTTTCCGGCACCGTCACAAGCTGTGAATCAAGGAAACTGTCGTCCCCATAAAGGCTGACCGATACCTCGCTGTCGTTGTCCCCCTGGTTTCGTAATATACTCATTGCGGTAATTCCGTCTTTACTGAAGGCATGTGTAAAACGAACAACTGCAATATTGTCATTTTGCTTTTTATAATTTGAAAATTGTATCTCTTCGTTTCCGACACGTATCGGCATATCTGAAAACAGGACGATCAATGCGTCCGGATGCCTGTTTTTAAGCGACAGAAGCAGTTCCTCAGCACGGCGGATATCCGTATAAGTTTTGGTCTGCTCTATCGATTGTATACTTGTTCTTATTTCGTTGTCGGAATCCGATTCATATAACAGCACATCAGGCTCGCGTCTTAGACTGACAACAGTCACCGGGGTTCCCGGCGGAAGCTCCGCGGCATACTTTTGCGCATCTTTTTTTGCCGCATCTAACCTCGTCGGCTTTACATCTGTTGACGACATGCTAAGAGAAGAATCTATCGCTATAATAACCGGCTGCGACGTATGAGTTCCGGACTCCAAAGCCATGCCGGCCAGCGCCAGCACAATTAATACCGCGCAAAGAAGCTGCAGAAACATTAAAAGGTTTTTTCTAAGCTTCTGCCACGGTGTCGCGGCCTGCATGTCCCGAAGAACCTTCTGCCACAGGACATGGCTCGAAACAATAACCTTTTCCCTTTTTTGTTTCATTATATATAATATAATTATCAGCGGAACGGCTATAAGCCCGATTAACCCCCATGGAGTTACAAACGTCAACTGCTGTCACATCCTTTAATATATTCCGGTATTTCAAAGAGGAACAAAAGCGGGCGCTGTCAGCTTGCCACCTTCAAAACCATTTCCTCAAGAGCCATGTCGGAAGGAAGTAATGCGTAATGGATTCCGAATTTTTTGCACTGCTGCTTTATATTATTCAAAAACTGCTTAAGCAATTTTTCATACATATCAAACAATTCTCCCGACACCGTCACTTCGATTATATCATTCGTTTCAATATCAACCAGCTCAAGCGCCCCGTCAATATCCGGCGCTAATTCCTGCGGGGATAGAATTTGGCAAAGATAAACATCCTGTTTCATGTATTTGAGATATTTCAAACCTTCTTCAAGCCCGCCTTCAACAAGGCCATCTGTGATTACTATGCTTATTCCCCGTCCGGTCTTCCATTCCATTTTTGCGACAGCTTCAGTGAAATTACTTTTTCCGCCGTTTTCAATTATTTCAAGAGTATTTACCGCTTTCGCGAATGAAGACGGCGTGCTGTAAGGCCCGAATGTTCCCTGCATCATGCTGTTCCACGGGTTAATATAAACCCTGTCATAGGTATTAACGCTGATATAGGCTAAAGCCGCGGCAAGACGCTTTGCAGCGGTATTTTTATCAGGCTGGCCATAATTCATCGAAAGGCTTGTGTCAAGGAAAATCCGTACCGGTGCTTCCCGTTCTTCCATAAACAGTTTAACAAATAATTTGTCGAACCGCCCGTAAGCATTCCAGTCAATACGCCTGAAATCGTCTCCGGCAGTGTACTCCCTGAAGTCGGAGAACTCAACCGAAGAACCCTTGCTTAACGATTTCCTGTTCCCCGCTGCCTGGCCTTCAAGCTTTAGGCCGGTCTTAATAGCAAGCCTTTGTATTTTTTTCAGTGTATCATTATCTATTATTTTCACGGATACGTTTTCACTTCCTTTAGTATTTCTTCAATTAACGCGTCCGGAGTAACTTCATCGGATACGGCGTCAAAATTCAGGAATATTCTGTGTCTTAGCGACGGGAAAGCAACGCTTTGAATATCTTCAAATGATACATTATATCTTCCGCTCAGCAAAGCTCTGATTCTTGCGGTAGAAACTACTGCCTGGGCTCCTCTGGGGCTTGATCCGTAATGGACGTATTTTTTCGTAATATGGGGTGAACCTTCCTGTTCGGGGTGAGTGGCCATTACAATCCTTAATGCGTAATCCAGAACAGGTTCCGCTATCGGGATTTCCCGCGCAATATTCTGTATATTAGTGATCTCATCCGCATTCGTTACGGCCTCAATTTTCTCTTCACTGCCTGTGGTTGTAAGTTGGATAATGCCTTTAAGTTCGTCAAAACCGGGGAACGGAACATTCAGCTTGAACAAAAACCTGTCCATTTGCGCTTCCGGTAAAGGGTAAGTACCTTCCATTTCGATAGGGTTTTGCGTTGCCATTACAAAAAAGGGACGCGGAAGAATATGTGTTGTGTCGGCAACGGTAACCGTGCCTTCCTGCATGGCCTGAAGCAATGCGCTTTGCGTTTTCGGTGTTGCCCGGTTTATCTCGTCTGCGAGGACAATATTGCTGAATATAGGTCCGGGCTGAAAATGGAACATGCCTTCCCCGTCTTCGTTTCTTGTTACGATATTTGTCCCGGTGACATCGGCGGGCATAAGGTCAGGAGTAAACTGTATACGTGAAAAGTTAAGGCCGGTCACTCCGCCTAATGTATTTACAAGCCTTGTTTTGCCAAGCCCTGGTAAGCCTTCAAGTAAAATATTCCCGCCGGCAAGCATGCATATGATTACCTGCCTGATAACTTCATTCTGCCCTATCATATGGCGGGAAACTTCCGCTTCGATTTTCGCCACGGTATCCATTACCTTTTTAAAATCTTTTTGTTCAGCCTTCACTGTACCGCCCTCCTGTTTGTTAATTATACTTTATTCACTGCTAATAAACTACCTGCTTGTTCAGCGCATAATCCTGAAGAACTATTGTACAATATAAGGAAACTATAGCGGAATGCAGCATAGAGATATACAGTCAGAGCGAGGATAAGCAAGTCGACTGTTTGAGCAAAAATGCTTCATACAAGAAATATTTCAAAGCATTTTTGCGAGTTTCGACTTGCCCGAGCTGAACTGTATAGCTCTTGCAAATGAAGCTCCTTGTTTCCGTTATTGTACAATAGTTCCAGCACGGTGCTCATTGTACAATAGTTTAAAAGCAAATGTATGAACATTATTTCCGCGGGTCCTGCTTCGGATGTTTCGTTTACTTGTGCGACAAAGCACGTACCAACAACACGCTTTAGATCATGATTTATTTTCACATAGAGGTCTCCATATCCCGGGTCGCTCATTAACCCGCTCCTAAGTATCCTGTTAGCAGCAGGGCGTTGGAGCATGTCGCCCGGCGTAACCGAAAACATCCGAATCACCCGCTGTTTATCCGGCGTTAATCTGCTGCTATTGTTCAGACGATCAATGTAGAACTATTGTACAATAGTTCTTGTCATTGCATGTATCTATATCTATTCCAGTGAACTGAAATAGTCCCTAACCAATGATTTAAGCCCCGAAGGTATGTCCACCTTTTCCATTGTCTGAACGGCCTGCTGCCTGTATTCTGTCAGCACGTCACGGAACGGAAGCATTGCCCCTTTTTGAACCGGAGCTCCGTCTGCATCGGTAAACGTACTGCTGCCCGACTCCAGTTTCTGTCCGGATAAAGAGGTTTCATTCCCCTCGCCTCCAAGCCGCTCCGGCACATAAATCCGCTCGTATTCGGTTTCCTTTCTCTGTCCCGGAGCCCGTCCGCTCCCAGGTTCATCGCCTTCACTATANCCGGCGTCTTCGCTTGTCGAGCCTTCGCCGGCTCCCTGCCCGCCGTTTTTGCCCTGTCCCTTTGAGCCGCCGCTTCCTTCTCCGGGCTGGTTACCCTGCCCTCCTCCGGATTGGTTTCCCTTTCCTTCTCCTGACTGGTTTCCCTGCCCTTCCGCCCGTTTTCCTCCCTGGTTATCACCGGCTTGCGCTACACTTTTATCAACCGATGAAATTGCTCTTCTTGCCGCGCGCGAAGCGTTTCCAATCTCTCCGGAAGCCTGCATGAACGACTGGCTGCCTCCGGTTGCCTCACTGATATTTTCAATTAATTCCGAAATATCTTCGATTATCTCAGAAGCATCCGAATCGCCCGATTCAGCCGACATTGCCAGTTCCTTAACAGACTCGGAAAGCATTGAACCGTCAGGCATATTTTCTAATGCCTGCTCCAAAATCTCCGCTAATTCCTGCTTGTTCCCTTCCTGTTCAATATCGGACATCAACTCCGAAAGCGCCTGCTCCAATAAGTTTTTATCATCTTCACTTAAAGCCTGCGCAAGCTCGGAGGTTAAAGGCGAACCCGACAAAGCGTCAATCAGGGCTTTAAGATCGTTCAGCGGGTCACCTGATTGAAGCTCTTTCATATAATTCTCCATCTGTGCCAAAGCCTTAAGCGCGTCTTCTTCGGTTCTTGCCTTTTTGAATTCATCTTTCAGCCTCTCAAGCGCATCCTCAAGTTTTTTTAACTGTTCATCGGTAAGCTCAGGGTGCTCCTCTTTCTGTTCGTTAAGTTTTTCCTCTATATTTTTTTCCTGTTTTTTCATCTCGGTAATCAATGATTCCCTTATACGCGTCTGCCGCCCCACTCTGCCGGGGAAAAAAGAAACAGCGCAGGCCAGACAGAACAGCACCAAAGCCGTTATTAACAATTGATACCGTATATCGGCTTTATATTTCCTTTTTATGTCGATTGCGTCAACAGCCATTTCCATATCACGGCGCTGCAGCTCAGCGACAGGCGAAGTATCATCCTTAAGATACCATGCCGTGATAACGCGTTCGTTAAGGCCAAGGCTGTCCGCTGTAATCAAGACCTGCCTTTTGCGCGGTGTAAGAATAACAGCCGCAATAAGTGATAAAGCAGCACCCGCCGCTATTATATAAATCAGCTTTATTCGAACAAACGGTATTACAATAAAAAGCGAAAAAACAGATACCAAAAGCGCTAATGCGCCCGATGCCGCAAGGAAAAAAAACAGTGCTTTAAGCCAAATGCAAAAGTGCATTTTTCTTTTCAGTGAATACAGCTTTTTATGCGGGAATCTTATATCCATAACCTACCCCTTAATATTTTCTTTTTACAGGGTTTAATGCCAGCGAGCTGAAAAAAATCAGCAGTATTGATGATATTGTGCTGAACAGTCCGTTTACAATCCACGGATGCATATATTTCCATATCCCTGTTTCCGCTGCAAGCAGCATTTCAATTTGCCGCTGAACATCCGATATTCCAAATATATATCCACCGTAGCCTCCATACGAGCCAAAATAAAACGATATATACCCGAATACCGGCGATGGAAAAAGACCCGTTACAAAATCCCTGTAGACCGGGTTAAAACCTCCGGGCATCCGTTGATGAAGCATGGCATAAATCAAAAAACCTACAAACGGGCCGAAGGTGACAAGACCGAGGAAGATATATGTTGTTATTATCGCTGTAATGTTTCTTTTAAATATTGTAGAAAAAAACACACCGCATGACGCAACAAAAAACGCCGTTAACAAATAGAACAGCAATAGTTTTGCTATGTCGGCAAAGCCAATTCCGCCGAAGAAAAACACTATTCCGATAACTGGAAGCGACGCAACGAGCAAAAGCATAGTATGCGCAATTGAAACCATTATTTTACCGAGGATAATCCTTCGCGCGGGTGTCGCTGTTACAAGCATTAAATCAAGGGTTTGGCGCTCTCTTTCGCTACTTATTGAAACGGCGGTAATCGCGGGTACCGCAATAAACAGCAGCGCGAACTGGAAAGTAATCAAAATATTATAAGCGTCTATAGCCATTCTGGGATTAAAAGACTGATATGATCTTGGA
>JGI24712J26585_10004656_pt1 | contig 10391 bp, 4 predicted proteins | sample BioPla3DNA2_FD_26585 | JGI IMG/M metagenome (IMG submission 26585)
AAAAGCCTCCTTTTCGAAAAAAGGAGGCTTTGATCTGCTTTCCGCTTTAGTGAAACAGATTACATCCCGGAAGGGACAGTTCCGTAAAGGATCGCATTTGTTGTCCTGTCACGGATAACCACAAATGGAGCTTTGTTTCCGGACTGAACCGGATATGACCAGTCGTCACTCTCATTGAAATTGTACTGCCAGTCAGCAGTGTGTATACCTGCCTGTAACTGCATTGAGGCATTTGGGGCGAGAGTCCCGCTGGAGAAGGTAAAGCTGGTCTGCAGGTCGGCTTTCTGTGTGTCTGACCCGTAAACCTGGGAAAGCCTGCTGATACTTCCGCTCGCACTTCCGATACTGCAGTAATAGATATCAGCCCTGAGGTTGTCTGCGATTACCGATGGATCGAAAGTGTAATACTCGAGGACAATATCTGAGAGACTGATACTGGTTTCTCCGGTGTTTTTAATGGTAAACGAGGGTGCAATTGAGTTCCCGATAACACTGGCATCAGGAATCATGATGACCTCGAAAGATGAAGACTGGGACACTCCGGTTCCCGACAGGTTGATGATTATTGTCTGTACCTGAGCATCCGGAGCATTGATGATTGTCAGAGTACCTGAAATTTCTCCGGCGGTTACGGGTGCAAATTTGACACCGATAACAGCGGATGTTCCCGGCTGAATTGAGAGCGGGACAGCGGGTGTTGCGCTGAAAACCGGATCAGAGGCATTCATCGCGCTTACAAGCGCAGCGGAGTTTCCGGTGTTGGTCAATAAAACTTCCACTGTTTTGCTTCCACCCACTGAGACCGCTCCGAAATCGATGGACGACACGGAAGCCTCCAGAGTGTAATCTTTGGCTACCTTGGTAAATGATGTCGTTCCGACTTCCTGAGCATTGATCATCAGGGTCACAGTGTATTCACCGAGAGGATAGTAATGACTGGAAACGCTCTGAACCACACTGTTTGTTCCTGCAATGATCTCGGTTGTTACTGTGAATGATTCAGAGCCATTCTCGAAGAGAATTTCCGCTGTATTGCCGACCAGGTAAGGACTTGGATTGTTAAAGGAGATTGTTACCTGGCTGCTTGTCTGAGCAGGAGATGCACTCATCTGGAAATCGATAGGATTATTGAGCTTCTCAATCGAGTACTGTGCCAGAAGTGTCGTGCCGCTGGAATTATTCATCTCAAGTGTATAATATCCTGATGGCAGGTAATCCCAGACAGGGCGGGTAAATGAGTTTGCTCCGGCCTCGATAGTCCTTGTAAACGATTCCACAAATGTTCTGGGCTGACCGCTGCGGTAAATCCGGTACAAATTGAATACAGCATCAGTATTTACGTATGCTGGGTCTGCCTGGAAACTGATAACAGCTTCTGTCGCAAAGATTGTAGGTGTAATAGTAAGATTCCAGTCGAAGGGGCCGGCGCCTTCTCCACTCAGAGCCAGAGAGATTATCTGTTGTGGTGCGGAAGGCGGGTTGTTTGTGATGGTCAGAGTTCCATTTACCTCTCCTTCCTGTACAGGGTGGAAGTAAACTGTTACAGTTTTAGATGTCCCGGCCGGAATCTCGAGAGGAAGTTCCTGTGAAACGGTGAAAAGCGGAGCAGATGATTCAATTGACGTTACCAGTGCATCCATACTCCCGCTGTTTGTCAATGTAAGAGTTCCGGATGCGGTAGTATTCACAGGTACTGCGCCGAAGTCAAGTCCCTGCGGTGAAACGGTCAGATCGGCATTTGAATCATCCACTTCGTAACTGGCAACAACTCTGCAGTAATCTGAGCTTGTGATTGTAGTCACCGGATCCTGTGGGTCAGCGACGGTGCAGTTTCCATAGACTACACGCCATCCTGTAAAGCGATACCCGGGAATCGGAAGCGCTACAATAGGTACAGGCCTGTTCACATAGTAGTTGCCGGAACCGATGGCATAACCCCCTTCACTGGTACCTTCTGCCGAAATTCCCAGATAATAGTAAACTTCCCGGTCAAAGGTAGCCTGAAGTGTATGATCAGTGGTAACATTCCTGAATGTATAGTATCCATCCCAGTGAGAGACATACTGACCATCGATTGATAAATTCGAGACCATGTAACCAGAGTCGGGGAACATACTGACCACGAGGGAATCATTGTATTCTACTCTTACAGCACCGCTTGGATGTACACGGCCATAATAGAAAGTCTGCTGCTGCGAGCATTCCCCAAGAACTTCCCATACTCCCATTCCCCGGTTGTTCCCGGTTCCTGGCCCTGAGTCCACCATTTTGCACGCCAGATATGCCCATTATGAGAGCAGATACTGTCTGTGTTGTAAATTTTCACAGGATCCCATGCCGGTTCAGTGCATCCCTCTATCACATGCGGGAAAACGCTTACATTGATTGTCTGCACAGGGGAGGTTATTCCACTGACAAGCTTAGCATCAGCCCAGTCGGCATGGTCACTGCCAATTCCATCACCGCCGTCACCGACCACCAGCCGGAGCTGATTGTAGTCTTTTATCCATAGCTCACATTTTCCTGATTCGCCGTGATGCAGTACTCTGCTTGTAAACAGAAGATCATCATCCCCGTAAACCTGAAAGTCTGCAGAACCGTATGCCTCATCGTCAATTCCGAAAGTGCAGACGAAAAGATCATAAGCTCTGTTGAGCTGGTAAACGATTTCTGATTGAGCATGTGTGCCGATTCCCTTGTCGTACACTACTCCGCCAATGGTTATAGTATTACCATCTATACTGAGATCTTTCTGAATTGTACCCCAGCTGCAAGTGGCACTTACCCAATCCATGTCGCTTAAGTAGATCATCTGTGATCCGGCTATTTCGAAATCGGCAACTATGGTTTTCTGTTCACCATCGGGGGTTGTGGCTGTAAACGTTATCTGCTCTTTGCCGCTCCAGCTCTGGGACCCGGTGGTTATCTCTGCAACATTGGCGCTGCTTATGACAACATTAAGATTAATGTTTCCTGACACAGTCCAGGTCATCTGATCATCGGTAAACTGTGAGTTGAATACATGACTGTTAAGATCGATTGCTTTGAAAGATTCTCCCGCGAAGATCTTCTGGGCGGGAATCTCACTGACGAGGAAGAAATTATCGGGTGATGTATAGACACCTACAGCCGGATCGCCATAGACGTTAAACACCAGAAAGTTCATCCAGATCCCTACCGGTACCCTTGCCCTTAAGTCCATCAGTGCATCACCGACAAACATCCCGTGTTTAACTATATTCTGGGCAAAATTGTATGAAAATCCGAAATCTGAAGAGGAATTGACAACATTGGTTTCCCCGGGATAGTACCAGGAAACCCTGGTGGCTCCCAGAGCTGCAATGGCACCGTTTTTAAGAAGTGAATATGAGAGATTCTGATCATCCTCGGGGTAGGCATTCAAGCAACTCCCCTGGAAGACTATCGATGGGTACTGATCGTTAAGATTCAAGGCTGCAAGCGATGACATAATGTCAGATGCACCCCTTTCCCATCCGTGTGTGCTCCAGTTTACCGCACCGTATGCACCATTTTTCCAGGTCAGAAAAGTGGTTGCTTCCGAACAGGGTGTCAATTCGGGATTTACGCCGTAATTTTTTTCGTAAATTCTGAATTTCCCCCATCCCTGAGGATAGAGAATATCATTATTGATTGCCTCGGCAAAATGATAACCTGGTGTATTGTTGTCAAGAGGTTCAGATGGTATAAGCATGTTTGCCCGCCATTGGAAAGTAGCAGAACCTTCATTTTCGTAGGTGATTATCTTTGCCAGTATATGATCCAGATCACCTATATTGCCATAAAAGGGTATACGGCCTACCGAGACTTCCGCGAAAACATCAGGATCACCTGCAGAGAAATCATCAATGAATTCTCCCACCAGTAAATCACCGTCTGCATCCCAGTCACCGGAGAGTTCGGCAAAGTAAAAGTCGGTGGGACATTCCCGGTGTGAATCATACTCGGATCGCGGCCAGGCCATTTTCATCGGAACATCACCGGTTTCAGGATGGGGATTACCGATCAGCAGTACATAAGTGATATTACGGGTGAAATAATTTGCCTGAAGCCATGTACGGATATTTTCNGCCGCCGCATCACCGCTTCCTCCGCCCCACGCTGTTTCATCAAAAAGTTGCACATCAAAACCACGTGTGGTTTTAGAGTTAATGAAATTCTGAAGCTGATTTGATTGTGAAGCAATAGAACTGGTGGTAATAATTGCATAGACCTCACCTGTCAGAGGGGCTGCCGCCGGGCCCATCCTTTGCGGAAGGTTTGGCAGCCCGTAAGAAGCGGCTGCATCAGAGAAATTTACCGCCAAGGATTGAATCTTTTTACTGAAAGGCTGAATACCTCCAGTGGCGGGCTTCATGGATTTTGATGTGGGCTCAGGTGAATCGTAGATTGTGAGTTCCCCTCCGGTTATCATTTTAAGCTTTTTTGTTACAGGATTGTAAAGAACAGGGTTAACAGTCACATTTACAAGCTTGTATTGGCGCATTTTTCCGGGAGAGATATTTCCAATGTAACTGGCGGGGTAAAATGCATTGCGCTGGTAAACATCAATGTCTTTGCCATTGACAATGTTTCTGCCTGCAGGCCATGCCTGTTTGCCGGCTGCAGTGGGAGGCGGCGCGGCATCGACTTCGTACTCGCCATCCAGTTCAATCTCTCTGGTATTTTCCATTACTACGGAGATCTTTTTCAGATCCGCCTGTGCAGGAAGGAGAAAAGTGACGGTGTAAACGGGTAGGTTTGGCCTGCCTGGTTCACCATAAAGAGTTTGATTCTTGAAAACAGCTTTACCGTCTTCTTTCTGAACGGTAATACTTTTGTACGGCATCTTCACAGAGGATTTTGCCGAAACCTGTGGGACTGTGATGCACAGAACCAGTGCAGCCAAACGCCAGAGCGTTTTAAGAGTATGCATCATACGATGAACTCCTTTGATAGGTGTTAAGTGTGAGACGAACGTTCCTGTTTTAGTCAACAGAAACAATAATTATAGAATATCAATGAAACCCGATGGTGCTTAATCGGGAAACCCATATATGCAAAGGGTGTGCCATCAGAGAACTCCCTGAAAAACGGAAGAATCAGCTTTTGCCATTCAGTGCGTTATGAATGATGCATAGGAGAATTGGATGGAAAGATATCCGGACAGGATAATTTACAAGGAGTTAGATAGGACTTATGCGAAATGAGACAGGTTATGCATTTTGCATAATTGTCTGCCGATACAGGGCTTAACAGTGTTTGTTCTTTTTCCTGCTGTCGATGAAAGCAAGTGTCGATTCTGCTGTGTGTGTAACTATCAGTTCTTCAGGAAAGCTTGCCTTTACAAGCAGCGGTTTTACAGAGTCATCCCTCCCCAGTTCCAGAATTGCATGGGTATCACTGCACACTGCCATGGAGCAGCCGGTATCACGGCAAGCCTCGATGAGTGATATAGTGTCTTCCACGGAACTGCGTTTGTAGAGGATTTTGGAGTTGTTCAGTTCCAGTGCGACTCCTTTAATTTTAGCGCTCCGAGCAAGCCTCAGGTAGTCAACCGGATAGGCAGGATCATTGGGATGACTGATAATATCAATGGATGGATTCTTCTCTATTGCAGCGATTACCATGTCGGTATATCTTTCCCTGCCAAGTCCCTTTTCGATATTGGGATGAATTCCGGCCAGCACTACATCGATCCATTGCATGAAAGCGGGCGGCAGATCAACAGTTCCGTCTTCGTCAAGTATGTTGCATTCTATCCCTTTCAGTACTTTTATATCCGGATATGGAGACTGAAACCGTTCAAAGAAGGGGCTGTTAAGCCTTCCTCCAATGGTAAGCCCGTGATCGGTAATGGCCAGGCCTTTCATACCCAGCATCCGGGCCTGTTCCAGAAGTTCCATAACCGTGTGAATCCCGCAAAGACTGAAGAGTGTATGTACGTGGAGATCGATCTGCAGCATTTTTTGTATCCGATAAATGGGTTTTAAAACTTTGGCAGTATAAATAACATCTGCTGAGAAAATAGCATTTTGCGTGTACCTGCAGGGCGTTTTTTACTATGTCAAATTGGCCAATCACTTCATGGGAGCTGATTCGGGGATAGGATGTTGATCTTGATGCCGGACATTCATATATTAATAGTACTATCAGCAAATGTCTTCATTTGTTTACCTGTAAAGTTCCTGCGGAAATATGGTTTGAAGTAAAAAGAACCTTTTCTGCTTTTCTGCAATTATCATTAAACCCTGTTGGCGGTACTATGCAAAGGATAATCCTGGTTTCTAACCGTTTGCCTGTAACGGTTGAAAAGAAAAAAGGTGAGCTTCATTTTCGCAACAGTACTGGAGGACTCGCCACCGGACTGGATTCTTTTCACCAGAACAGGAGATGTTTATGGATAGGCTGGCCTGGCCTTAACAGAGAGAATATAAGCATTTCAGAAGAACAGATACTTTCAACCAGATTGATGGAAAACAGGTGTGTACCTGTTAATCTTAGTCGTAATGATATGGAAAAATTCTATTATGGGTTTTCCAATAAGACTATATGGCCTCTTTTCCACTATTTCCCCCAACACACCCTGTTTCATGCCGATTTCTGGGATTCATATGTACATGTAAACAATCTCTATGCGCAGGTCGTTATGGCAAATGCTGAAAAAGGTGACATGATCTGGATTCATGATTATCAATTGATGCTTCTGCCGGCAATACTCAGAGAAAAAATGCCTGATGCCGATATTGGTTTTTTTCTGCACATACCCTTTCCATCCCTGGAATTATTCCGGCTCCTGCCATGGCGTAATGAGATTCTGGAAGGACTGCTGGGAGCGGATCTGATCGGTTTCCACACCTATGATTATATACGCCACTTTCTTAACAGTGTGAGAAGACTTCTGGGGCATGAGAATACATTCAGTACCATTGAATACCGTAACAGGTTTATAAAGGTTGATGTCTTCCCGATGGGAATTGACTATACGCATTATTCAACTGTAGGCACACGGCAGGAAGTGCTGAGGGAAGAGAGGTTGATAAGAAGAAAAACCGGCAATTGTTCTCTTATAATTGCTATTGATAGATTAGATTACACAAAAGGAATAATCCAGCGTCTGGATGCTTTTGATCTGTTCCTCAGTAAAAATCCCAGAATGAGGGAGAAAGTGATCCTTATTCTTGTTGCTGTTCCATCAAGGTCATCCGTTGAGTCCTACAGACAATTGAAGAATCATGTGGATGAGAAAATTGGATCTATTAATGGTCGCCATGGGACTATAGGATGGACTCCAGTGATGAATCTATACAGATCGATTCCCTTTGCTACACTCGCGGCGCTTTACTACACATGCGAAATTGCACTGATTACCCCGCTGCGTGATGGAATGAATCTTGTGGCAAAAGAGTATGTTGCCACTAAACAACAGGGGAAAGATGGTGTGCTTATCTTGAGTGAAATGGCAGGTGCCGCAAGGGAGATGGGTGAAGCGATTATTGTAAATCCGAATAACAAAGAAGAAATAGCGAATGCACTTGTAACGGCGTTGGAGATGAGCAGAGAGGAAAAGTTAAGCAGGATTACCAGTATGCAAAAACGGCTCGCACGCTATGATGTCAGGCGGTGGGCTAATGATTTTATAGGTAAACTTGAACAGGTCCGGTTGCTAAGGGAAAAACTGCAAAGTAAAAGGCTTACGGGTAACGACTGTGAGAAGATCCTTTCAGAATACAGGAACGCCTCACGTGCTCTTTTCCTTCTTGATTATGATGGGACACTTGTGCCCTTTGCCGGTAAACCGGAAAAAGCAATACCGGATGATATCCTGATAAAATTGCTTGAAAGCATAAATGCAGGCAAAGGAAACACAGTAGCTCTTGTCAGCGGAAGAGACAGAGGGTCACTTGACCGCTGGTTTTCAAACAGTGGTCTTGTACTGTGTGCTGAGCATGGCGTGTGGATAAAGAAACCATCAGAGGAATGGACTTTAACAGTACCTCAGCAGAATACATGGAAAAATGAATTGCGGCCTATTCTTGAGCTTTTCGTTGACAGGACACCAGGGTCACTTCTGGAGGAGAAGGAGTATTCTCTTGCTTTCCACTACAGAAATGCTGATCCGGAACTTGCCTCTATCAGGGTAAGGGAGTTGATGGATGCTCTGATTCAACAGGTTTCCAATCTCAATCTTGGTGTTTTGGAAGGGAACCGTGTAATTGAGATCAAGAATGCGGGTGTAAACAAAGGTGCTGCTGCCATGGAAATTATAGGTAAAGACAGTTGGGATTTTATCCTTGCTGCCGGCGATGATATTACAGACGAGAATATGTTTTCAAGTCTTCCTGAGGAAGCCTGTTCAATAAAAGTAGGCATGGGCCCATCAAGAGCAAGCTTCAATGTGGAATCGACAGCCGAGATGAGGCGTTTACTGAGCATGTTCCTTGTATCCGATGCACAGAACAAGACTGCAGAAAATTGAGGAACAGGTTGAAAATACCGGATACATTTCCGATAATTTGATTATTAAGGTATTCGCTGAGGAAAGGTGAAAAATGGAGAACCTGGACTATGGTGTTATTGGAAATTGTTTGAGTGCGGCGCTTGTTTCAAAGGAGGGCACAATCGAGTGGCTTTGTCTGCCTTACTTCGATTCTCCTTCGGTGTTTGCATCAATTCTTGACAAACAAAACGGGGGACATTTCTCCATAATCCCCATGGACCTCCTTTCTTCCAGACAACAATATATTAAAAATACCAATATTCTTGTCACATCTTTTCAGACTCAGGATGGAAGTTTCGATATAATCGATTTCATGCCCAGATACAGATATGATGATGGTGATTATCATTGTCCGCCTGACATCATAAGGTATGTAAAGCTCCGGGGTGGCAAACCGCGGATAAGGATCATATACGTTCCATCGCTTAATTATGGAGCGTCAAAAACAGAAAATATCGTTGGGAATGATTTCATAAAAACCGTATCTGCAAGTGGAAATTATGAATCACTTTATCTTTATTCCAATCTTTCTTTAAAAGAAATATCAGACAGTTCTGCAATGTGCCTCGAAAATGATTCGTTTTTTCTTTTAAGCTACAATGAAAAACTGCCAAGGATTGATCTGGAACACATAAATCTGGAATATCAGCTTACACGTGCCTATTGGATGAACTGGGCGGCAAGATCCACCTTTTCAGTAACTGCCTTTGGTGATGAAATCACGAGAAGTTTACTTGTGCTAAAGCTGCTGTCATTCCAACCCACAGGGGCGATTCTGGCCGCGGCCACTACTTCTCTTCCTGAAACTCCAGGTGCTGAACGTAACTGGGATTACAGGTATTGCTGGATCAGGGATGCCTCCATGACCACGTCTATACTCGCGCGTATGGGGCATATCGATTCCGCCAAACGCTATATGCAGTTCATATTGAACATCGTACCGTTTAAAGACGAAAAAATACAGATTATGTATGGGATAAGAGGCGAGAAGAATTTGACTGAGCGTTTCCTTTCACACCTCGCCGGTTATGAGAACTCAACTCCGGTCAGAATCGGCAACGCAGCATTCAGCCAGAAACAGAATGACATTTATGGAGTCCTTCTGGATATAATCCTCATATTTTTAAGCACATTTAAATGTGATCCTCAGACAAAAGAGAGCCTCTGGACAATCGTGAGATCTATTGCCCGGACAGTGACTGAATCCTGGAATGAGCCGGATATGGGTATATGGGAATTCCGCAGTCAGAAACAGCACTTTACCTTCTCAAAACTGCTCTGCTGGATGGCGATGGACAGGGCTTCCCGGATAGCTGCCTTTCTTGGGAAGAACTCCTTTTCCATAACATGGTGCAAGACTCGTGAGATAATTAAAGAAGATATAATGGAAAAGGGCTGGAACGGGAAAATCAATTCTTTCACACAATACTACGGAAGTGAACATCTTGATGCTGCTAATCTTCTTATGGAACCATACGGTTTCCTTGATGCTTCGGATCCCCGTTATGTCATGACTGTTACCAAAACGCTTGAGCAGCTTTGTAAAAACGGTCTGATGTATCGTTATCGTAATGATGATGACTTTGGGAAGCCGGAGTCCTCATTTACACTGTGCTCTTTCTGGATGATTTCTGCATTATTTAAAATCGGAGAAAAAGAGAGAGCCTGTGCGATGTTTGAAAAGCTCCTCTCTCATTCCAATCACCTGAAACTTTTCAGTGAAGACATTGATTTTACATCTGGAAGACTTCTGGGAAATTTNCCCCAGGCTTACAGCCATCTGGCANTGATAGACACAGCAGTGCTTTTATACGGCTCGGATAAAAGCATACCGGAGGAACGGGGGCAAGCAGAAAAGATGGAGATTGTTTATAGCTGAGCTGGATAATGCCAC
>JGI24712J26585_10004667_pt1 | contig 10372 bp, 9 predicted proteins | sample BioPla3DNA2_FD_26585 | JGI IMG/M metagenome (IMG submission 26585)
AAAAGATTTGTTCATAACTGGCAAAGCGGCTCTCTCCGCGAAAAAGGATTTCATTGCCTTTCCGGAATTCAAAGTAAGCCGGAGCACAGGGAACCTCCCACACACTTCGCTTCATCATTCCCCTGCTAGGGGCATCTAAAATATGTCCTGGATGCGGTTGCAAAAATTGAATTTGCAAGGTTAAATCCTTCTGGTTCAATACCAACTGCCGCTTATCCCTATGTTTGATTCTTACTCCACGGTAAGTCGCCAGCCTATACTCCACTCCATTTAGCCAAATTACGCAGATACAGCCCCAAAACCAAGTAAACATAAAGGGAATGTGGGCCACTGCTGCCATAATAGAACAGTCTTCGGTAAAGTTATTGCATTGAACCCGGTATAACTCTTAGGGAAGGAACATCCGGCATCCCCTTCGATATAGCCTTTACCTCCGGTAAAATCGAGCTCTCTTCCATTAAGAATAATACTTCCCCTCAGCGTGTGGTTCATGCTAATTACCTCATGCCTGCACTGCATTGGCAGGAATCGAAAGGGCCCCATAATATTCCCGCATATGGGAGTAAGATTATCGTAATGTAAATCACCCGTAAGCTCCAACTCTTTACGGTGAACTGAAAGGTGAATATGGTTTTTCCCAAACCAGCTATCGTCCAGCCTAAGAATCTCTTCCTTATGATATGCCGAAATAGGATACCGTACACGGTAAGAATCTTCTTGGGTAATAACCTGTATAAAGGCTCCATCATCCGCCCTGCCCACAATAATTGACAAGGTTTCCTGTTCTTTTTGGTGCTTAAAATACCACCCTTCGAAATATTTTCTCAATATTGATTTCCCTCATCCTACTTCTATGTTAAATCCCCATTAGTATGTCCCTACAGAGTTTAATTATCGGAGTCAATAACATGTTTGATCGCAGAATCACAAATGCCATAGATAAATCTCTGGATTTCGAAGGTTCTTTATATACCATTAAACATAAAAAGTGCCGTGAGTAATTCACTCACGGCACCTATTTTTTTAATCAACTGTCAGCACAAATTATAACCGGAGACTCTTCTTCAAAGTACTCATCCCATTCGGAAGGGAAAGGTTTGTCGGTTATTATATAATCCAAGTCTTCCAGTTTTGCGGTGTTTACATAACCAACTCTGCTATATTTGGTATGGTCGCAAAGAAAAATAACCTTATCCGAGCATTCCATCATAGTCCTTCTAATCTCTGACTCTTGTTCACTGGAGTCTGTCAGCCCTATCTTAGGTAAAAAACCTCTGCAGGAGAAAAATAATTTGTTGGCGTAGTAGTTTTTGATCACGGTTTCAGCCATCTTCCCGACATATGATAAGCTTTTATTCCTTAAAACCCCTCCTGATGATATAAGTTTTATGTCTTTACAGGCAAAGCTCGAAAATAATTCTTTCTGCGTTAGTTATTACAGTGAGGCCTTTTTTATTCTTAATATTCTTGGCTACATAAAGAGCCGAGGTACTGGCATCCAGTATTATAGTGTCATAATCCTCTATCAGATCAGCAGCTTTTTTACCAATAGCATCCTTGCCGGCTATATTTATACCCTCCCTCATTTCCAGGGATGGCTCAGTTTTTGATTCTTCCGGCAANACGGCTCCCCCATGTATCCTTGCCAGCAATCCCTTTTTCTCAAGGTTTTTAAAATCCCTTCTGATCGTTTCCTCGGTAACATTAAAAATGGCTGCCGTTTCCTGAACCGTGATACTTTTCTTCTCATTAATCATTTCCAGAATTTTATTTCTTCGTTCTACACCGAGCACATTATCGCCTCCTACATTAATATATCGACAGGTATTCTAATATTTAGAACGTTTCCTGCCATCGCCCAGGCGCCTGGTCACAAATGCGGATATGCTGTCATCTCATTTCCTGGCCGCCTGTTACATTTATGGCCTGCCCGGTCATATAACTGGCTGAATCTGACGCCAGAAATACAAGTACATTAGCAATATCATCATACTCACAGCTTCTTCTTAATGGAACCTGATTCAAATACTTCTGCCTGACCTGATCCTCAGTTATCCCCTGGTTTCTGGCATATTGCTTGAACAGGGCATTCGGCCCGTCATTCCATAACGGTGAATTGAGCAAGTTCCCGGGACAGATGGCATTCACTCTTATGCCATATTCGGCAAGCTCCAGAGCCAGACTCTGGGTTAAACCTATTCCGGCAAATTTAGCCGTTGCATATGCTGAATTCTTATAAGAGCCTTTTTTACCCGATTTACTGTTTATCTGAATAATGTTGCCTTTTCTGTTTGGTATCATAACACGTGCAGCGGCTCTGGCACATAGAAAAAATCCGTTGAGATTCACATCAATCATTCTTTGCCATTCATTATATGGAAAGTCGGTCACGGGTTTTGCTATGAGTATTGCAGCATTTGAAACCATCAAATCAAGCTTTCCAAAATGCTTCACAGCTTTATCCACCATATCATCCACCTGGACCTCATCACATACATTTACACCAACTGCAATAGCATCTTTAAGTGTTGCCGCTACCCTTTCAGCCTGCTCCAGGTTTATATCGGCCACTACCACCTTCAAACCTTCCTGGTCCAATCTGCGGCAAAGCGCTTCTCCTAAGCCCTGTCCCCCGCCTGTTACTATGGCAACCTGGCCTTCAAGATTTTGTATCATAAAATCCACCCCATATACTTAATTAATTCCTTATACTCCCATCCGGTTCTCACGAAGCTGCTCAATCTCAGTGAAATTATGAGTGCACACATGTCCGGGTAATGGGAGAATCCGCTCATGGATAGCGTCTACAATCCATTCAGGCTGTGGGAAGAAAGCGTTCTCTAACTCGTGGGCAGGAGTAATCCAATTCTTAGCTCCAACTACTACAGGCGGAGCATCAAGATAGTCAAAAGCAAGCTCTGTAATATGAGAAGCCATGTTTCTCATAAATGATGTCCGCTCGCAAGCATCGCCTGTTATTACTATACGGCCTGTCTTTTTAACGCTTTCAATAACCTTGCTATAGTCAAACGGAACAAGGCTTCTGGCATCAATGACCTCAGCGCTGATACCATATTTTTCAGCCAGAATATCGGCAGCCTTAATTGCTCTGTATAGGGTAGCACCTATGGACAGAATCGTAACGTCAGAACCAGTACGTTTTATATCCGGATCACCGATTGTTATCTCATATTCTTCTTCCGGAACACCACCCTCATGGAATTGCTCGCCAACATCATATATTCTCTGGCTTTCAAGGAAAATAACAGGATCGGTACCATTCAAAGCTGCCTGCATCAGACCTTTGGCATCATATGGAGTTGCAGGGAATACCACCTTTAGTCCCGGGATATGAGTACATAAAGCGGACCAGTCCTGTGAATGCTGGGCGCCGTATTTACTTCCAACGCTCATCCGCAATACCACAGGCATTTTAATAACCCCGGCACTCATGGCCTGCCATTTGCTCAGTTGGTTGAAAACTTCATCACCTGCACGTCCTAAAAAGTCAGTATACATCAGTTCTGCTATTACGCGGCCTCCGCACATAGCATAGCCTACGGCTGATCCGACAATAGCTGCTTCACTTATAGGTGTATTAAACAATCTGTGATAAGGAATAGCTTCTGTCATTCCCCTATAGACAGCAAATGCCCCTCCCCAGTCACGGACATCTTCTCCATAGGTAACAAGAGTAGGATCCTCATAAAATTTATTTATTATGGGTTCGGCTATAGCGTCACGGAGCTGATAAACTCTATTTTTTGAAACAGGTTTTCCGTTTTTATCAAATCCGTAGCGCACTTTTGACTTAAGCTGCTTCACTCTTGGACATTCATCTTTAGGTAATAGCACGTCTGGCTTTCTTGATTGGTCAAAGGCTCGGACTTGTTGGTTTGAAAACATAAGGTCGCTTATAAAATTGGGCTGTTTTCCAAATATATCTGCGCGTGGAGATATATTATCGTCGATTGACAATTTGAAATTCCGTAATATGTCGGCTTTAACCTGTGATAATACTGATTCTAAATCTCTTTCAGAGCATACACCGGCTTCAACAAGCTGTCTGCCGAAAGTAACTATTGAATCAACTTTTTCCCAGGATTCGATTTCTTCCTTTGTTCTGTAGCTCGATGAATCAGAAGGTGAATGTCCTGAGAATCTGTATGTTACAACATCCAGAAGAACAGGCCCATCTTTTTTGGCTACAGGTAATTTACGTTTATAGGCATCTATTACTGCAAGCGGGTTAAAACCGTCAATACGCTCAGCATGAAGCTGGGTTGGGGATATTCCTGCTGCTATTCGTGCAGGCATTCCGTAGCCCATGGTTTCTCCACAGGTCTGTCCGCCCATTCCGTAGAAATTGTTGTTTATATTAAATATAATTGGCATACCGCCGCCATCTTCACCCCAAAGTGTTTTACACTGGTCCATAACGGCCATCATGAGTCCTTCCCATACAGGTCCACAACCTAACGATCCGTCTCCAATGTTACATACTACTACACCGGGCTTTTTGTTTATCAACTTGTACATAGCGGCACCAACAGATATGTCTCCGCTGCCGCCTACAATGGCATTATTCGGGTAAATTCCGAAAGGAGTAAAGAATGCATGCATGGATCCACCCAAGCCTTTATTAAAGCCGTTTTCACGGGCAAAAATCTCACACATGGTCCCATACAGTAAAAAGTCACGTCCTATTTCTTTTATTGTTTTGCCAGAATCCTTTACTACGTTTAAAATTTTCCCCTCGAAGAAATTCTCCATTATCTCGGCAAGCTTTTCATCATCCAGTATTTCAATAGCTCTTAATCCCTTTGCCAGAATTTCGCCATGACTTCTGTGTGAGCCGAAGATATAGTCATCAATGGTAAGGTGGAATGCCTCACCCACATACGCCGCTTCCTGACCAATTCCCAGATGAGCCGGGCCGGGATGGTTGTATGTTATCCCTTCATATTCGCTTGTCGTCTTTATTAAATTAAGCATAGTCTCAAACTCACGGATATACAGCATGTCTCTGTATATATTCATGAATTCTTCGGTTGTAAAATTGTTTAACTCATCTTTTACAGATTTCTGATAAGTGTTGACAGGGATTTCCTGAAAAGTCAAGGTACCGGGCTTTCGCATCTCATCAGGTAATATGGGTAACTGTTTTGACATTTTAAATCACACTCCTAAAAGTATTCAATATTGAAAAATAGCTTCTCTGATAATCTCGCTCACCGTAGGATGCGGGAATACAATTTTCTTTATTTCATCTATGGTAAGACCATGTTCAATAAAGGTACCGCAAGCCACAATAAACTCTGAAGAATAATTGGCAAGAACTTGTGCTCCGATTATTGTTTTTCTTTCTTTATCCAATACAAGCTTTACTATGCCATCCCCGCCTTCGTTTTCAGCCAAATATCGACCGGAGAAACGCATGGAAAGCTTTATCGTTTCTATATCCATTCCCTTGGACCTGGCGGTAGATTCGGTTTCACCAACAGACGCCAGTTCCGGGTTGGTGTATATAACAGAGGGAATCGCGTTGTATCGCATTATATCTCTTTTCCCCAGCATGTTATTTACTGCTACCTCAGCTTCTCTGTATGCAGTATGGGCAAGCATGGATCTTCCGTTTACATCCCCTGCTGCATATACTTCGGGCTGGTTGGTTTTCATCCTGTCATCGGTTACTATTGCTCCTCTTTCGGTGAGAACATTAATTTTTTCCAGGCCAATTCCCGATGTGTTCGGTCTGCGGCCAATAGACAACAGAACCTTGTCTGCAAAAGCTTTCTGAACTTGGCCATCTTTTTCAAAGAGCACTTCACCTTTGCCAATTTCTGTGACTTTGGAACTCAGATGAAACTTTATACCCTTTTTTTCATAATTCCTCTGTAAAATCTTTATTAGGTCAATATCATTTTCGCCGCCAATATGGTCAAGCATCTCAATTACAGTTACATCAGCACCTATGCTGTTGTAATAGGATGCCATCTCAAGACCTATTACACCGCCGCCGATTACTACCAGCTTCTCCGGAGGCTCAGTTATACTCAGCGCTTCCCTGTTTGTCATAACAAAACCCGATTCTATTCCTTCACTGAGCCCGGGAATAGGCGGTATGGCAGGTGAAGAGCCGGTTGCAATAAGGATCCTCTTACCGGTATAAATTGAGCCGTTTGCACTGACTGTATAGCCCTGGCCGGTTTTTCCGGTTATTTCCGCTTCAGCCTCTACAAGAGTAACATTATTGGATTTCAGCGCAGCCTTTACACCGCTGACAAGTGTCTTTACCACCTTGTTTTTCCTTGCTATAACTTTACTGTGGTCTATTGCAAGACCGGTAGATGAAATACCGTATTTTTCTCCATGGGCCGCTCCATCATACAACTTCGCACTGTAAAGCATAGTTTTGGTCGGTATACAGCCTTCATTAAGGCAAACACCACCTACACTGTTTTTTTCAAAACAAATGACATTCAGCCCTGCATGTCCGGCTCGTTCAGCGGCTAAATATCCGGCCGGCCCTCCTCCTATTACCATTAAATCATAGATCATATACTAATCCTCCTTTAATCGCCTGCTAACAGAACAGGAAAGTTCTCCAGGGCATTTTTCAGATCCATAAGAAAACGTGATGCCGGTGCACCATCAAGAGCCCGGTGATCATAGGTAAGTGAAAGGCCCATTGAAGGATATACTGCTATCTGCCCGTTCTGTGTACGTACTCGTTCTACTATGCAGTTGACTCCCAGGATACCTGTCTGAGGCGGATTAATAACCGGTGTAAAGCTTTCAATGCCCAGTACACCCAGGTTGGTTATAGTGAAAGTCCCCCCTGTCAGTAGATCCGGATTGATACTGCCCTCCTGGGCAGACTTAATGAGTTCTTTAGATTCGGCTGCAATCTGTTTGAGGCTCTTGGTATCCGCATTAAACAGAGTCGGTACAAGAAGTCCCCTTGGTGTGTCAACCGCAATCCCCATATGCACATGTTTAAAAAATCGCATCTTATTATCGAGAAAATGGGCATTAAGATACTTGTGCTTCGGCAGGATTCGAGAAACAGCAAATATAATGATATCGTTTATAGTTATGTTTGGAATATCCATTTTTTCCGATATGGCTTTAAGCTGTTTTCTATATTCTAAAATTGAGGTGGCATCAAAGGAGGTATTATGAGTAAGCTGTGCCATTGAAGAAAGACTTTGATGCATAGCTTTGGCTATTACCTTGCGGATATTTGTTAGCTCTTCGTCTACATATTCAGCCTCAGCAGATTGGGATGCAGTCTCTGTCATTTGGTCTGTCACAGCATTTTTGTCAAATTGCTGTTGCGTTACACCAGATTCTGAACCCATTTCCTGCTTCAGTCTGATAATATCTCTTTCTATTATCCGGTCTTTTGGTCCCGTACCGGTTGCCAGAGAGGGATCAACTCTCAACCTTTCAGCTGTTGATTTTGCACGGGGAGAAATTCCTCTCGGCTCCGATGATAAGTTGGTTTGTGNTGAAGGAGAAATAACAGAAGTAACAATTTCTTTATTGGTAGCTTCAGCATCTTCTTCAGGTGGTTCTGAATCTTCATCATCCATATCACCGGGTACGTACTGTGAATAGTCCTCTCCGGGTTCTCCGATAACTGCAACATTTGTTAAAACAGGCACGTCATCCCCTTCTTCAAAGAAAACTNCCAGAAGGGTTCCATCCACTTTTGCCTCTTCTTCAAAGGTAGCTTTATCTGTTTCGTAACTGAATAAAATATCACCAACTTTTACAGTATCACCTGGCTTCTTGTTCCACTTTCCGATTATGCAGCTCTCTACAGATTGTCCCTGACGGGGAAGCATAACAGGTGTTGCCATATTCTTCACTCCTTTTTTGTTTAATCAGAATTTCAACATATAAGTGACCTAAACTTATATAGCTTTCGCCTGCTCCAGAAGATACTTTTCGGCTTCATAAGACCAGAGTCCATTGTTCTTTTCTGTAATCTCGGCCAGACGGGCAAACATCGGGTTTTCTTTTCCTTTTTCCGCAAACTCCGTTAATGCTGTAAGCTCCAGATTAATATTTGTATATATAAGTTTTTTACCACCCGGAATTTCAGGAAGATTCAATATTGTGTCAACAACACTGTTCAGACCTCCGATATGAGTAATCATTGCAGCAGGGTTTATAATTCCCTCAGACATAAGATTTAATGACTCTTTCATATCATCTGTATTTCCGCCGCTTGTTCCGACGATATGTGTTCCGTTATAATGCACATTATAAAAATTCAATTCTGCAGTAAAANTAGTATTGCTTGGTCCTGCAAAAAAATTTAGACATCCGTCATGAGAAAGTAACTTATCTCCCATCTCAACTACCGGCTTTACAGGTGCAAAAACAAACACATCATTATATCCTTCTCCATTGGTAATGGACATCAAATGTGTGACCGGATCAGCAAGCTCCGAGATATTGATATAAACAAGCTTAATACCATTCTTAGCAGCATTTTCAACAGTAATAACCTCTTGTGCTCTATTAAGCCGGTCCTCGTCAATATCTGTTACAACAACAAGTTTTGGTCTCTTATGAGGATTATTGATTGCATAATCAATAGCTCCCAGTCCCATAGGACCGGCTCCGGCAAGAATTGCCAAATTTCCGCCTTCGACTATGCCCATCTCATGGACATAACTTCCTTGCGTGGTGTGATAGCTGGCATTAAAAGCTCCGACAATACAAGACATTGGTTCAGCTAAAGAACCATAAAAATACGCTTCCCCCTGATAAGGAAGCAGACTGCCCGACTCCATAACCACATTTGGAATAATGATATAAGTTGCACTACCACCTATGTACCTGAACGAGTATCCCGGCGCAGCATAAGGATCTTCATTAAGATTCATTGCAGGTTGAATAGTAAACTTATCGCCTTCTTTAAATTTTCCTTTCCATTTATCTCCTACTTCAACTATTCTGCCGCAAAATTCATGCCCTACAATTATCGGGTTTTCGGAAATATCTGCAGGGACCCGTTTATGATCCGCTCCCTGTATGGCCGCCTTATAAGACGACATACACATGCTGTCTGATATAATTTGAGCAAGTATTTCATCATCACGTATTTTCGGAAGCTCAAACTCTTCAAGTCTTAAATCTTTTTTACCATATAACCTGACAGCTTTAGTTTTCAAAATACCCCTCCTAACTAACTTTTTATATTATTTATACTACTATATTAATACAAACCAACATTAAAATCAACATAAAATCAAAATTTATCAAAAATATATGGACATATTACAACATTTTATGTATACTAGTTTTATTATTAAGTATAGGAAGTGGTTATGATTAAGAATATTAATGAACTTATCAATAATTTGAACCATGATAATTCCTCTACAAGACTTAATAGTCTGTCACAACTGATTGAAATGGCGAAATCCGGAGTATATGATGTCGTGCCTGCTGGTGGGCATGTGAATAATCATATACATACAAATTACTCATTTTCACCCTATTCGCCTTCAAAAGCAATTTGGATGGCATTTAAATCCGGATTATCCACTGCGGGCATAATGGATCATGACTCCATAAGCGGAGCAATTGAATTTATTGAAGCAGGAAAAATAGCAGGCATAGCAACTACAATAGGAATTGAATGCAGAACGGATTTTTCTGCCACGCCTCTTAATGGCAGGAGAATAAATAACCCGGATCAGGATTCCATTGCCTACGTTGCTATCCATGGCATACCGCATACCCAAATTACAAAGGTGGATGAGTTTTTCTCAAAATATCGCTATCTTCGAAATGAACGCAATAAAAAAATGATTGAAAAAATAAACGGTCTTATCTTTAAAACAGGCATACAGCTGAGTTTTGAGCGCGACATTATACCGTTGTCCAAATTCCATGAAGGAGGCAGTGTTACCGAAAGACACCTTCTTTATGGATTATCTCTCAAGCTTATTGAAAAATACGGTAAGGGTGAAAGCCTTATTGAGGCACTAAAAAATCACTTATCAATAGATATCAGCAAAAAGCTGCTTACTTTGCTGTCAGATTGTAATAACCCTTATTACGATTACGATTTATTAGGTCTTTTAAAGAGCGATTTAGTCCAGTCTTTCTATATCGATGCGGCAGAAGAATGTCCGCCGATTTCCGACCTCCTTGTTTTCGCCAAAGAAATCGGCGGCATTTCTGCCTATGCCTATCTTGGGGATATTACAGATTCTGTTACCGGGGACAAAAAGGCACAAAAATTCGAAGATGATTATCTGGAGCTGGTTTTTGATACTATTGCAGAATTGGGTTTTAACGGTGTCACTTATATGCCGTCCAGAAACAGCCCTGATCAACTTCAGCG
>JGI24712J26585_10004669_pt1 | contig 10368 bp, 8 predicted proteins | sample BioPla3DNA2_FD_26585 | JGI IMG/M metagenome (IMG submission 26585)
GCTGCATCGTCACCAGCGCGGTTGATTCTCATACCGCTGGAGAGTCTCTCCATTGATTTGCTGGAGTTGGTTTGGTTTACACCCAACTGCCTAAAGGGAATCAGAATTTTCACATAATTCAATAAAAAAACAAGATCCAGAAACCCACTAAACACAGGAGTTTCTGGACCCAATGTTGTAACCATTGTTGTTTCTAAAGCGAAAATAGAGAGGGGTTTTTCTAAATAAAGAACTCCATTGATGTTTCTAAAGGCTGGCCTTGTTTAGCCTACGACTGAACGCCTAAAGCCCGGACAATCCTCACAGACGAGTATTATAATCAGCCTTTGACGATTGAGATTTTTAGATCCAAAAATTTTCTAACTATGCATAGGCCCCCACGAAAATAAACTACAAGGCACTCCCAATATCAATACTCGATAATGTACACGTTGGAGGGAACATTGTTGTCATAGATGTTATGGGTATCTGACACCACAAGTTCGTTGCCGTCAGCATCAAAGATTCTGCCGCCCTGGAAGGCCAAGATAGCAACTGCTCCGCCAGCCACCCCCGCTTCATTTCCATCGAAGTAATTACCAAACACAGTTCCTTGACCATCTTCTGCGCTGATACCACCACCATAGGTTCGAGCAGAATTTGATAGAATGTCGTTTTCCGTTATTACAGTTGATGACATCCTCGTATTCCACCATGCTATGGCTCCACCCTTATCCGCAGAGTTACCTTCAAATCTGTTTTGCTTGATCTCTGCGCTTGCTCCCCATCGAAGATATACGCCACCGCCCCGTTGAGCGTTATTAGAAATAATCTGATTACCCTCAAGCACAGCTACAGAGGAATCCAAAGATACTCCTCCGCCTTCTGATGCACTATTACTTTTAATTAGGTTGTCTTGTATTGTGACCACGTTGGGATTCATTCCCATTGCCTCGCTAGCGATACCCCCACCCCAATAACTACAGCCGTTGTCTACGATTACGTTATCTCGTATAACTGGTGAGGCATTGAAACTATAGATTCCACCGCCTCTTTGGCCACCAGAATTCCCCTTTATTCGGTTGTGTTGGATGAGTGGAGAGGCATCGTCGCTGACATAGATGCCACCGCCAATAATTCTCGCCTTGTTATTCTTTACCACATTATCAGTAATAGTAGGAGAACCACTAACAATAGCAATACCTCCACCCCAATCAGAGTTATTGTTCTCGATCGTGTTGTTCGAGATTGTAGGGGATGCGTCTCCTACGTAAACTCCACCACCCACGTAGGCGTTTAAGAGTCTACCCGTCCCTTGAGTTATTGTAAAGCCTTCAAGCCTAGACTCAGATGTTTCACCGCTGCGAAACGTAACGACTGGACCATCACCATTTCCTATTAATATAGTCATTGCAACAATAGTTGGATCTAATGGGTCTTGGCTACGTAAAGTAATCTTCTTACCCTTAAAGTCTATGGTTCCCCAGTAATAGCCAGGGGGCACAATAATGACATCGCCATCAGGTGCATCGTCAATGGCTTTCTGAATATCCATTGAATCCTTGGATTGAATCCCAATAAAGGTTAAGTCTGAAGCCGCCCCAGAAACGCTCTTCGGTCCAAAAACCCAACCTTCCTTTTCCGGAACGATAGTCACCATTCCTGTGAGACCGGTTTTTAGCCATTTTCCCGTAGCTGGGGTGATTACACTTCCAAACATTCCTTGGTTGAACTCCAATACTACATCCGGAATTCCATGACCTTCACTGTCGACCACGATTCCGGATACCGAATAGCCAATTAGAGAGTCCACACCACCAACGCAACCAACCAACAAAATGGCAACCAAAACGGTCACAAGGAGTGATTTTTCCAATCTGTTCATCCCCTTCCAGTCTACCTCGGCGGAAACCTTGACATTTAACCGGCCCATTAGAACTACAGGTCTCTAACGAACAAACAAAGCTGGTGTTAGATCACTTCGCTCCTTCTGACACTTATCTTTCCATTTCAACAGATTTATCCGAATAGTCGATAACAGCTCGTAACAGGAATCAGAGGCTCAATCCGGAGTTCATTTCGATCCCTGGAGAGGTGCCAATAGCCCCCCAAACGAGATCAGCCATGTTTTACCTATATTATGGCCATCGACGTAGACCCCAAAAATCCAATGGAACAACCTGTACGCTGACAATGATCTGACCGAACACTCAAGTGTTAGTGGACATCTATATACTCGGCTACCAAGGCGGGTATAGTGGCTGTTGATCCTAATATTGTCTCATAGCTCTTCAACCCCGCAAGAGTCCCATACATAGTCACGATATCATCCTCAAGTACTCTACTTTCCTGATCACTTTTACGCGTGTAGGTCACGTAAACGGTATCTCTATACGATGAATTATCCTTGGTTACATTTACTCGCAGGATCACCGACCGTCCCGACTCCATCACTTGCACGACCTTTCCTGTAAATCTAGCCAATTCTCCCTCGTAGACATGTGGATCACGTGCGACAGTTCGATAGTCATAGGTCACACATCTCTTCTTGTAACTAGCAATGATGTCTTCTGCTCCAAAATCAATCTGCGTTTTCTCTATCGCATAGATAGAGGGTTTGCTTTGAGCGTTCATGAAACCAATAATCTTAACACCGTCACCTTCATTCAGATAGTACCCCGGTCCGTCAAAATCCAATTCGCCACTCACCCTTAAGCCCGTAGTACTGACAAAACCCGTGTCTGAGCGTTCTATCAGATCAAAAGACTGCGCCCCACCATAGTAGTTAGCCAAATTCGAAACTAGGCCAGTGGCAACGAAATACTCATTTTTCAGTAGGTTGTCTTCCCTTCTAAATCTAGCGTAGTCAGCATAGACAACCTGTTCTCCGCCTTGCTTAGCTAACTCCACCTTTTCTGAAATCAACAATGGTTTCGCCCCATCATCAAGTTTAATATCGGCTACGAATTGTTGTCCAAAACCACGTAGTTCTTCAATAGAAGGCGAAGGCGCAGATATCGTTATAACATACAGGGTTGTCCTCGAGAAAAACAAATAGGATACAAGGTCGAGTTGTAGTTCTCCCACCTGCTGTGCATACTCTAAAGCTACAGCTGGAACTCCCGAAATCTCAAAGTCTACTCGTTCCTTAACACTCTCCTGGTCTATACCAGTGCTCTTGATTGCCTGCTGAAATAGAGTCTTCGCTTCTGCTGGCCGGTATATATCCAGTTCCATGGTTCTCATGGATTGGTGGTACGAAATGAGTATATTAGCATCTAAGGTTTCTTTGCCAACAAAGTATCTTAAGCCCTGCTCTAGGCCATCTTCGCTACTGTCCCAATCTGGAGAGGTATAATAAGTGACTTCCCCATTTAAATGATTCATCTCTGTTAACTCGAACAAGTCCCAAGCACTTCGTGTAACCGCACTCTCCTGGACAAGCGTCGTCTCCAAATCCAGCCCCGGTACGGTTTGATTTGCTATACTGCGACGTGGCATTATGTCTGAACTCACAATGTAACGATTAACTTTCGTAATTGCCGGATTAATCGGACTAAGAACAACGCCCAAAATCAAGAGGACTGCACCATATTTCAGGAAATTACCTCTTCTCGTTGCCAACCAAACAATCAGGCATATACTCCCAGAGAGAACACTCAAAAGCATCACTAATGGAAGTACGTTTGTGAGTGGATAATTCGAAGAAGGTATTTTCGATAGAACTACTGCAAGAAAAAGAAGTGATACAAGAACAAGCAAACCAAACACAATGTACAGAACACCGCGTAATATTTTATTCACATCGCTCTCCCCCTATCGGTAAATTTGACCGTATATGATGCTCCTACTATAGGCTTCAACCTCAACATACTATATCCTTCTAGTTTTTGGAAAAAGGGCTAAAGGATAATCTCCTTTAGCCCCCAACTATTTACCCATCTAGTAGTTTTCTCACTTGCCTTGCGTACCCATACTTCTCCATAAACTGGATTAAAGCGGCCTCTACGATAACCCTTTGTGTTACACCCATTTCAGAGGAAAAATCACGAATAAGTTGATCCAGACTAGAGGTCATGGAAACGGATTTCGTGATGGTAATTCCGCCACGGAAGTTGTAATGCGGTATATTCTTGGAGTCATAAGTCTGCAGAATCGTTTCGAGGCGATCCAGATTCTCTTCCAAATACTCCAACAAAGGCAAGAATCTCCGAATGTCAATATCCGCTGAAATCGAAAGCCCATTCTCTTGGTCAGTTACTTCCTCTGTTGGCTCTATTTCAGCAGGACCTTCTTCATCACTAATACCTTCCTTTATATATGTCCTCTCAGTCGATGACCAGNTCCACCCTTGAGCTTTCATGTACGTTGCTAGCTCACTACGATCTCTAAAGCCTGCCTTATTGGCTATCACAGTGAAATCAGTCTCTCCCGCCTCGATAGCTCTAAGAACAATCCTGACAGATTGAGGAACAAACGGTTCCGGCTGAAATTCTCCCTTCTCCTCCGGTAAGGCATAGCTGTTGTTTCTATATACATATCCCTGCCGCCGCATGAAGACGTCTAAACCACGCCAATCCTTATAGCCAAGAGTAGCTGCCAATTCGTCTCTACTTACGCCGGCTCGTTGACCTTCCAGGACGGTCATAACCTTTTCCTTGCTACTTAAGCGTCTACTCACAAGTTATTCCTCCCTGCTTGTCTGTTAAGGGGCAGATGACACGCAGCCATCTACCCCAACGTCTATCTAAATTGCATTAACGGCTTCTACCATCCTATCGTCATGGAGATGAGCGTATACCTGCGTAGTAGTTAAGTTGGTATGCCCGAGTAGTTTCGACACTACCAGAATGTCTTGTGTCTTCTGATAAACTTGGGATGCAAAGGAGTGTCTTAGGATGTGAGGTGTAATATCCTCTGACCACCCTAGCTTCCTTCTAGCCTCCCTAAGCTCAGCCTGGATAGTTACCGATGAAATATGCCCCGTTTTCTTAGTAGCCAGCAAATATTCTGAGTCTACCCTCCATGTCATATAATCCCGTAAGATCTCGGCCAGAGCCGGGGCAATCGGAACCCTCCGATATTTACCACCTTTACCCCTTCGGACTATGAGCCAACCGCCGTCTTCGTCCAGCTGTACATCATCCATTCTAAGATTTGTAGCCTCATTGATGCGAAGCCCTGCATAGTACATAATCCATATCGCTACCTTGCTTACATCGTGATCAACCGCGTCCACCCATGTCTTAACTTCTTCAGGACTAAGAAAGTGACGCTCATTGTCCGGTACCTTAATAGACGGTACCGTCTCCGCTAGGTCTACATCGATATATCCATGCTTGTAAGCCCACTTAAAGAATCCCTTAAGTGTGGCAGCTAGTCGTCTTCTGCTAGCTGGTTTATAACCTCTCTCTTCCTTGAGGTGTAGGAGGAACTCATTAATGTCATTTCCTGTAATGTCATCAATCGTTATTGGCCCATTGAACCTTTCCTCCATCCAATTCTGGAAAAAATAAAGCTCACCAATGTAGCCACTGATAGTTCTCTGACTGCGCTCAAGATTAACCAAATGTGCCTTGTAATCTGCAATTTCCCTATTCATGCCGTCAGTCCTTTCTGCTTATGGTTCAAGATAATAATATATGCTTTGAAACAAGGTCATTTCATGAAGCTTCAGGTATTCGCTAGCTATGATATCAGCAGCCCATGGCCTGGGTCGTAAGGGGCGTAGGGGGCATGAACTTTTGGAAACTGATTGTGCCGGAACACTTCCTACTCAATATCGGTATTTTCCATTAAGCTATACCCCCTACGCCATCGCCGACCTAGTCAAGGTACTGAAGCTTAGATTTGAGGTGTACTAACTAGCCGTAACAAGGCCTGCTGCAATGTTTCGCCCCATAAGTCCTGCTGTGTAGGCGTAACGGTAAGCTTGGTTTAGCTGCCTTGCCGTATTCGCTAGAGTTTCCTGTCTACATTTTCCGTCTTCACGGAGCCAACTCATGAAATCCGACAGGTCTTCTTCTGTCAGATCGGTCAAACCAACATCAGGACCCAAGTTGTACTCTGCCCACATATCAAGCCACATTAGGACTAACTCCATACTCCGAAGATCGCAATCGTCTACTATTTTTTCGATACCGCTTATTAGTTTAGAGATGCTCTCATTAATTTCCAGTTTTTCTTCGACTGAAGCTTTTACCCCACAGCCGTTGTTTGTTTGGATTTCATAATTTTGGTCTTCATTAAAAATCTCGTATTTTATTGTCCTATTGGGCTGCTTTATGGCAAACCGAATACCAGGAATCTCACCATGCTTAACGTGCCAGCTGAAGAAGCGACCATAGAGTCGGGGCCGTCTAACTATGGACCACCAAGGGCCGAAGATTTCTTTTAGAGTGTATAGACCAGGCTCCTTACTTCTCACCANCTCCCTTAGCCAGTTCTTGTTTGTAAAGAGAACTGGGAAGTCGTAATCTCCTCGCCGTTGGTTATGTTCAGCAAGGATTTCAGCTGGGGGATTCTTGATAAGACGTCTAGTAAAGAGTAACTTGTAGTATTCGCGATCAGTGTTAATTCGCAAGGGCTTACGATTTGTCATCGGATTTCATCCTTTCGTTTAGGATTTTAATTGAACCAGTGTTTCTTCTCACCCTAGATAGGTGGTAGAGGGCATGGAGATTAATAAACTGTCGTACCAATAACATCACCGATTCTTGGAGGATAAGTTTGTGGTTTTCCATGCCCCCTCTGCCCCCTGTCTCGGAATATAATGTCGGTTAAGCAATTTTGACATATAAAAGATAACGAGCAATGTCAGGTCATCTGCCTGCCTAGATAATGTACTCCGTACTGCCATCGGACCGCCGTCCACCAACAGCTATGTTTATGAGCCCTAATTCTGCTGCTCCCTTAAACCAGCGGACATAGTATCTATGCCTCCTAAGATGAGGCCAATGCGATGCAAACAACTCATTAAGTGTATATTTGCCTGGGGCATGGTTATCTATATAGTCATTTAGATAGGCGAAATTCTGAAGTTCACGGGGCACTCCGTTAGCCCCTAGCCTCATTTTCATCTTCTTCACCTCCTTTCCAAGGGGAGGTAGTGGTTAATAGGTGGCTCAGGTCTGGGTAGGTAGGCCACCTACCACAGCCTTTCCCTACCTGTGTTTGTATTAATAGGTGGTGAAGGTGGCGAGTGATTTCCAGAAATCATCTGGAAGATGTGGAGCTAAACCACATAGTTGCTTTTTTGAGTTTCCTTGCCACCTTCGCCACCCGGGTTACTATTTAGGATTCATCAAATAGCTTTTCAAAGTCTCTCTGCCTGCCCGCCAGCATTGCTGAGTAGTTCAAAGTTCTCAATGTGAACAATACCGTTGGCCTTCTTTTGGCTAAACTTGAGACCTAGCTCGGCACATGCAGCCTTAAATAGGTGCCAGAACCGCTGCCTACTAGGGTTATAATCGCTACATCCATTCCGCCTAGCCCAGTTCTGAAAGGCTGGATACAGCTCACTTTGCCTAGCACTTGAGCCTGGGTTAAATCTTAGCTCCTCTNGAACAAAGAGTAGTACCGGATTTTGCTCTGCTTTATAGGCTGCCAACGCTTTTTCCGATGCCTGGCAGGGCGATAGCCGGTAGTCATTACGGTACAGACGCTGGTACCCTTCCAAGGCAAATACTAGGATCCCCTCGAGTTCCGTCAGAAGTTTATCGAGCAAATTCGGGTCTTGCTCTTCTTCTCTAAACACCTTTTGGAAGGGAACTATCACTAGTCGTCGGTAGTAACCGTGGGAGTGGTCTAGGGTCTTGGGCAGCTGGTTAACGGATATCAATAGCTTACAGAAGAGCTCGCAGGAGAACGAGTCCTTATATTTTTGCTCCACATTGACCACGTCACCACCAGTAATAGCTTTGAAGTTTTGCGTATTGAGGTNTTTGTCTCCCAGCTCATTCTCAGTGGAGATGTTCACAGTCTTTCCAGGCAGGTTATCTAGCCCAAAACGATCTGTGAGCTTTGCGAGCGGAACGTTCGATACATTGTCTGGCCCTGCTATGTGGCGGATTACTTCTGCTAGGACACTCTTGCCATTAGCACCCACGCCATAGAAGATAAACGCTTTTTGCAATCGGCGCTCTTTCGTTAAGACATATCCCATGATTTCCTGCACCAAATTGATGCGTTCTTGGTCACCATCGAATACTGACTCAAGGAACCGCTTAAATTGGGGGCATTTTGCGTCTGGATTGTACTTAACTGGTACCTGAACCGTCGAGTAATAGCTGGGGTGGTGAGGCTNGAGGTCCATAGTTCTAAGGTCGATCATGCCGTTTCTTAGATTGATGAAGTGCAGATCTTTATCCATCTTTTCCACAAGCTCCGCTTCAAGCTCCAAAGCTGAAATATACTCACTACTCCAGCTCTTCTTCCAGATACCATCCTCAGCCTCATGGAGGATATCTCTGCAAAGTTTCTCAAGCTCTAGCCGTTCCATTGGGCGCCATACTCCACTAGGCTCATATGTGAAAAATCCCTGACCATTCACATAGACAAGTGTCCGGCGCCGTAGAACGTACTTGGCAAAAGTGTTGGCGTTCAAGCACAGCCTGTCCGAATGATAATAGAGCCCTCTGAGCTTCATAGCTCTAGCCTTCTTTAGTGCCTTTAGCTCTTCCAGTGGGTTTGCATAGCCTTTTGGAAGGTCACCATCAAAGCCAAGTAATGCGAAAGTCTGATAGTTTGCTACAGGCAGTTTCTTACAGCTCTCGAGCAAGGTGTCAAGCTGATGAGCCCTGCCATGCTTATCTAGGAAGGCCCTTGCTATATCCNAACCTTCTTCTCCTAGTGGAGCCAAGTTGGTTATGAGTGCTCGTGTTTGATCCGTTGATGGATTTTGCTGCGATTCCAGCCATTGAAATACTTCTATTTCCTTATATAAGTCACCATAGGTTGGGTCGACGTTATTCCTGACCATCGTGGCCACCGCCTTTCATATATATGCTTTTTATTTCAGCGAGCTCTGTCCTGAAGGCTATCTCTTCACTTAGGGCCAGGGGAGTTCGGTTTCTTCCCCTGTGCTTGCAGAATGTGCAGTAATGTCCGCCGCTGATAGCCTCAATCTTGGTACACCCGTAACAGTTCCGAAACGAACCTGCGTGCTGAAACTTGCGGTCCGTCTCTATCTGTTTATTGGGGTTACGTCAGCGCCTCCGTCTACATTTGAGCAAATAAAAAACCTCGCTTAGGCGAGGAGTGCATATTGCTGTGCAAGGCTGCTCGATATATGGCCGACTCTTCGGGAGTCTGCGGCAGCTTAGCGCTCAAAAGCCCAGTTTTCCACCTCCCTTTGTTAAGGATTTGACGCTGACGTGTCGCCACATATAGATTGTTCATGCAAACTTTAGCCAAAAAAGTAAATGGGTCAATGCAAAGTGTAATCCAGCACTTTGCACTACAACAACCAAACTAGGCATGGTATAATTTGCTTATTAGTCGAAAATTTGTGTGGGTTACGTCTGTTTTAGAGGTGATCTTGATGAAACATGTCGTAGTAGACCTTCTAACCGACGACCTCGTGTCTGCATTAAAGGTTCCTCATCCTTGGTTCATTGACGAGATAAGTAAATCGGAAGGCACTTATCATATCAGTCTCGAACGTCATCCGCTTCCGTATCTTTGTCCTAACTGTGGGGTGGAATCACCCGTTTATGATCGTCGCAAGAAGATATGGCGGCACACTAATGTTTTGAATATGCAGGTTATTCTACAGGCGACACTCCCCAGAGTTTCATGTGCATCATGCGATAACATTCGTTTGATAGATGTGGTCTGGGCACGCAAGGGAGCCCACAACACCATCATGTTCGAACTATGGGTGATGCGAGCTCTCAAGTGCCAGTCCTTGAACATGGAGAAATTGGCACGAAACATTGGTGGTATATACAGAAATAGTATCAGTAATATTTCCCGGCATTATGATCCACTTTTGGACCGGAACGAAGGCTTTAAGAAGGAATTTAGTAATCTATGGCTAGATTCTCAGACGTTTATACCCATAGATCCATGTTCCATCTTGAGCTCGAACATTGTGGAAAAACTTCGAAGTTTCTCTTACAGAAATTACTGAGATAGGAATCTCTGCCTGCTCCAAACCTAGATGTCTTGGCGAATGGGCAATCTTTGGTCTTTGGTCTGTTCTCTATCCGCTTTGGTCAGTCTCTTCCTCCCACCCTTCGTCCGAAGGTGCGTAAAAGATGCTGCTCCACTGCTTCATTTATAAGCCGTTGCTGCGTCACTAAAGAAGTTCTATTCTTAACAGGTCCTTGCAACCACTACTCAAGATAATATGCTTCTGCTGTTTGTGGCTGAGGGTCATGACCAAGA
>JGI24712J26585_10004675_pt1 | contig 10359 bp, 10 predicted proteins | sample BioPla3DNA2_FD_26585 | JGI IMG/M metagenome (IMG submission 26585)
AATTTTGGTCCACGAGGAGCATCGGTTCGCCCTCTTTTGATAGAAGACGCAAAGGATAAAAAAATATATCAGACGAGCATCGATGCACTCAGTCATCTCGGTTTTGCAAGGAAGATAGGAGTTTCTCTAAGTCTTGCCTACCGCCATCAAGTACGGAGCCATTTGCACTGGCTTGGCTATCCGATAATAGCTGACATGCGATATGGAAGAGAATCTGACTCAGATAGAATAAGAGAAACGCATAAAAACCCGAAAAAATCGCAAAAGCCAATGCTTTTTTTTGCATCTGGTCTTTCTTTTATAGATCCGAAAACCGGCAAAACTGTATCTTATGCACTGTTTGAAGAAGATCTTATCGAGTTTGCAAGAAAAGAATGCAATTCTGAAACAAGATAAAAAGAGCCCGTAACGACGAGTATTTCGTCCTGTTTTAGCGCTTCTTGAAAGGCTTTTTCCATGGCTTCTTCATACGATTCTATGAGAAAAAATGCTGGTTTTACTTCGCTTTTTTTTATTTGCCCTTCAATGTGCTTTTCGGAGCTGTTTTTTGAGGAACTGTAACCTTCGTTTTGAAATATTTCTGCATTGACTGCTTTTTCAAAGGCTTCGTTGGCTTTTTCAAGATTTGTTTGCTTTACAGCGCCAGGCTTTGTTAGAAAAATGCGCGTAAAAAGATTTGATTCTACGAGTAAATGGGCAATTGCTTCCACATCTTTATCCATAGCGCAGGCAAAAAGAAGTGAAAAACGAGGCTCTGTTTGCTGTTTGCTAGAGTCTTTTTTTGGTGCTGACAGAAAAAGTTCTTGNANGGTAGAAAGACAGTGGGAAATACTTTTTTTTGTGTGTGCGCCGTCTGCAACGATGAGTGGATTTTGCTTTGTTTTTTTTATTATCTGAAAACGNCCAGGAATAAAAGCATTTTCTAAGCCAGTTTCTATCTGNCTTTGTGAAATCTGGGGGAGGATTTTTTTNACNACNAGGCTTGCAAGAAGGGCATTTCTTACTTGATATGCTCCTAAAAGTTGCAAGGAGGCTTTTAAAGGGCGTGAAAAAAGCTCTGGCATAGATGCTTCTATCTTCATTTTGTCTTCATGGTACGAGTATTGTACTTTGTCAATAAAATCGTCGAGATGAAAATAGGGCGCATTTTTTTTCTTCGCCTCTGTCTTAAATACCGCACAAGCAATTGCTTCTGTGGAAGAACAAAAAACCGGTATACCTTTTTTTATAATACCAGCTTTTTCACGGGCAATCGCTTCGACTGTGTTGCCAAGATATTCTTGATGTTCAAGCTCAATTTCGGTAATAACAGAAGCAGCGGGCAGTATGACATTTGTTGCATCGAGCCTTCCGCCGAGACCTGTTTCCAAAACAGCCCAAGGAAAACCAGCCTCTTTAAAGCTGATAAAGGCGAAAAGCGTCGCAAGTTCAAACCACGAGGGTTCACGTTGGTTTGGATAGGTTTTGGGGATAATTGAGTCAATTGTATAGCTCAATTCTTTATACGCATTTGCGTAGATAGAGTCATCTAAGACAGCATGAGATTTTGTAACGCGTTCTGAAAAAGCACAAAGATGAGGGGAGGTGTATAAACCACAATCGATAGCCGCCTCGGTTAAAATAGATGCAATAAAGGTTGAAACAGAGCCCTTGCCCTTGGAGCCAGCAACATGAATACTTTGAAAGGTATTCTGTGGATTATTGCATTTTTTACATAAAAATTGCATTGTATCAAGCCAAAAAAAATCTTTTTTAGGCATTTTTTCAAAGTTCAAGTAGGTATCAAGCCAAGCTTCTAAGGCATCGAGGGGATTTTGGGGATTAAATTTTATCATTATCGTGTCCACCTTGATGGGCTACTGACCGTTTTAACAGATGTTGCCTTTTCATTTTCATAGACTGCTTCATAATGATTTTTCTCTCCAACCATTTCGTTTTCATTTTTTGCCGTCATTATCCATTTTATGGGTTGCAGTTCTTCTGTCGCAACTTTCAAGGCAAGGTCGCGAGGTAGTTCGGGAAAAAAGGAAGCATTTGTCTTACTTGTTTGCAGGGCAATAATTTGATTTCCTCGAATTTCGACTGATATATTCATAGAAGCACCATTTTTATAAATAACAAAACCCCTTCCACCACGTAAAATAATAATTTTGTCAATGGAAGCATCGGTAAACCAGGTCCCAGCAATGGAATCTAAATTGATACTAACCGTTGTAGCTGAGACATCGTCTGATTTTTCTGTTGCTTATTTTCTTCGGTTTTTTCGAGTCTATCTAAAAAAACAAATAAATCATTTTTCGCAGAAAGAAGGACTTGATAGTAGCTGTCATAGGTTTTTTCTTCAGTATGTGTTTTATTGTCAAAAAAAGTATTAAAAGCTATTGTCCAGTTATTATCACTATCTGAAATATCTATAAAAAATGCTACTTGAATTCCGTAATTATTTAGAATATTGTCTTTTGAAAAAACCGTGGAGCGAAAATCCTGTACGCGAAAGCTATCAAAGCTTAAAAGATGATTATAGTATAAGTCTACTATGAGCTTTGCTGTTCCTTCATCTTTCGTATTGTAAATGGGAGCAAAAAAGCCAAGTTCTTTTGTCCTTGTTTGTGAAAACACACAAGGAAGTAAAAGAAAAATTGTTATTGTTATAACAAGGCTTTTTTTCATATTTTCGTTTAACCCTCAAGATTCTTTCTAAATTCACGCTGTACTTCTCGATGTAAATCATTTTGCCGTATCGTATCTCTTTTGTCAAATAACTTTTTCCCCTTACAAAGGCCAAGGCGAACTTTGACAAGACCGTTTTTGAGATATACATCGAGCGGTATGAGTGTGTATCCTTTTTCATCGGTTTTTTTCTTTAAGCGCTTGATTTCAGCCCTATGTAAGAGCAGTTTTTTTGGTCTTTGTGGCTCGTGGGTAAAATGCTTTGAAAAGGGATATTCTGCTATGGAGAAGTTTTTTAGCCATACCTCGTTATCGATTATTTCTGCAAAGCCATCGGGAAAGGATAGGGAGCCATTTTTCACTGACTTCACCTCTGTACCCTTGAGTTCAATGCCGCATTCATAATCTTCTTCTATATGATAATTAAAGCGCGCTTTTTTATTTTGCGCTATTAATTTTGTGCCTTTTTTCATTCTTAGAGTATAAGCCATCTTTATAAAGCTCTCAAGTAGCTTGATAAAAAAAACTGCTTATAAAGATTGCTAGGCAATCAATGTGTTTTTGTATTGCATTTTTAATTGTATCGGTCTATAATCGATGATATTGTAAATACGTGAGATTTTTCTCACAATAATCATAGAGGGGTCTTATGGATATCCAATTACAAGAATTAATTGACAAAATTAAGCTTGACGGGGTAGCGACTGCAGAAGAAGAAGCTGCCAAAATTATTTCAGAAGCAGAAAAATCTGCACAAGGCATCGTGCAAGAGGCAGAAAAAAATGCTGCACGAAACATTGAAAAAGCAAAGCTTGAGGCAGAGCGTCTTGAAAAAGCAAGTGTCGATGCAATCGCACAAGCAAGTCGAAATGTTTTGTTAACATTCCGTGAAAATGTTGTAAAAGAATTAAATGCTCTTTTAAAAGATGCGGCGCAGTCTGCACTTTCTGCAGATTTACTTAAAACACTTATTCCAGAGGTGATTAAAAACTGGACTGAAAAAGAAGATGCGAAAGATGTCTCTGTTTTATTGAATAAAAAAGACCTCGACTCTGTGCAATCATCCTTAACGGCATCTCTCAAAGCTGAGCTTGCAAAAGGCTTACGCATACAAATGTCCGAAGAAGTAGTTGATGGTTTTCGCTTGAGCTTAAAAGACGGTGAAGCTTTTTATGACTTCTCGAGTGAATCTATTGCAAGTCTTTTTTCTTCGTACTTAAACCCACAAACTGCAAAAATAATGAAAGAAGCTTCTCAAACTATGGGTAATTAAAATGAGTTTTTATTATCTCATGTCGCAGTTGCCGTATTTTTCTCTTTCACAATCGAGCCCGCTGCCCATTACAGAGTCTTATTTTTTAGAGCTTGCTGAGCGCAACTTAAACGAGGCGCAACTTAAAACACTAAAAAATATCTCCCTTGTACCAGAAAAAAAACCACGAGAAATTGACTCCTCCTTTTTGACTGCCTACTATGCTTGGGAGCGTGAGCTACGTTTTGTTTTGGGACAAATACGCGGACAAAGGCTCAAAAAAGACTTTTCTGTTCCAAATAACCTTTCTCAAAGCTTTGAAATTCTTTCGATAGCGAGAACGGCGACTGGTTTTGAAAGTCCTCTTGAGGCTGAACAGTTTTTAAACGAGCAACGCTTTTTAGCGATAAAAAAACTACAACCAATGGACTATTTTAGTCTTGATTCAGTTTATGCCTACGCCTTGCAATTAAAACTTGCCCTGCGTATAAAGCAATTTAACGAAGAAGCTGGATTAGCAGAATATCGATCAATGTATGATACAATTCTTGGAGAATCAAAATGACAGATACAAAAGGTAGAGTTGTTGCTGTAAATGGCAACCTTATAAGTGTCGCCTTTGACGGAACAGTGAGCCTCAATGAAGTAGGCTATGTTTCTGTAGGGGACAAAAAACTAAAAAGTGAGGTTATCCGAATACAAAACGGAGAAGCCCAATTGCAAGTCTTTGAAATGACAAAGGGTATTCAAACAGGCGATGAAGTCTTTTTTACCAATGAACTTTTATCCATTGAGCTTGGTCCAGGCTTACTTGGACAAGTTTTTGACGGGCTTCAAAATCCGCTTCCTGAACTTGCAGAACAAGCTGGATATTTCCTCGAACGAGGCGTCTATCTTGACCCGCTTCCCGATGCAAGCACTTGGTCTTTTACCCCCATCGCAAAAGNNGGCGATACGGTAAAGGCAGGTTCTTTTATAGGTGAAGTGCCAGAGGGTACTTTTAAACATAAAATAATGGTTCCCTTTACCTTTTTGGGTAATTACACCGTCGTTTCAGTAAAAGAAAAAGGTGACTATGCCCTCAAAGATACCATCGCTGTTGTAAAAGACGCTCGCGGTGTAGAACACAATCTTAGTATGAGCTTTAACTGGCCGGTAAAACGTTCNGTTGACTGCTATGCCGAGCGCCTTATGCCNACAGACACACTTACCACAAAAATCCGTCTCATAGACACCTTTTTCCCCGTTGCCAAGGGCGGTACCTACTGTATCCCCGGACCCTTTGGTGCAGGAAAAACGGTTTTACAACACACCACGAGCCGCAACGCTGACGTGGACATTGTAATTGTAGCCGCCTGTGGTGAGCGAGCAGGGGAAGTTGTAGAAATCTTAAAAGAATTCCCCGAACTCACTGATCCACGCACAGGCCGCTCCCTCATGGAACGAACTATTATTATTTGTAATACCTCGAGTATGCCCGTTGCCGCTCGTGAAGCCTCGGTGTACACCGGTGTAACGCTTGCTGAATACTACCGACAAATGGGCTTAGACGTCCTCCTCCTTGCTGACTCAACAAGTCGATGGGCGCAAGCGCTTCGAGAAATGTCAGGACGCTTGGAAGAAATTCCTGGAGAAGAAGCCTTCCCCGCCTATCTTGAATCCTACATTGCAGCCTTTTATGAAAGAGCAGGCATTGTTCGCCTTCACGACGGTTCAACAGGTTCTGTAACCATCGGTGGAACAGTATCACCTGCGGGTGGAAACTTTGAAGAGCCCGTTACACAGGCAACCCTCAAGGTTGTCGGCTCCTTCCACGGACTCTCTCGTGAGCGATCCGATGCCCGTAAATATCCTGCGATTGATCCCCTTGAATCATGGTCAAAGTACAAGAGCGTCTTAGATAAAGACTGGGTCGATTTTGCACGCTATTATATGCACCGTGGTAACGAAATAGAGCAAATGATGAAGGTTGTCGGTGAAGAAGGGACGAGCCTTGACGACTACATTGTCTATCTCAAGGGTGAATTCCTCGATGCTGTCTATCTCCAACAAAACTCCTTTGACGAGATAGATTCTGCTGTTACCGTTGAACGACAAAATTATAGCTTCCAAAAAATAATACAAGTTCTCGGTTCAGATTATAATCTAGACAGTAAAGATGATGCGAGAACCTATTTTTATCAATTACGACAAAGTTTTATTGACTGGAACTATCTGCTTTGGGGAAGCGAGGAGTTTTCAAAGAAAGAAAAAGATCTCGATGCCCTCTATGAAAGCAAGGTAAAAAAACTTTCAGATAAAGCGAAGCATTTACTTGAAGGAGCTAAATAAAAATGAAAAAAATATATAGCAAGATTGAATCTATAAATGGTTCTGTTATTACCGTTAGAGCAAAGGATATTAAATACGGCGAACTTGCAGAAATTCAAACAAGTTTCGGCGCATCTCTTGCGGAAGTAAATAAAATTGACGGCGACCTTGTTTCCTTGCAAGTTTTTGCAGGTGGACGAGGCGTTTCTACCGGAGACGAAATCCGTTTTCTCGGTCATGAAATGCAGGTGAGCTTTTCTGACGACTTACTCGGCCGTATCTTTAACGGAGCAGGCGAACCACGGGATAAGGGACCTCTTTTGAGTGAAAACCTCGTTGAGATAGGAGGACCCTCCGTAAACCCTTCCAAAAGAATTATAGCCAACCGGATGATTCGAACTGGTATTCCTATGATTGACATGTTTAATACCCTCGTGGTAAGTCAAAAGCTCCCTATTTTCTCGATTTCAGGTGAGCCCTATAACGAACTGCTCGCACGAATTGCTATGCAAGCTGAGGTTGATATTATCATCCTTGGTGGNATGGGCTTAAAATACGACGACTATCTGTACTTTAAAAANACCCTTGAAGAAGCAGGTTCTTTGAGCAAAACGCTTATGTTTGTNCATACCGCATCNGACCCAACGGTAGAATGCCTNATGGTTCCCGATATGAGCTTGGCGGTTGCTGAGCAATTTGCACTTCAAGGAAAAGATGTTCTCGTCCTCCTCACCGATATGACAAACTTTGCTGACGCTATGAAAGAAATTGCGATTACCCAAGAGCAAGTTCCTTCAAACCGTGGATATCCAGGAGACTTATACAGTCAGCTTGCCGCCCGTTATGAAAAAGCGGTTGACTTTGACGATGCAGGCTCTGTTACCATTCTTGCGGTTACCACTATGCCTGGTGATGACGTAACACATCCCGTACCAGATAATACTGGCTATATTACCGAAGGACAGTACTACCTCAAAGGTGGTCGTATTGAACCTTTTGGAAGCCTTTCACGCCTTAAACAAAACGTAAACGGTAAAACGCGCGAAGATCACCGCGCCTTAATGGACGGTATGATTCGTCTCTACGCCTCTTACAAGGATACCCTCGAGAAAAAAGCCATGGGCTTTATGATGTCTCAATGGGACGAAAAACTCTTAAAATACGGAGAACTCTTCGAAAAGGAAATGATGGACTTATCTATCAATATTGCTTTAGAAGATGCCCTTGATTTAGGCTGGAAAATCCTTGCAGATTGTTTTGAAAAAGAAGAGACTGGCTTAAAGTCCGATCTCATCGCAAAATTTTGGCCACAATAAAAGAGGACGGATATGGCGATAAAGCTTACAAAAAATGAACTAAAAACTCAAAAAGATGCACTCAAACGCTATACACGCTATTTGCCAACTCTNACTTTGAAAAAACAACAACTGCAAAGCGAAATTCGCGATATTGAAATTCGTGCAAAGGAATTGCGGAAGGCNCGAGAANAGCTCGAAAAAGAATTTTCTTCGTGGATTGCGGTCTTTGGTGAAACAGGTTTTTTTAAGCCCGAAATGGTCGTGGTAAGCAATATAAAAAAAGGCTTTACCAATATCGCTGGGGTAACCATACCTGTGTACGAAGGAGCTGATTTTGCCCGTGGCGACTATGATTTATATCTTACGCCGCTTTGGATAGACCTTGCAGCCGACCGAATGGAAAAGGCCCTTGCCTATGACCTTGAAGCAGAAGTTTTGGAAGAGCAAATACGGCTTTTATCTCGTGAGTTACGTGTTACTACCCAGCGCGTAAACCTTTTTGAAAAGGTAAAAATTCCTGAAACAAAGGCACATATAAAAAAAATTACGGTCTACCTTGGCGACCAACAAGTTGCCGCAGTAGTTCGTGGTAAAATTTCTAAAAAGAACTTAGAAGCCAAGACAAATACCTTTATGGAGATTGCATAATGATAGTATCTATGAAAAAAGTATCTTTGGTTGTACTTAATCGATACAAAGAAAAGAGCCTCAAATCTCTGCGAAAACTCGGTCTTGTGCATCTCGAAACACTTGAAGGTTCGAGCGAGGAGCTTTCTCGCGTTCGTGCCTTGTATGATAGACTTTCGACTGCAAAAACTTCTATACATGATTTGAAGCTGCCCAAAAAATACACAAGCCCTGGCAAAAAGAGCGCGGTTGTGGAAAACTTAGATCGCGATGCAATCCTTTCTGCCTATGAAGAGAAGGGCGAAATCTCAGAGGGGCTAAAAAAGGCGCTTTTGCAGGCTGAAGAAATTCTCGCTTTACAAGAGGCAAAAAAAGAAATAGGTGAAGATATACAGCTTGCAAGAAAGGAGCTAGACAGGCTCGCTGCCTGGGGTGGGGTAAATCCAAAAGACTTTGCCTACCTTGAAGAAAAGGGCATTGGCTTAACAATGTATGAAATACCTAGTGCTGCTTTGAAAAAAATTCCCGATGAGACAACTATCTTACAGGTAAATGCAGATAAAAATGCAACAAGATTTTTGCTCCTTCAATTTGCAGGAGAAGGGAAAGCAGAACTTCCACCAGAAGCCTTTAAAATAGCCCTCGGTGAAGAGTCAACTCAAAGCTTGGAAAAAGAACTTGCTGAAAAAAATAAGGCTCTACTTCTTATTCAAAACGACTTGTACGAAGCTCTACAATATCTTCCAAACCTAAGCGAAGAAATGCAAAATCTTTCTAAGGCTATTGAGTTTGAAAATATCTATGCAGCTATGCCGCAAGATGAGGGCTTAGATGCAGTTGAAACAGCTGTTTTACAGAGTGAAAATCGTGCGCTTACATGGATAACAGGTTTTATTCCAACAGAAGATATCGAAGCTTTGCGAAGTTTTGCACAAAAAGAAAAAATTGCACTTATGATAAGCGATCCAAGTGAGGAAGATNATGTTCCGACAAAGCTTAAAAACAACAAGGTGGTGAGCCTCATTTATCCGGTAACGGACTTTTTGGGAACCGTTCCTGGCTACCGAGAATACGACATATCAGGCTGGTTTTTGCTTTTCTTCTCGATTTTCTTTGGTATGATTTTTGGCGACGGTGGCTACGGCATCTTGNTCGTACTCACTGGTTTGGGACTTATTCTTCATTCGAAGATAAAGGGCAAAAAAATAGAACCCATGATAATATTGGTTGCANTGCTTGGGTTTTCAACGGTGGTTTGGGGAACCCTTACCTGTACCTGGTTTGGACTTGAAGTTTCACAAATACCGGCTTGGCTTGTAAACCTTTCTTGGGAACCCATATCGAATGCTAATCCAAACGAAGAGCTGCTTAAGCAAAATATTAAAATCTTTTGCTTTGCCCTTGCCCTCGTACAATTATCGATTGCGCATCTNAAAGGANTTTTTGCAAATATAAAAAGCTTAAAATTCTTGGGCGAACTNGGCTCACTCATCTTGCTTTGGGGAGTCTTCTACGTTGTTCTCAATATCGTTGTCGACAAAGAACGCTTTGCCTTTGATGCTGTTTTATTCGGCGGATATGAGGCAATGCCCATCGTTCTTTCGGCAATCGGCATTGGTTTTGCCATGAGTTTTATCTTTGCAAACTATGAAGGAAATATTTTCGCCTCCATAATGGCAAGCGTAAAAGATATTATTTCTGTCTTGCTCGGCGTCGTCAATGTGTTTTCTGACATTGTTTCGTATATTCGGCTTTGGGCTGTTGCCCTTGCAGGTTCTGCAATTGCTGCAACAATCAATACTATGGCAGGTCCCGCTCTCGGGTCTGCGCTCATGTTCTTGGGCATCTTGCTTTTAATCTTTGGACATGGCNTNAACATGGTGCTCAATGTATTGTCGGTTTTGGTTCACGGAGTCCGTCTAAACACCTTGGAGTTTACCGGGCATCTCGGTATGTCTTGGTCAGGTCACTCCTACAAACCATTTAGTGAATAAAATTTTTGCAAAACAAGGCAAAAGAAGACAAGTGGGTTTTAATGCGACTTCCATGTCGCTAAAAATATATAAATTAACTTTCTCACTTCGTTGCGAAAGTTAGAAAATTTTTATAGGAGTAAGTATGCAGTGCTCGGCTAAAATAGCGCCGAGCACTGCAACTCGAGTTTGCGTTGCAAACTCGCAATATATAAATTAACTTTCTCAC
>JGI24712J26585_10004677_pt1 | contig 10355 bp, 8 predicted proteins | sample BioPla3DNA2_FD_26585 | JGI IMG/M metagenome (IMG submission 26585)
TATTACTGGGAAACAAAAGATAAGGTTTTTATAAAAAATGTTTATATTCCACAATTTAAAGTCACTATCCCTTATTTAATATCAGGGATTCAAATAAAGAAAGGATTATTTAATATATTAAATAAGAATATTGTTCCAAATGTATCGAGAAATAATGTCAGCGAAATTACAAATAAAGAATTTTCATATGCTATCGGGAAAGCGTTACATTTATGGTTAATAGATAATGCTTCTTTAACAGATGAAGAAAAGGGGCTTATAAGGAAATTTATAGATACTTATTATTCAGAAGATAATTATTGCTTAAGATAAAAAAGTTCATATAGATATTTCAAATGCCACATAAGATGAATTATGTGGCATTCATGTTATTCTGGAGTTATAATACATATATTGAGTGCAACATAATTTTACGTGACTCCATAAAAATTTAGTGCAACATAATTATAATTTTTGGGGAGGGCAGATACATTTGCAGAGTTTAGTTGAAGATTTTGTTAATTACCTTATTAATAAAGGGAAAAGCGAAAATACCGTAAAGAGCTATAAGTTACATATAGTTGAGTATATAAAATGGTTTTCGGACAGTTACGGGACAAGTTTTAAAAAACTTTACAGGGAAAATGTCCTTGAATATAAAAGCTACCTTATTAATGTGAAAAAGTTTAAGGGGAAAAACCTTAATGCTAAAACAATAAATGCAAAGTTGAGTGCTTTAGGGCTTCTTAATAAATTCTTAATTGAACAAAATGTACAGGATGAAGTTGTCATCAATGATTCTGATATGATTAAAATACAAATAAACTATGCAAATCCTACTGATATAAATAAATCTGAAGTTGAAAATTTTAGGCAGAAGATATTAGAGGCAGGAGATAAAAGGCTCTATGCAATTGTTACTTTGTTAGCATATGGTGGCTTAAGAATTAGTGAGGCATTAAATATAAAATTAAATGATGTAAGTTTACAAGGTAAGGAACTAACAGTAAGGAAGGGCAAAGGAGAAAAACAGAGAATAGTATATTTGAATACAAAAATTATTAATTCTTTAAGAGAGTATTTAAAGGAAAGAAATGATGACGGAGAATTCCTGTTCCCATCAAGGGAAAGTGATAAAGTTGATAGGACTGTGATTAACAAACAATTTAAAAAGCATAGTGACAAGATTACTCCTCATAAGCTTAGACACTTTTTCTGTTCAAACGCTCTTTCGGCAGGATTTGGAATACATGAGGTAGCAAATCAGGCTGGGCATAGTAGTATACAGACTACCCTTATATATACAAACCCAAGCAGAGAGCAAATGAAAAGGAAAGCTGAATTATTGTGAGTTATTATTAGTTAGGTTCAGATATATGAGGAGTAAAAGCAACTTTAATCTATTGTTCTGTTTAAGAAAGTGTTGAAATTAACATAATTTGTATATCAGTTGTTTTACAGTTGTATTATAATACGTCTCACATATTTATGATTAAGTTGATAAACTTTTAGATTAATAATAAACTATAAGGTGAAATACCTACTAAAAAATTTAGAATGTTATTAGCATGGATGGACTTACGCCAAGAAGAACTAATAGCAGATTGGAATATGCTAACAAAAGATGGCGAATATTTTAAGATTGAACCATTGAGATAGTGGGGTGATAAAATGAATCCAAGAGTAAAACAAGTCAAGCCAATGGAACGTTATCAACTTTTACTAACTTTTACAAATAATGAAATTGGAATCTTTGATGTGTCAAAATATCTTAATGATAAGTATTGGTGCAGTTTAAAGGATTTATCGATGTTTAAGACAGCAAGGGTAAGTGGTGGTAGTGTGGAATGGGAAAATGGTACAGACTTTTGCCCTGATGAATTATACGAAAACAGTAAGATTATCGGTAAATCCATCTAATTATGAAGGTTTCTTTATTAGTACAAAACAATCTATAGAATTTTAAAAAGATAAGACACATTATTCATTTAAGATGTATTAAGTGGAACTCTAATAAGACTCCCATTTAAAATACAACAATATCAATACTATTTTTTTGATAAAGTTAATAGTTATGCAACAATTCATTTTTGAACCTGCAAATCAAAGTCGATAATTCCTATTAATTTCATTGTATAATGTTATACTTTCATATTGGAAAAAACAGTTCCTTAAGTGACAGAAAATAGTTTTATGAAAATTATATTGAAAATATATCTGAAAAAGTGTATATTTATAGTAAGAAAGCATATAATAATGGAGGTGAAGATGATGGAACAAGGATTGATTTTAAATCGATTCGAGAAGGAGAGTGCTCTTATGCCAGAAGTTTCAAAAACTGATTTAAGAAATGTTATTAGTAAACTTATATCTGTATCTGATTTGAGCAGAGGCATGGCATCAAAGATAATACAGAAAGTAGGAAAAGATAAAGAGCAATATATAGTAGTAAAAAATAATAAGCCTGAAGCAGTAATTCTATCTGTAGATGAATATATGGAACTTATGGAGGCGAAAGAAGATTTAGAGCTTATGCAACTGGCAGAAAGCAGAATGAGAAACTATGTTCCAGAAGAAACAGCCTCCCATGATGATGTATTGAATAGATATAACATTAAAGAAGAGAAACTTGATGAACTTATGGAGACTGTGGAGATAGAATAACATGTGGAAGGACAAATACCTTAAAGAAGCTTTGGATGATTTAGACAAGTTAGATTCAGAGTTAAGAGAAATAGTTTTAGCAGGTATTAAAAAGGTCAGGCAGAACCCTTTGCCTCAATCCGAAGGTGGTTATGGCAAACCATTAGGAAATAAAAATGGTAATAATTTAACTGGATTCTTTAAGATAAAATATAGAGGAATAGGGATAAGAGTTGTATATACTTTAGTTAGAGATAAGGAAATAATGAATATTGTTGTTATTTCTAAAAGAGATGAAAATTATTGCTATGAAGTAACAGCTAAAAGAAAGAAAAAATATAAAAAGAAATTATTTGAAGATTCATTTAATGAAAGATAATTGAAACGTTAAATGTCATGGACATGCAGAGATTGCTTAAAAAAAATTAGCAACTTTGCATATAGTTCATGACATTTTTTTATTGTTTTAAAGCTGTGAAGGGAGAAGATTAAGTATGGCTAAACGGAATCTGGACTGGACAGAGGAAAAGTATCAAAGATTTCTTAAGGAAGGCCGAGGGCAGGGAGAAGGAAAGGAATATAAGCCTTGGCTTACCATACAGGACTTTCCTTCCCAGGGCAGAGTATCAAGGGTATTTGGATTGAAGAGTAAAAGGATTCATCATTTCTTTTCTGATAATGAAACAAGATATTTTTACTTATTAGAATGGAATGATAGGGTTGTTGATATACGAGAGCACTTCCCACTGCTTGATATAGAAAAAATTATTAAGGATAAAGATGACCTAAACTTGGGGAAATTCGTTGATAAAAAGAGTGGCACACCGTATGTTTTTACAACCACATTTCTTACTACACTTCGGGATATAAAAGGAAAATATACATATATCGCCAGAAGTATAAAAGCATCTTCTGAATTAGAAAAAAAGCAGGTAATTGAGAGACTGGAGATAGAGAGAAGGTATTGGGAAAGCAAAAATATAGACTGGGGGCTGGTAACACAAAAAGATATTCCAGTAGTTAAAGCTAAAAATATTGAATGGATTCATTCAGCCTTTGAAGATGAAGAGAACAGAGGGATAGGTGTTGAAGAGAAGGAACACTTGTCTTCTTTACTAATGGAAAAATTAAGAGACAGTGTGAACCCTATTCGTAGAATAACCAGCAGTTTTGATAAAGAGCTAAATCTTGAATCAGGGACAGGGCTTTTTCTATTTAAATATTTGATTGGAAGCAGACAGATAAAAGTTAATATGGATGAAAAGATTGATGTTAATAAGCCAGCTAACCAATGCCTTGAAATCATTGATATCGAGAGGGGAGAGGAGCATGAAACTGTTATTGACTGTTAATCACCTGATTCACTGGGAGCAGAAAGATAATATTGAGAGAATCATCTGGATAGATAATAAAAATACTATTTCGTTTCTAATAGATATTTATGCCAATGTTTATAGCCCCGTTTCAAGGAATATTGATGAAATTATTAATTGCCTTAATACTAAACAAGCAGTATTACTTACAGAAGATCCCTGGGCAATGGTTACTAATGAAAGTGAGCTTAAGGAGAGGGATAGGGAGAAAAGGGACAAGGCATGGGAAATCATTTCTTTTATTATGGACGAATGTGGTGAACCTAACATTTTTGATGCACAGATAAGGAGCAAATATGTTAATGAAGCAAGTAAAAAGTTTTCTATAAGTAGTAGGACAATATATGAGTATTTAAAACGCTACTGGCAAAGGGGAAAATGCATTAATGCTTTACTGCCTGATTATTATAAATGTGGTGGGATAGGGAAACAAAAGAATTCAGGTATAGCCAAGATGGGTAGGCCAAGAAAGGATACGAAAGAGACTGGGATAAATGTAGATGAAAAAACAAAAGAGATTTTCAGTATGGCAAGAAAGAGGTTTTACTATACCAGCCAGAAGAATTCATTAAGGACGGCATATGAATTAATGCGAAAAGAGTTTTATACAAGCTCATATAAATATGAGAACAATATAAGAAAACATGTGCTGATGGAGAGCGATTTAGTACCAACTTTCGGTCAATTTAAATATTGGTTTTACAAAGAAAGAAACCTGCAAAAGGAAATATCCTTAAGAAAAAGCACTAAAAACTACTCTCTTGAAAATAGGGCTGTAGTAGGCAACTCAACTATGGAAGCAATTGGGCCAGGTTCTATATATCAGGTAGACGCAACTGTTGCAGATGTATATTTGGTATCAAGGTACAATACGAGTTGGGTTATAGGAAGACCTGTTGTGTATGCCGTTATAGATGTGTTCTCCAGGATGGTAACAGGCATCTACATTGGGCTTGAAGGTCCATCCTGGATTGGAGCTATGATGGCACTTGCAAATGCTTCTATGGATAAAGTTAAATTTTGCAGTGAATTTGATATTCATATAACTGAAAATGAATGGCCAGTGTATTATCTCCCTGAAACAATTATTGCAGATAGGGGGGAATTAGAAGGGAAAAACATTGAAAATTTAATCAGAGGGCTACATATAAAAGTCCAGAATACTGCGTCTTATCGTGCCGATTGGAAAGGCATCGTGGAACAGCACTTCAGAATAATAAATCTAAGAGTAAAGCCATTTCTGCCTGGATTTATAAATGAAGATTATAGACAAAGAGGTGGAAAAGATTATAGGATGGATGCTACACTAAACATTTTTCAGTTTACGCAGATTATTATTAAATGTGCTCTCTACCATAATAACCAGCATTATTTAATGAACTACAATAGAGAAGAAATGATGATTTCTGATGGAGTAGAGCCTGTACCAATAAAGCTCTGGAATTGGGGAATTCAAAATAGGGCAGGAAAGCTTCGCTTTGTTCCAGAAGATGTTGTAAAGCTCAATCTAATGCCAAGAGACAAGGCTATAGTAACAGCTCAAGGAATAAAATTTAAAAATATTTATTATGGGTCAGAGATAGCTCTAAAGGAACGTTTGTTTGAAAAGGCGAGAAATGATGGAAGCTGGAAGATTGATATCTGCTATGACCCTCGAAATATGAATTATATTTACATACCTGGTTCTGATAATAAAAGTTTTGAAAAGTGTTTCTTGCTAAAACACGAAGAACGTTACTTGGATAAGTCATATGATGAAATTGAATACCTTATTGAAAAAGAAAAAATAGAATTAAAGCAAAAGGAAGAGGAAGAATTGCAGTCCAAGGTTGATTTAATGAGTGAAATTGAAGAGATTGTTAAAGATGCAAAGAAAAATTTGGAGGAGACTTCGGTATCAATAGAGAGCAGGGCTAAAAGGATTAAGGGAATAAAAAATAACAGGAAGAATGAGAAGATTTTAAATCGGGGAAAAGAGGCTTTTGAGCTTGATGAACATGAGAGTGAAGAAAGCAAAGTAATTCCTATTAATAAACCAGAGGGAGAAAACTTTGATTTGCCTGATGATTTGGAACTGCTTAAAAGAAAACAAAAGGAGAGATTTGATGGAAAACGAAAATAGAATTAATATACCAAAAGTTAATATACCAAACGGAGTGGAAGCTGTAAATGCAGTTTATAGAGAGCAATTGGTAGAGGATTATAAGGGTAATCCGTTAATAGAGGCACTTCCCGACATATACACAAAGGAAGAAGTAATTGATAGGTTGGCATATTATCCTCCATACAGTGATGAAGAGAGAAATTTGGATGGGCATTACAGATACCATCTTATTCAAAGGCTATTCCAATATTTCCAACCCTTGAATATTCATATAGATTTGGAGAGCAGGATTTGCCGATTAATTCGGCAGGGATATTTGGCAAGAAATCCTGTGAGACCTCAATATGCAGAAAATCTACAGATAGGTTATCAGATGATAAAAAATCAAAACATGGAGCTTATTAGTAATCAAATATTCAGGACAACATCGTATGGATTTACAATCGTAGGGGTTTCTGGTATGGGAAAAACAACTGCAATAAACAGGATTCTGTCTTTGTTACCTCAAATAATTGTACATTCGCAATATAAAGAGATGGATTTTAGCCTTTTTCAGTTGGTTTGGTTAGAGCTCGATTGTCCACATGACGGTTCTGTTAAAGGTTTATGTGTGGATTTTTTTATGAAAGTGGATAGCTTACTTGGGACAAATTACTATAAAAAGTTTGGAAACGGCAGATTATCAGTAAATACAATGTTGCCTGTCATAGCTCAAATTGCAAGAAACTGCAGTTTGGGAATTCTGATTATAGATGAAATACAGCATCTAAGTACAGCAAAAAGTGGTGGTTCAGAAAGGATGCTTAATTTTTTTGTTACCTTAATTAATACCATCGGAGTCCCAGTAATCCTGATTGGTACAAATAAAGCAATGTCTATATTGCAGTCAGAGTTTCGTCAGGCGAGAAGGGGGTCTGGTCAGGGTGATATGGTGTGGGAAAGGATGAAGCAGGATGAATCTTGGGAAATATTAATTGAAGGGATGTGGGATTACCAATGGGTAAAAAAGCCAACTCCTTTAACCCAGGAATTAAAAGATGTTCTTTATGAAGAAAGCCAGGGTATTACAGATATTGCAGTAAAACTGTATGCTATGACACAAATACGGGCTATTGCAACTGGTAAGGAAGAAATTACTCCGAGCCTAATAAGATATGTAGCAAAAGAAAATTTAAAACTTGTACGACCGATGCTGGATGCTTTAAGGACAGGTAATATAAATAAGATAGTTGAATTTGGGGATATTTGCTCTCTGGATATTGATGAATTTATGGGCGGACAACTGAATCAAATAAATTTGAATGAAAAAATAAAAGAAGCCCAAAAACTAAAGAAAAAAATAAATGCTAATAATGAAAATATTAAAGAACAAGCCGTTTTAAAATTGCTTGACCTTGATATTGAACCTAAGAAGGCAAAAAGGTTCGTGGAGTTAGTGTTAGAGAATAACTCTGGGGTTATTGATGTTAAAGAGATTGTAAAAAAGGCATTTGCACTTATCATCGAATCAGAAACAGAGGCTTCGGTAAATAAGAGAAAAGAAAGAACTTTAATTAAGTTCAGTGAAAGTGATTTACGATATATCATTGAAGAAGGGAAGAAAAAACAAATTTCAGCTTATGAAGCTCTTAAAAATAGTGGTTATATAAAACCTTATAATTCAGATTTACAAAGGATAGGATGAGTTATTAATGATGACATTTTTCCCACAGCCATATGAAGATGAACTTCTTTATAGTATTTTGGCAAGATACCATATAAGAAGTGGCAACATTAGTCCGAAAGCAACAATGAAAGAACTATTCGGTTCAACAACAGCTACAGCAATTATTGATTTGCCTTCTAATATTGATAATTTAATTGGACATATGCCAGTTGGTGCAAGATATACTGCAGAAAAGTTGATTTTTAGCCATACCCTGTATCCGTTTTATTCAGCATTCTTACCTCCAGAAAGAGCAGAATTAGTTTTGAATTCCATGAGAGGAAATAATGGAGGAGATATTCATACACGGGCAGGGATTATGGCAAGTTCTATATCCAGTAAGCAATACCTACAGTTTTGTCCTGAATGTTTAAAAGAAGATAGGGAAAAATACGGGGAGTTTTACTGGCATAGAGTACACCAAATCCCAGGGGTCATGGTATGCCCAAAACATAAAGTATTATTGCTGGATAGCAAGGTTTTAGTACATTCTCAAAATAAGCATGAATACATACCTGCCAACGAAGAAAATTGCAGGGTTAATGAAAGTAAAATTCCTGATGTAGACAAAGAGGTTAGTGTTATAACATTATTGAAATATATGAACAATGACGTTATAAATGAAACAGCATTAAAAGATTTGGATGCTATTTTGGAGAAACTATGGATACTGTCAAATGATGCCCAATGTTTACTCAATCAGAAATTTTCGCCTAAACCTATGGATTGGTTTTATCACCAATATATTAACAAGCTAATGGAATATGGCATGGCTAATATTAATGGAAATTTAAGACAGAAGGAGCTTATTGATGACTTTGTATCATATTATGGAGATGAATTTTTAGATATTGTTCAATCGACCGTAAATAGAGATGATGAATCAAATTGGCTATTTATGATAATTCGGAAGCATAGAAAGACTTTTCATCCAATAAGGCATTTACTAATGATACGCTATTTAGGACTTACGCTGGGAGAAGTATTTTACAAAGAGCTGGAGTACAAGCCATTTGGTGAAGGTCCATGGCCTTGTTTAAATGCAGGTGCAGAACATTACTTACAGCCTGTAGTTACAGATTTGAAAGTTACATATGGAGCTGATGTGAAAAGTCCTATTGGTACATTTACTTGCTCTTGTGGATTTGTATTTGCGAGAAGGGGACCTGATACAAGCGATGATGATAGGTATAAAATAGGAAGAATAAAACGGTTTGGGCAGGTATGGGAGAACAAGCTTAAAGAGCTGGTAGATGAAAAGTTGAGTTTAAATGAAACTGCAAGACGACTTAATGTGGATGCTAATACAGTGAAGAAATATGCCAAGAGACTGGGATTAAAGGTATATTGGGAAAGTAGGACTGAAGATATAGAGGTGTATACTTACGATAATTATAAGGAAGAACCTGCTGTAAATCATGCCAATCATCGTGAAGAATGGATAAAGTTAATGAAGCAGTTTCCTGAAAAATCTAAGACAGAGTTAAGAAAAATGAATAAGGCTCTTTACACCTGGCTCTATAGAAATGATAGAGATTGGCTTAATGAAAATTCACCTGGTGTTGTGGCTAAACCTCCTATTAATAATAGAATTGATTGGAATAAAAGAGATGAAGAGATTTTAAGGTTGGTACAAGCAACAGTCTTTTCAATGCTGGAATCCTCTTCAAAGCCTGAAAGGATTACAATTAGTCGGGTTGGGAAAAAGATTGGAAAGCTGGCATTACTGGAAAAACATCTTGATAAATTACCGAAGACAAAGGATTATTTAAGTTCAGTGATAGAAACGATTGATGATTTTCAAATACGGAGAATTAAATTGGCGATTAAAGAGTTAGAAAAAGAGGGTGTGCCAATTATGAAATCCAGGTTATTCAGAAAGGCAGGGATAAATGAGAGATACATTGAATCAATAAATGAACGGGTTAGAGGAATATTGATTGATATGGGGTATGATGAAAATATACTTTTATAAATTATGGTTATGTTAATGTGCATTTATAATATTGTGCTTCTTAAACTGGATTGGAACGAATTTAGTATTTATGGGTAGCAAATGGTGCTACCTTTTTGCATGTCTTTATATCATAGGTATATATCATTTATAAATGAAGGGATTCAAAAATATTTATAGAATTAATTTTATATATTATGATTAAATAATCCTGCATCTTCAGTGAAATATACATCTATTATTTATGAACTTGTATTATTTTAATTACAGGTCCAACGATAAAAACCTTAAGTAAACATATTGGGGGTAAAAACAAATGACTTTACATGAAATAATAGAAAAATTAAAAGAATATCAAATTAAAATTTCAGTTGATAAAGATAAAGATGTTTTCACAAGCATGAGTAATAAATTACAAGATTATTGCAGAACAATTAGAGAATTAGATGTGGACATAGCAGAAAAGGCTACTTTACTATATCAAGGGATAAAAAAATGCTTTATAAATTACTACGATGGAAATTTATATAAATCTTCAGAAATTATGAATCAGATTGTATATCAATATAAAGATGACTTATATATACATGATATGAA
>JGI24712J26585_10004678_pt1 | contig 10354 bp, 4 predicted proteins | sample BioPla3DNA2_FD_26585 | JGI IMG/M metagenome (IMG submission 26585)
TTCCATGCCGGAGTGGTGGCCGCTGCTGGGTTCCGTCATGAATCCCCTGGGCAATGAAGAGCTTGTTTACCTTATGGTTCCCCTGATAGCGGTGTTAGGCTACAGCGACCTTGCTGTTTCCAGTTTTCCCCGCAGCAAACGAATTAAAACAGCCGGCAATCTGGCTCTGTACAGCGTGCTTTTATCAGCNCTGGCTATTGCCTCCGTTTTTTCTCCATTGCTGGTTGTTCCGGCAGCTTTAATGGCGCCTCTGGGGCATGAATTTTTAATCAGGAAGAGCAATAAGGATGAATTTTCCAGGCCGCCGCTTTTTAACGCGGATAGCAGTTACGGTTTAAAAATAATCGCCGTTATACCTGATTCCCCGGCTGAGAAAGCGGGCTTACAGTGTGGAGACCGGCTGGTGGAAGTAAACAACACCCGGATCGACTCTGAAATTGATTTTTGGAATATACTGCGTATGCATTATTATCGTGTGATTTTTAAAATTAGCAGAAGGGGAAAGGAGATCAATCTTCCCGTCCAGATTTATCCCCTGCCGGTAAGTCGATTGGGGGTTATTTTCGCCCCGGGCCGGCTGGCGAGCGCCAATGTATATGTGGAGTTGACAAACAGCTCTTTCTTGAAAAATATCTGGCGGCGCTTTTCTGCCGGCAGATCCTGAAGACAACCTGCATAGTCTCGGGTAAAATTATTACTGTGACCATGTTTTTACCCTTTAAAATAATTTAGACCCGGGAGTAAGCATTATGCCGTCGGTTGAAGAATTGAATAACAGTCTGGATAAGGTGGCCGTAAATCTGCGCCAAAACCGCTTCAAGCTGGAGCAATTACTGATAACGATACAGGTGCAGCAACAGACGGTCATGGACAGCCTGCAGAAAATTATGGAAGAGCAGATAGCCTTGCAGGGAATTGTCTCCGGAAGCCTTTCCCAGTTTGAAGAAAAAGCGGGGGCCAGCCAGGGCCTCCAGGGGCTTTTTCACGGCAACCCGCTGCTGAAAAATGAAATTATGCAGAAAAGGGTGGCACTGGAGCAAAACTTACACAAACTCCGGGAGATGAGCTACCAGTTACAGCAGAAAGTACAGTTGCTGGGGAAAACGATCCAGGATATCGGGCGTTATATTTCTCCAGAAATTGAACAGGATGAGAAAAAAGTGGAGGAGATCAAAGAGTCCCTGGAGCAGATGCCCACACAGTCTCTGTCCCAGCAAAACTAAATGAACGCTTGTCTATTTTGATACTGTTAAACAAACTACCAATACCTCGTTCCATCAGCACCTCGTTGCCAGGCCCGTAAATGTCTGTTCATTCTCATTGGACAGATTTTCCCTATTCTCCTTTATTCCATCATAGAGCAGCTGAAGATAATGCCCCGTAATAACTTTTACCCGCACAGTTAAAGCTTCCCCGCCATCTTTTCCATAAAAAAAGGAGTCAGACCACTGACTTTTGCCGGGCGAGGCCTGAACAGCTCCAGGAATTTTTTCCAATTTTTCCTGTTCCGGCATCTTTGTTTGCCGGTACCTATTTGTGGTATAATATGCTGGCAGGCAGTGGCCTGAAGCAGCATTCAGCCCAAAGCAACCTGAGCATTACCGAAGATTTAAGAAGAGAAAGGTATGTTAGCTATGGGACTTTTTAAACTCGTTTCGGAATTTTCTCCCCAGGGTGACCAGCCACAGGCTATCGATAAGATAACCCGCGGGTTGAAAGAAGGAATGCGTCACCAGGTTTTACTGGGAGTTACCGGTTCCGGCAAGACTTTTACCATGGCCAATATTATCGCCGAAATTCAAAAACCTGTCNTGGTGATGGCGCCCAACAAAACCCTGGCCGCACAGCTATGCAGCGAGTTCAGGGAATTTTTCCCGCACAATGCCGTGGAGTTTTTTATCAGTTACTATGATTATTATCAGCCCGAGGCCTATATACCCCAATCGGATACCTATATAGAAAAAGATTCCTCTATTAATGACGAGATTGATAAGCTGAGGCATTCGGCAACAAGCGCTCTTTTTGAACGCCGCGATGTGATCATCGTGGCCAGTGTCTCCTGTATCTACGGGCTGGGCTCGCCGCTGGAATACGGTGAGCAGGTCCTTTCCCTGAGGGTAGGCATGCAGAAAAGCAGGGACGAGATCCTGCGCAAGCTTGTGGCTATCCAGTACGAGCGCAACGATTATGATTTCAAAAGAGGTACTTTTCGCGTACGGGGTGATGTGATTGAAATTATTCCCGCCTCCTTTGCTGACGCCGCTATCCGGGTGGAGCTGTTCGGTGACGAGATCGAAAGGCTGCGGGAGATCGACATTTTGACAGGCGCAGTACGGGGAGAGCGGGAGCATGTGGCCATTTTCCCGGCCTCCCATTATGTAACGGGACAGGCGCGCCTTCAGGAAGCGATAAGAGATATTGAAGCGGAGTTGCAGCAGCAGCTTTCCAAGCTGAAGGCGGAAGGCAAGCTGCTGGAGGCCCAGCGTTTGGAGCAGCGCACCATCTATGACCTGGAGATGATCCAGGAGGTGGGATTCTGCAGCGGTATAGAGAATTATTCCCGCCACCTGGACAGGCGTCCCCCGGGTAGCAGGCCATATACGCTTATTGATTACTTTCCACGTGATTTTCTCCTTTTTATCGATGAGTCACATGTGAGCATCCCGCAGATCCGGGGAATGTATGCCGGGGACTACTCGCGTAAAAAGACCCTGGTGGAGCACGGTTTCCGCCTGCCTTCTGCCCTGGATAACAGGCCTCTGCGTTTCGATGAATTTATGGAACTGGTCCACCAGGTTGTATATGTCTCGGCTACGCCCGGTCCTTTTGAAATGAGCATAAGCAACGCCGTCGTGGAGCAGATTATCAGGCCGACGGGCCTGGTTGATCCCGAAATTATCGTGCGTCCGGTGGAAGGGCAGGTGGAAGATCTTTACGGGGAGATCAAGAAAAGGGTTTCACGAAATGAGCGGGTGCTGGTCACAACGCTGACCAAGCGTATGGCCGAGGATCTGACCGATTATTACCAGGAGATGGGTCTTAAGGTTAGATATATGCATTCGGACATAGATGCCCTGGAGCGCCTGGAAATTATCCGGGGGCTGCGCACCGGTGAATTTGATGTTCTGATCGGGATCAACCTCCTGCGAGAAGGATTGGATCTCCCGGAGGTATCCCTGGTGGCTATTCTTGATGCCGACAAAGAGGGCTTCCTGCGCTCCGAACGCTCTCTGATCCAGACAACAGGCCGGGCGGCGCGCAATATTAACGGCCAGGTAATCATGTATGCCGGCGAGGTTACACCCTCCATGAAACAGGCCATCCTGGAGACAGAGAGGCGCCGGGAAAAGCAGATGGCTTTTAACCGGGAACACAATATTGTCCCCCGGTCTGTCCAAAAAGGGATCAGGGCGCCGATTGAGGCTACGAAAGTCATGGAAGAAAGCCCCGTCTATTTATCTTCGGAAAGAGTCAGGGCTCTTGGCCAAAAAGAAAGGGAGAAACTGTGCCGTGAGCTGGAAAAAGAAATGAAGGAGGCAGCCCGGCAGCTTAATTTTGAAAAGGCGGCCGAATTAAGGGATATTATTTTTGAAATCCGTTCCATGGGCAAGAAATGGGCACAGACCCGCAACCGCGAGGTAGCAGGATAATAGGATAAGATTATAAGATAATATGAAAATAGAGCGGCGTTTTGCTGTCGGCGGGGCTCCAGTCCCGCATTTTTAAAGGGAGATTAAATATGGAGAAGATAGTTATTAAAGGAGCAAGGGAGCATAATCTAAAAAATATAGACCTGGAAATCCCCCGCAATAAGCTGGTCGTATTTACCGGCTTAAGCGGATCCGGGAAGTCGTCTCTGGCCTTTGATACAATTTATGCCGAAGGCCAGAGGCGCTATGTAGAGTCCCTCTCCGCCTATGCCCGCCAGTTTCTCGGGCAGATGGACAAACCTGACGTCGATTTCATTGAGGGGCTTTCCCCTGCAGTCTCCATAGATCAGAAGAGCAGTTCCAAAAATCCTCGTTCCACGGTGGGCACGATAACAGAAATCTATGATTATCTCCGTCTTCTGTACGCGCGTATCGGCCACCCCTATTGCCCTTACTGCGGCAAACCCATAGCGGGGCAGACTGTCCAGCAGATTGTCGACCAGCTCCTGGCTTATCCGGAGGGAAGGCGGCTGCAGGTTATGTCTCCGCTGGTGCGGGGGCGCAAAGGAGAATATGGGGCCATGTTTGAGGAACTGCGTAAAAAAGGCTATGTCAGGGTGCGCGTTGACGGTGAAGTGCGCATGCTGGATGAAGAGATTACCCTGGATAAATTTAAGAAGCACAATATCGAGGTCATTATCGACCGTCTTATTATACGTGAAGGTATAGAATCCCGCCTGGCCGACTCGCTGGAGACAGCGCTGGATCTGGGAGACGGGCTGGTGCTTGTTCAGAGCGAAGATGAAGAAAGGATTTTCAGCAGCAATTTTGCCTGTATTGACTGCGGCTTCAGTTTTGAAGAGATGTCGCCGCGCATGTTTTCCTTTAACAGCCCTTACGGCGCCTGTCCCCAGTGCAGCGGACTGGGTATAACCATGGAATTTGACCCGCAGTTCGTTATTCCCAACCCGGAGTTGTCCATTGCCGAAGGCGCCATTCACCCCTGGGGAGGGAACCAGGGTTATTACAAGCAATTTTTGGAGAGTTTTGCCCGGCACCACAATATCGACCTGTACAAACCCTTTGCCGCCCTAACGGAGAGGGAAAAAGAGCTTCTCCTTTATGGCTCGCCGGAGGTTATCACCTTCCGCTATGTCAGCTTTTTCAGGGGGAGGTCCAGATACCATAAAAGAGCTTTCCCCGGAGTGCTTAAACTCCTGCAGAAACGCTACCATGAATCGGAAAGTGAGGAAATGCGTGCCGAGCTGGCCCGCTACATGAGCAGCAAGCCCTGTCCGGCCTGCGGGGGGAGGCGCTTAAAAGAGGCGAGTCTGGCGGTAACCGTGGGAGAGAAAAACATCGCCCAGTTGACGGCTATGACCGTGGAAGAAGCCCAGGCCTTTCTTTCCACGTTGCCGCTGAGTGAAAAGGAAACCTATATCGCCCGGCAGGTTTTAAAAGAAATCTCGGCCCGGCTGGGGTTTCTCCTTGATGTGGGGCTGGGATATCTGACTCTTGACCGCTCTGCCAATACTTTATCAGGCGGGGAAGCGCAGCGTATCCGCCTGGCTACCCAGATCGGTTCCGGGTTGACAGGGGTGATTTATATCCTGGATGAACCCAGTATCGGCCTGCACCAGCGGGACAACTACCGGCTGCTGCAGACCCTTCTGCAGCTACGGGACCTGGGGAATACAGTGATCGTCGTCGAGCATGACGAGGAAACCATCCGCAGCGCCGATTATATTGTCGATATGGGGCCGGGTGCCGGCGAAACAGGCGGATATGTCGTTGCCGCCGGGCCGCCGGAAAAAATAATGGAAGAGCCCGCCTCCATAACCGGGGATTATCTGGCCGGAAGACGTTCGATCCCCCTGCCGGCAAGCCGGCGGTTCCCTCAGGGGCGCTGGCTGGAAATCAAGGGTGCCAGTGCTAATAACCTGAAAAATATCGATGTTAAATTTCCCCTGGGGGTGTTTACCTGTGTTACCGGGGTCTCCGGTTCAGGAAAAAGCACCCTGGTTAACGAGATCCTGGCCAAAGCGCTGGCTCAAAAACTGCACCGAGCCAGGGAGTTGCCGGGAGAGTACCGGGAGATAACCGGTATAGAAAACCTGGAAAAGGTGATCGAAATAGACCAATCTCCCATTGGCAGGACTCCCCGTTCCAATCCGGCCACTTATACCGGGGTCTTTGACACTATCAGGGAGCTTTTTTCCCAGACACCGGAAGCAAAGATGAGGGGATACAGGCCGGGNCGCTTCAGCTTTAATGTNAAGGGCGGCCGTTGTGAAGCCTGCCGCGGAGACGGTATCCTGCGCATTGAAATGCATTTTTTGCCCGATGTTTANGTGCCCTGTGAAGTCTGTAAGGGGAAACGCTANAACCGGGAAACCCTGGAGATAACCTATAAAGGAAAAAACATCAGCCAGGTCCTGGAGATGAGCGTGCAGGAGGCCGTGGAGTTTTTTGCCTCTATTCCCCGCCTGCAGAGGCGCCTGCAGACCCTTGTCGATGTGGGGCTGGGTTACATCCGCCTGGGGCAGCCGGCCACCACCCTTTCTGGCGGTGAGGCGCAAAGGGTAAAGCTGGCCGCCGAGTTGTCACGGCGCAGCAACGGGAAAACCCTCTATATCCTTGATGAGCCGACGACGGGGCTGCATGTCGATGATATCAAAAAGCTGCTTAACATACTGGAGAGGCTTGTAGAAAATGGTGATACGGTCATTGTCATCGAGCATAATCTGGAGGTCATAAAACGTGCCGATTACCTCATTGACCTGGGACCCGAGGGCGGCGAGCGCGGTGGAGAGGTTGTGGCGAAGGGAACGCCGGAAGAAGTAGCACTGGTGGAAGCTTCCCATACGGGAAAATTCTTGAGGCGGATCTTAGACTCAAGGCCGGAGCAGCTCAAGGTGCAAACGCCGGGGACGCGTAACAGCCCGAAGCGGAAAGCTCAAGAGGGGAACCTGTCCAAGCAGTCTGAGGCGAAAAGCTCAAAGTCGGAGGCCATTTAAAAGACGGCCTTAACGGCCTCTAGGTGTATAGGACTTTTGCTTTAAAAACAGCTCTACCACCTGCGGGTCGAATTGTTTACCCTTCTGCCGGCGGATATATTGCAAAGCGTTTTCTTCAGTCCATGCCGGCCGGTACGGGCGGTCGCTGGTCAGTGCATCGTAGACGTCCACTACAGCAAAGATGCGCGCTTCCAGAGGTATCGCTTCTCCCTGGAGGCCGCGGGGGTACCCCGTGCCGTCCCAATTTTCGTGATGGCAGTAAGGAATTTCCAGCGCCGGGCGCAGGTACTCGATAGAGGAAAGCATATCAAAGGCAAACTGCGGGTGACGGCGCATAATTTCCCATTCTTCCTCGTTCAGTGTTCCCTGTTTTTGTAAAACATAATCGGGAATACCCATCTTGCCGATATCGTGCAACAGCGCCCCCCTGCGTACATGGATGAGTTTTTCTTTTGGAATACCCATTTTTTTTGCCATATCAAGGGTCATCTGCATGACACGCTGGCTATGACCCTCGGTTTCCTTATCCCGCAGTTCCAGAAAATGTGCCCAGCCTTCGATTGTAGCATCGTAAGCGATCAGCATTTCCTGGTTGGCCTGCTGCAAACTTTCAAAGAGCCGGGCATTGTCCACGGCAATAGCGGCCTGGCTGGCCAGGGTTTCCAGGAAATCCAGCCAATCTGTGCTATATTGGAAGGGCGTGCGGCTGAAGATACCCAGCACCCCTTTGACCTCTCCCTTGGAAATGAGGGGGACACTCGCGTTGGCCACAAAACCTTCTGACCGCATAAATCGTGTGCACACGTCATCCGGCGCTTCTGCCGGGTTTAAAGCAAGAACAGTGCGGCGTTCCAGGGCGGCTTTGCCGATGGAACCTTCGCCCAGGCGCAGGGAAACCTCTTTACACTTATTATTGCTCAATCCCCTCCCGGCAGCGTATTCCAGCGTCCCGAGGTGCGGTTGAAGTAAAAAAACAACGGCGGTATCTACAGCCAGCTGAACAGCCACGTGTTCCAGCAGGACATCCAGGGTAAGGTTCAGGTCGAGGCTGGCATTGATGGCCAGGTCTATGGCGTGCAGGCTCTGCATCTGGTTTAGGCGTCGCACCGTTTCTTCATACAGGCTGAGACGGTTTATGGCCACACCGGCCATGTCGGAGAGGGAGGAAAGCAGCTTAAGTTCCTCCGGGCTGATCTCGCGCGGCAGCTGTACGGAAACGACTAAAACTCCTTCGGTCTCGGCGGCATTCCGTATTGGCAGGCACGCTCCTCCCCACCCTTCGGGAATGCGTGCGGCTTCCTCCAGCTTAAGAAGGGGATCGGTGGCAAACTCGCGGCTGAGATACGCCTCTCCGGAAAGGAAAACGTTCCTGATGATACCCTCGTCGGATTTTATGGAAGACTCTCCGAGCTGGGAAAACCAGTTCCGGGCGACAGCAAAACGCAGCGTGCCGCTCGGCGTGTTGTAGAGCCAGATAGCCCCGGCATCTGTGTTGAGAAGAGATAATGTTTCATCCAGAAACAGGGGCAGCATATCTTCAAGGGTCTCCGCCAGGCGCAGGGCGGAAGAGATTTTCTGCAGTGCTTCCAGTTCCACCAGGCGCCGTTTCATCTCTTGCTCGGCTTTTTTCCGTTCAGTGATATCCCTGGCAATACTTAAAATGGCCGGTTTTCCATGATAAGTTATCAGAGTGGATTTAATCTCTACAGGAATCTCTCTCCCGTCTCTTGTGCAGTGAGTTGTGGTAAAAAGCTGCATTTTTTCAGCGGGCATTCGTGTGACGAGGCTGTTTATTTCTTCAGCTTTTAAACTGACATCAATGTCATATGGGCTCATGGTAAGAAATTCTTCTCTGGAATACCCGAATATTTTACAGGCGGGAGCATTAACATCAATGAATTTGCCGTCATAGCCTATGACCCAGGCCGTGTCATTCATCCCGTCGATTAACGTTTTGTAATTCTCCTCGCTCTCCCGCAGTTTTTCCTCAACCTGCGATAAATCCCGGGTAGGGCGCAGCAAGGCCTTTACCATAGAGAGCAGCTCCTGCGGGTGAACCGGGCGTACCAGGTAGCCGTCTGCTTCCCCTTCTTTCAGGTTTTTAAGCCGGAATCTACTGAAAACAGGCCTGCTCGTAATAAGGACCACTGGGATTAAGGCCGTGCGCGGATCTGCTTTAACCTTACGGCAGATTTCAAAACCGCTTGCGCCGCGCAGCTTTGCTTCCAGGAGGATGAGATCCGGCAGTTCTCCGGCCAGTTTTAAGGCTTCCGCGGCGCCGGCTGCTTCAACAACATCATAACCTGATTGGCTTAAAAATGTCGATGTCAGCTCACGCCGGTTTTTTTTCCCATCCACGTTTAGAATGCGCTTTTTCCGGTTTTCCATAGTTACTTCGACCTCATTTTGATGGTATGGATCTGTATGTTTTAAGTAAGAGGAAGCTGCATGCTGATCGGGGTGTCAAATAAGCGACATTATTCGATTATTTTTACCATTATTAGAAATAATTTGACGCATTACCATAAATTCCTGCTGTATTAATTTAAAAAAAAAAATTTTTCAGAAGTTATATTTTCCATTTGGTTTAAAGATGGTTGCAGCAAAAAGCGGCTGCCGTCGATTTCATTGACAAAAGACTTTTTTCTTTGTAAGCTATTATTACATGATACAAGCTCCAAACTTTGCATAGAGATAACTGGAGGTTTAAATAAAAATGAAGTTTAAAAGCGAGGGAAAGGCTTGAGTCAGGATATCAGGGGGCTGCCGGTCTCACGAATTCAAAAATTGCCCCACAGCCCCGGGGTTTATCTCTTCAAGGACGAAGCAGGGACAGTTATCTATGTAGGAAAAGCCCTGGACCTGTGCCGGCGCGTCCGTTCTTATTTCCAAAAGCCGGAGCTTCACCCTCCCAGGGTAAGGGCCCTCGTGGAAAAGATAGCTGCCCTCTCTTATGTTCTAACCGATTCGGAGAGTGAAGCCTTTGTCCTGGAGTCCAACCTGATCAAAGAGTATTCCCCGCGTTACAATGTACAGTTTAAGGATGACAAGCACTATCCTTACCTGCGCCTTAACATGAGCGAACCGTTCCCCCGGCTGGAAGTAGCCCGCAGGATTGAGGGAAAAGATTACAGGTATTTCGGCCCCTACAGCAGCGCGGGGGCAATGAGGGAAACGCTGAGGTTGATTAAAAAGCTCTTTCCCCTGAGAAGCTGCCGCCGGCAGCTCACGGAGGGCGTTGCCAGGGGACGGCCCTGCCTCAACTACCAGATCAAGCGCTGTCTCGGACCCTGTCGCGGGGATATTACCGCGCGCGAATATGGGCAGGTGCTGGATCAGGTGATTCTTTTTTTGGAAGGGCGCCAGTCATATCTGCTTAAAAAAATAGAGAAAGATATGGCTGCAGCGGCCAAGGCGCTGGAATTCGAAAAAGCGGCACGGCTGAGGGATCAGTACTATTCGCTGCAGAAGGTTATGGAACGGCAAAAAGCGGTAGCCACGGATCTCAAGGACAGGGATGTAATCGCCCTGGTGGAAACACCGAAGGGTTTTTCCATTGGCCTTTTCCGTGTACGCCGGGGAAAGCTGCTGGGAGCGGAGACTTTTGTCCCCAGGGGGACGGAAGGGGCAGACAGCGGGGAGGTAATGAAAGAGTTTTTACGGCACTATTACGATACGGCTGCCGTG
>JGI24712J26585_10004686_pt1 | contig 10337 bp, 9 predicted proteins | sample BioPla3DNA2_FD_26585 | JGI IMG/M metagenome (IMG submission 26585)
GGGGTGGACGACCGTCTCATCTGGCAGGGTAAACAGTTTTTCCCGGATACCCCTCTCCAACGTCTCGTAACTGCCGCCATAAAGGTCGGTCCGCCCTATGCTGGAGTGAAACAGCACATCGCCTACAAACAGGCAACCGGCGGTCGCGTTGTAAAAAACGAGGCTACCCGGTGAATGTCCCGGAACGTGCAGCACCTCCAGCAGCTGGTTCCCAAACGAGACCCGGTCCCCCTCCTTGAGGTTGGTAATCGCCTTAGGCTTCATGTCGTAGTCGAGGGGCGGTAGGCCAAACTGTGTCAGCTGCCGGGGAAGGTCATCCATCAGGAAGCGGTCGCCCTCATGACAAGAGAGGGGAACGTTATACGTTGACGAGATAAAGTTGACACCCATGAGGTGATCAAAATGAAGGTGGGTATTCAATAGCCGCTTCACCACCAAGCCGTTGTCCGCGATAAAGCGGGTGAGTTGCTCCTCCTCATCGGGATAAAAGCATGCCGCGTCAATCACGGCACACTCCCTTGTCTCGTCATGTAAGACATATGTATTGACTCCTAATGGATTTAATTCGAATGTTTCGACTCTCATGTACGGGCAAGCATGGATGTTATCAATCAAGTCTTACAAAAATAACCATTTTTTTTCAATTAGCCCATAGGTAGGTATATCAGTTTTTTCGTCTGGAAGAACGGCTCCTTGAAGTAGTGGTTTAGTGGCACCTCCTCGACTATTCGTTTAAAAGGCCTTAGCTCGGCAGTTAAATCCCCGCCTTTCAAACAGATAAGCCCATTGGGAAGCGAGTTGAACTGCTCACGTGCCATGTTTTCGCGGGTCACTTTCATCAGGTCGGGCAAGGGCATCACGGCGCGACTGACGATAAAGTGGAACTTCCGCTTTTCAGCCTCCACACGCCCGTGCACCTCCTCCACGTTGGTTAGTTCCAGCGCCTTAGAAACTTCGCTTACCACCTTTATTTTCTTCCCGATGCTGTCAAGCAGCACGAACCGAACCCCTGGGAAGTAGATGGCCAAGGGAATTCCCGGGAACCCCCCACCCGTTCCCACGTCCATAATGGCCGTGTTGTCCGTGAAATGGGTATACTTGGCGATCGCCAGGGAGTGTAGGACGTGGTGTAAGTAGAGGTTACTTATATCCTTGCGGGATATCACGTTAATACGGGCGTTCCAATAGCCATACAACTCGCCTAACTGCTCGAATTGGCCTAGCTGCCGATTGGTAAGGTCCGGGAAGTAGGTAGTCAGCGTCTTCACTTCAAGTCGGCCAGTTTAGCGGCTGGGGTGTTCTCTCTCAATAGCGAGCGTATCGAGCTGTACGGGATGAACACCTCGGGGGCATCCAATTGGTACGCCGAGTATTCACCCTTGTTATACGTGTAGGTGATACCCCTATCGGTTAACAAAAAATTCCTGTTGGGAACAATCTCTTGAACCCCGTAAAAGCCAAGGTCTTCCAGCTCCTCCACGCTCTTCACGTTATTCTGCTCCAGCAGCGACGCGATAATCAAGTTTTGCAGCGCTTGGTCATACCCGGCCCTAAACAGCTCATTCTCGGTGACCTGCTTACCGCTGCTCACATCCATCACCCAGTTGCGGTACGAGACGTAGGAGGTGGCTCCCCTCTTGCTGTTTGACTGTTCTACCTGAAACGAGAGCACCCCGTGACGATTATAAACGATCCGGTTCGAGAGCGACTCGTAGTAGGAGTAGAAGTTCCCGCTTCCCCCCTGCTCCCTATCATGTAAACCAACATCCGGGATGAGCTCACTCCACTCCTCCAGATCGGTAACCGACTCCCGGAAGGTCCCCGCATCGTAAGTGTAATTGTCAATGCAGCTCTTCACGTACGCTTCTACCGCAGCTTGTGGCGTCATCTCTGCAAAAGCGTTGCCCAACATGATCTGTGTAAAAAACTGCTGTAATATCACAACATCCGCTCCCCTACTGCTGATCGGATAGATTAACTCCACGCTGATATCGCAATAAGGGTTTGCCGTGTCGCCTTCAAGGTGGCTCCGCTGGGCTACCCGAATCGTATCTAACTCAACGCTTTTCTCTGCTACTTTCTCTTTTTGCAGGGCATTGTTGCATGCGGCGAAAGTGAGGAGCAGTGCCCCAAGTAGCATGAAACCGGTCAGGGTATTCGGTCTCTCCATATAAGGTAAAAAATTAATTACGTATTAGCTACGTTTCATCAAAATTCACGCTTGAGCCACCCCGCCTATCGGGGGCAAGAAACCCGGGTCGTTCTGCGCCTTAATCGGACCATTGTGCTGCTCGAACTTATCGATATTGTCGGTCAAAGCAGCTAGCAGCCGCTTCGCGTGCTCCGGCGTGAGAATGATTCGGGAGTTAACCCTGGCCTTGCTCACACCGGGCATCACCCGGATAAAATCGATGACGAACTCCGATGTGGAGTGAGAGATAACCGCCAGGTTGGAATAGGTCCCCTGGGCCATCTCCTCGCTCAATTCGATCTGTATTTCATTTTCTTTCTTGAACTGTTCCATTGTTACTACAGTTTTGGCAATTAGTAATTAGCAATTTTCTTAGGAGCGAGAGCAAAGCCAAGTTTACTTGAACTTTGCCAAGCGACGACAGAAAAGGCAGCGAAGCTGAACTTTTGCGTTAAGCAAGACGAGCAGAAAACGAACTTGTTCGTGTTATGCCGTTGCGAGCAAAAGTGCTGCGAAGCTGAATTAGCAATTAGCAATGAGCAATGAGCAATTAGCAATCGACTAAAAATCATAAGGTTGCATTAAGCAAGCCCCTTCAATAATGATTCCAAAGAATCCTTCGCGTCACCCAACAAGAGGTGTACCCTCTCCTCCCGTTTATATAGCGGGTTATCCACACCGGAGTAGCCCGGGTTCAGGTCGTAATTGCAAATAATCACCTCCTTCGCCTGATCCACGTTCAGTACCGGCATCCCGTAAATGGGCGTGTCGGCGGCATCCCGTGCCGAGGGGTTGATCACATCATTGGCACCGATAACGATTGCCGCGTCGGTAGATGCGAAGTCGTCATTCACCGCGTCCATCTCGAACAGCTTGTCGTATGGCACGTCCGCTTCCGCGAGCAGCACGTTCATATGCCCCGGCATGCGTCCCGCCACAGGGTGGATGGCGAANTTGACGTCCGCCCCATTCTCCTCAAGCTTATCGGCCAGCTGCTTCACCAGGTGTTGCGCTTGTGCCAACGCCATCCCGTAGCCTGGGACGATGATGACCGACTTAGCGTTTGTAAGGATATCGGCAGGCGTTGTTTTAGCGGGCTCTTCTTCGGGTTTGGGCTCTTGTACTGCTTCGGCCACCGGTTCTGTTTCAGACACCGGTTTCGTTTCAGACACCGGTTCTGTTTCAGGCACCGGTTTCGTTTCTATCACGGGAACGGGGTCCACCTGTGTCAGGGGTACTTTCTCCACCTCTGCAACGGGCTCCGTTTCGATTACAGGTGTCGTCTCCACCTCAGCAACAGGTGTCATTTCGGTTATGGTCTTTGTTTTGACGACCTTACTCGTTTCAGCTTTCTGTTTGGATGGTGTCACGGACGTTTTCCCGGTTAAGATATCGCCCAGCCCCCGGTTCATGGCGCGGCACATCACCTGCGTGAGCAGCAATCCCGATGCCCCCACGATTCCCCCTACCGCCACCAGCAGCAGGTCGTTCACCGCCATCCCCGCGATGGCACCTGCCACCCCGCTCAACGAGTTAAGGAGCGAGATGGTGATTGGCATATCGGCTCCCCCCACACGGATGGCAAAGGCGACCCCGAAAAAAGAACTGATCACGATACTACCGATCAATGCGACCGCGATCATCGAGGGATTGTCACCCACGAAAGCGGCATAAACCGTAATACCCACCAGCAGGATGAGGCATAAGTTGAGGATAAGCGAGTGATTTTTCCAGACAACCGGCTTCTGCGGGAACAGCCGGTGCAACTTGCCCGCCGCAACCAGGCTACCGAACAGGGTTACCAACCCCACCACGATGGCCAGGACCGAGGTGACGTTCACGAATAGCGGGTAGTCGGTTTCGGGAATACCCACCCCCAGCAGGGAGAGGGTTCCCACCAGCGCCGAAGCGAAGCCCCCCAACCCGTTCAACAGGGCCACTAACTGGGGCATCTGTATCATCTTCACCCGGGCCGCGAGGGCTCCCCCGATCAATATACCGATCAACATGAAGGGGAAGATGCTCCACGCCGAAAGGATGTTGTTATATACCAGGGTAATCACCACGCCCAGGAAGAGGCTCACCGCGCTAATCAGGTTACCGGCCACGGCCGTTTTCACTTTGCTCAAGAACGAGATACCGATCAGGACGGTAACCGAGAGGATGGCACACGCGATAATATAGAAGGTATGACTCATGACGCAGGCTATTTTTTCTTCTTATCAAACATCTTTAACATCCGGTGGGTCACGCCAAACCCGCCTATCACGTTCACCGTGGCCGCGATAATAGCAATGCCCCCAAGTATCTGACCCAGGAGCAGCTCACCCCGCGATGTGGCAAAAAAAGTAAAGCCAACGGCAGTCAGCGCACCAAGCAGCGTGATCCCTGACAGCGCGTTCATCCCCGACATCAAGGGGGTATGCAACAGCGAGGGAACCTGCTTGATGATGAGGTAACCCACGACCGTGGCTACCACGAAAACAAGTAATAAAATAATGGGATGCATAGATATAGTATACTTATATGATTTTGATTGCCAAGTAGTTTTTATGATTTAGTTAAGCATCGCTTCACGGGTTCCCTCGTGTACCACCTCCCCATCGCGGGTCACCAAGATAGAACGGGTAATCTCATCGTTCTCGTCTAGCACCATCTCGCCGTCACGTACCAGGTACTTCACCAGGTTATACACGTTGTTGGCAAACATCCAGGTGGAGCTGGTAGGAATAAGCCCCGGGATATTCTTGATGCCGCAGAGGGTGACGTTGTGCTTCACCTCTTTGGTTCCCGGCGGGGTAATTTCGCAATTGCCCCCCTGGTCGATAGATATATCCACGATGACCGAGCCGTTCTTCATCTCCTTAACCATATCCTCGGTAACGAGAATGGGGGCGACCTTACCGGGGACGAGCGCGCTCAGGAAGAGGATATCCATATCCTTGATCACCCCCCGAAGTACTTCCCGCTCCTTCTCAAGCCACTCTTCCGGCAACTTGTTGGCGTACCCCCCTTGGCCGACCGCGATTTCTGGTGGCACACCCGTTTCAATCACCTTGGCGCCCAGGCTCTTGGCCTGTTCACAGGCCGCGGGGCGAATATCCATCGCGTGGGTAATCGCGCCCAACCGCTTGGCCGTGGCAAGTGCCTGCAAGCCAGCCACACCCACCCCGATAACCAACACGTTGGCCGGTTTTAGCATACCCACGGCGGTAAACATCTGGGGTATGAAAAAGGAGAGATCATTCGCCGCCATGATGATGCCCTTGTAACCGGCGCAGGTACTCATCGAGGTGAGTGCATCCATATTCTGCGCGCGCGATATACGCGGGATACCATCCAGGGTCAGGCTGATCACTCCGGTAGAAGCGAGCCTCCGCACCATATCGTGATTAACCGGTGACGCTGGATGTATAAAGGTAATCAGGTACTGCCCCTGGTGCATCATATCCACCTCGTGCTTCCCCAGCGCCTCGTTAAAGAGGGGCTCCTTCACCTTCAGGATCAGGTTGGCCCTGCGGAACAGCTCCCGCGGGTCGGTCACCATTTCGGCACCCGCCTCCACGTACTGCTCATCGTAGAAATGCGATTGCACACCGGCTCCATTCTCTACAAGCACCTTCATGCCATCATTAACAAACTTCTTCACGGTCTCGGGCGTGGCGGCTACCCTCGCTTCACCACGCATAATCTCTCTTGGTATTCCTATTATCATAGCAAAAATATATTTAAAACAAACACGGTAAACAAACGACCCGTGAAAACCGAATCGGGTTGCTGTTGCAAAAATAACAATAAAAAAGAGAATAGCAACCGAAATCCCGCGAAGAATCAATCTATTCTATTTTGTTTTTTTCACGATTGAGTTATCATTATTAAACTCTCTTTCGGGTAAATATTTCTTTCGTATTGGATTTAATCGTATTTTTGTGATACGATTTCAAATTATCCAATCAATAAAAATAGTTAGTATAATGGTAAGTTACAAAGAATTAGGTCTTGTAAACTCAAGAGAGTTGTTCAAAGAAGCGATGAAGGGCGGTTATGCCATTCCCGCTTTTAACTTCAACAACATGGAGCAGATGCAGGCCATCATCTCGGCATGCGTGGAAACCCGGTCGCCCGTGATCCTTCAGGTATCCAGCGGCGCACGCAAGTACGCCAACCAGACCCTGTTGCGTTACATGGCTCAAGGAGCCGTTGAGTACGCGAAAGAGCTGGGGTACGAGATTCCCATCGTCCTACACCTTGACCACGGCAATACCTTTGAGCTCTGCAAGTCTTGCATCGAAACCGGCTTCTCGTCGGTGATGATCGATGGTTCCTCCCTGCCTTACGAAGAGAACGTCGCGTTGACCAAGAAGGTAGTCGATTACGCGCATCAGTACGACGTAACGGTAGAGGGTGAACTGGGTATCTTGGCCGGCATCGAGGACGACGTGGTAGCCGAGAGCCACACCTATACCGAACCCGATGAGGTGGTGGACTTCGTAACACGCACCGGCGTTGACTCGTTAGCGATCTCTATTGGCACCTCTCACGGGGCGTACAAGTTCACCCCCGAGCAGTGCACGGTCAACGAAAAGGGCGTATTGGTACCGCCCCCCTTGCGCTTTGATATCCTCGAGGAGATCGAAGAGCGCATCCCCGGGTTCCCCATCGTGCTTCACGGTTCCTCTTCCGTACCCCAAGAGTACGTGGAGACGATCAACAAGTACGGCGGTAAGCTGAAAGACTCCATCGGCATCCCCGAAGAGCAGTTGCGCCAAGCGGCTCAATCGGCGGTTTGCAAGATCAATATCGACTCGGATGGCCGCTTGGCCATGACCGCCGCCGTGCGTGAAGTACTGGCTACCCAGCCGGCCGAGTTCGACCCCCGCAAATACTTGGGACCGGCACGCGAAGAGTTGAAAAAGCTCTACATGCACAAAACCAAGAACGTGTTGGGAAGCGCCGGAAAAGCGTAATTGGATTCCTCAACGTAGGTTACATACGGAAAAGGGTGAGATCGTGGAGTACGACTCACCCTTTCTCTATTGCATGGAATGCGTTTCAATGGAGCACGTTTCAATGGAGCACGTTTCCGAGGGGTACGTTTCCAAGGAGCACGTTTCCAAGGAGCACGTTTCCAAGGAGCACGTTTCCAAGGAGCACGTTTCCAAGGAGCACGTTTCCAAGGAGCACGTTTCCAAGGAGTACATTTCCAAGGGGTACGTTTCAAAGGAGCACGTTTCCATGAAACACGCGAAAGAAGCGATTACCGTTTCAAAGCCCTCACTGTTTCATTAAAGGCCTTCTCCTCAAGGAGCTGTTCCAGCGGGATATGCATACGGTAGCACCAGTAGTGCGACGAGTTGGAAGGCACGTTGATACGCTCCGACGGTATATCGGGATTGCGCAATGCTTCGTCTATCGACATCCAGTCTTGCAGCGGCAGTATGACCCACATGGCCGGTGAGCTCAGGTGCTCTTCCACGATTTGGCGACAGATATCGGTAGTACATTCCTCTGGCGCGAGACCTTCACGGTGGAGCACCTCGTTATAGTACCGTTGCGTGAGCTCCCTGTTCTCGGCCCACCATAAACGCAGGGGCGACATATCGTGGGTGGAGGTGGTGCAGACCGACAGGTAGGGCAATCGGTTAAGGTCTGTGAACGACACCCGTTCCACCTTGGGCATCCGCTGAATCTCCAGGCTAAGTATTTGCAGTTGATCCATGACCGATGGCACGCAGTCGGGTCCCATCCCCAGGTCCTCTCCGCACGCCATCATGGTGGTAGCAGAGAGGATCACGGGCAGCTTCTTCATCGCCTGCTCCCTCCAGAAGTAGTTGTGGCGGCGGTAGAAGAAGTCGTTGTAAAGCTGGTTGAAGGCCTCCTTTACCTGATTGTCAAGGTAACGGTAAGAGTAGGTAAATTGTGCGGTGATGCGCGGGTGGAAGCGGTTCTGATCCCGCGGGTCACGCACGAACAGTACCTCCGTGCAGAGCGCGAGTAACCCGTCGCGGATCTTTTTCTCCCGGTCATCCTCCTGCCCCGCGAACCGTTGCACTATTTTTTGTTGCGTGTCGCAACAGGGCTTCAGCCGGAACCGCTGCCATCCCGACACCTCGAGGAACTCCTCCTTCACCCGCTCCGTCTCCTCACCGAAAAAATCATGGAGAAACCCCTCGTGAATAAAGGGACGCAACATCCGCTCCTCATCAAACGGGATGCCAGCTTGCACGATCTCCTCCGCCCAGTAGGGCAAAGCGGGACTAAAGTACCCCAGCAGCCCCTGCACCGCCTCCAAGGGGATCTCCCAGATGCGGAAGAAACCCAGGATATGGTCAATCCGGTACGCGTCAAAGTAGTCCGCCATCTTCCGAAAGCGGTTGATCCACCAATCGTACCCCTCCTCCTCCATAGCCTGCCAGTTGTAGGTTGGGAACCCCCAGTTCTGGCCGAAGTAGGAGAAGTCGTCCGGCGGCGCCCCGGTCTGCGTATCCATGTTAAAGAGGTGGGGCGTTTGCCACGCCTCCACGCTATCCCGGTTGATTCCGATGGGGATATCCCCTTTAAGCGCCACCCCTTTCTCGTGGGCGTATTCTCTCGCCATCGTGAACTGCTGGTGAAGGAGAAACTGTATGAAGTACCAGAAGTCGGTCACCTCTTTCGCCTCCGGGTCCTCTTTCACCAATCGCCTCAAGTTCGCCTCATTATAGTGTTGGTACGCGCCCCAGCAGGTGAAATCGGCGCTCTTCTCATGATCCCGCAAGAAGCAATAGCAGGCGTAGGGGAAGAGCCACGCTTCGTTTTGGGCGAAGAACGACTGGAATACCTCCGATGCCAAGACCGCTTGGCCCTCTTGCTTGTAGAGTTCACGGGCGTACCCCTCTTTCAGTGCCAGCACGCCCTCGTAATCCATCTGGGGCAGTTCATTCAAACGCATTCCCTCCTTCATGAACTGCTTGTATCTCTTCACATCTTTGAGTGGAAAATCGGTGCACCCTAAGTAGATGGGATGGAGCGCGTAATTGGAGATGGCGCTGTACGGGTATGAGTCGCACCACGTCTTGCTGGTGGTGGTATCGTTCACCGGTAGCAGTTGAATCAGCTGCTGACCGGTCTCCGCCACCCAGTCGACCATCTTGCGCAGGTCAGCGAAATCACCAATACCAAAGCTGTTCCGTGTTCTTAGCGAAAAGAGGGGGATGGCTGTTCCTACCCCTTTGAACTGAAAGCGGTGGTGGTGAAACAGCAACCCCATCTCCGCGAAGACCCAGGAGGTCTCGTTGGCGGCGACCGGCTCCAGTAGGCGGTTACCACCATCCTCCCAGTGAACCGCTTCACGGGTTGTCTTGTCGACGATCACGAACTTGTAGTTAGACCGTTTCGGCAACTTCTTAGCGTCAAGCAGCAGTTGCCACACCCCATCTTCCACGCAACGCATCGGCTTGGCCTTTTGCAGGTCCCAGTGGCCCAACTCATCGCAGTCGCCGCTCACCACCAGCGTCTGCTCGCTGCTCACGTAAGGGCATACCACGTTAAGCAGTACCGACCGGGCATGATACCGTTCGGGAAGCCCCTCCTTTGGGTGTGCGAAGAAGGTGCCCGTGAAGGCCGACGAGTAGAGGTAGGCGTGATAGGGCCTGTTTTTCCAAAGATCCCGCACGACGTAGTCCTTGCTCGCGGTAACCCGTAGGGTGCGGGGGCTACCCCATTCACGGCGAACAGTATTCTCTCGTTCGCGGATAAAGTAATAGTAGCTGAGCTCCTGTGATTTATTGATAGTCACTTCGGTACACCAGAGGTCTCCCTCGTTTTTGAGGGGCAATGCTTGGGATTCATCCATATCACCCAGCTCGGGGATGGATCCGCAAATGCAGACCTGCTGTCCCCAAGCGGTATGGTAATCGATTTGAAAGCTAAGAATAGCCATAGTATACTCGTGTTAGTTTATTCTCCGTTAATACAAGAACCCTGTACTCACGATACAAAACAGGGATTCCAGGCAAATCTACAACGTTTCGCCTGGTAACTACCCATATTTTGCTTAACTCGTTGAACAATTCACGTGCAAACGATTGCGGGAAGTGAGGGCAAATGTAAGGTTTGCTTTCAAGCTCGACTGAAGCAATTTTTGCGACCCATCATCTACTTGTTC
>JGI24712J26585_10004688_pt1 | contig 10331 bp, 6 predicted proteins | sample BioPla3DNA2_FD_26585 | JGI IMG/M metagenome (IMG submission 26585)
CAGAATACCCGGAGACACTATGGTTACGGCCAGTGTGGGAGGTCTTGGATCCAGCGCGACCGTAACAATAATCGATACGCCCTCAACCATATCAATCCGGGATGAGGAAACCGGCAAAAAAGTGGAGACCCTTAAGCTTTTGGGTGGAGACATCGTTAATTTGACGGCATCAGCAACCTACAGGTATATGGATGTCCTGTGCTCCGATGATGCCTTTACATGGTCTGTGACCGGCGATATCGGAACAATTGACGAGTACGGTGTATTTACAGCCTCAGATACCGAGGGAAGGGGCAAGATAATGGTCTCGGGCGGTGATGTAACCGCATCTGTGGATGTGGAAATAGATACGGACAATGAAACCCTGGCGGATTTTGAGGGCGAAGCTCTCAAGGATGAGGTGTCGGCCTCAGTGAACCTGATACCGGGTATAGAGACCTCCAAGGATTATGTGAGAATGGGTAACCAGGCTCTGAAGCTGGATTACAATCTTGAGGAAGGCCCGGCATATCTGCATATGCCTTTGAAGGTGAGCTCCGGGATGAATTACATGACCCTGTGGGTCTATGGCGATAATTCCGGAAACCTTCTCCAGGCCGAATTTGAAAGCGGAGCGCTGGTGGATCTTACAATGCTGGACTATTCCGGATGGAAGCAGATTGTTGTACCTCTGGCGGAAAGAGGAGCCGATATTCAAAGCTTCTATCTGTGGGGGGGTGGCAGCGGCACCATATGGCTGGATCATATAATGGCCTCCTCATCCCCGGTTCCCGATTTGACTCCGCCTGAGATAGAGCTGGAGGTAAGCTCAGGTATAATAACAGGCAGAATAGTGGATGATGTCAATGACCATCCGCCCTTGTCAAGAATTGAGCTCTTGTTGGACGGTAAACCTCTTGAGTTCAGCTATAATGTATCAAATGGGACACTCACGGCAAGCATTCCCGAGAAGCTTCTGACGACTGCTCAAACCGAGCCTGCTGCTGAGAGCGAAGAAACAGAGCCGTCTGTGGAAATCGAGGCGGAACCGTCTGTGGAAGACGAAACGGAGTCTTCAGAGGAGACCGAAACACCAACGGAGCCGCCCGCGGAGACCGAGGCGTCAGAGGAAGCCGAGGGGCAGCCTGAAACCGGGGACGGGCAGGCATCGGTCTCAGGAGCAGGAAGCTTTGCGGCATCCGGCATTCATAAGATTACACTGAGAAACTGGGACAAGAGCGGCAACGTGGCCAGCAAATCGGTTTTAATAAAGACGGAAGATGTTGAAACGGTTTTCGCCGATATGAAGGAGCACTGGAGCTATGATTATGTTAACTTCATGAACGCCCTGGGAGTCGTCAATGGCATGGAAACCGAAAAAGGGCTCATATATAACCCGGACAGACCGATTACAAGGGCGCAATTTGCCGTTATGATAAGCAGATGGCTGAGTGTGGACGAGACTCAATACGCTGATACGCAGCTTCAGTTTGCCGATATGCAGAGCGTTCCGGACTATGCGCTGGGCGCGGTAAAGGCTGTCGGTTCCATGGGAATTATTAAGGGCATGGAAAGGGACGGAGAGCTGTACTTTGAGCCGTCAAAAACATTGACAAGGGCCCAGGCGATGACCATAATAGGAAGGATACAGCGTGCGGGCTATCCGGAGGCGGAGCTCGAATTCAGCGATGCCTCGGAGGTACCCGACTGGGCTCTGAAATATATAAAGACCCTTGTCTACCAAAATGTCATAGACGGCTTCGGGGACGGGAGACTGGCACCTAACGGGGAGCTCACAAGAGCCCAGGTGGCAAAGATACTCACCGAGGTCACCTGAGATAACCGTTACAAATGAAAAAGGGGCTGCTGCAAAGGTTTTAAACGAACCTTGCAGCAGCCCCTTTATGAGTTGCTTACTACTCCCGAAATCCTGTAATCCTGTCCGCTCCGCTGTATATATACCCTGTCTCGCCCCGGGTATAGCCCAGCAGGGTAATGCCATATTGTTCGGCCAGTCTGACGGCGGAGGCGGTGGGCGTGGATTTGGAGACTATGACCGGCACACCCAGTCTTATAACCTTTGTCAGGATTTCCGAAGAAACTCTGCCGCTTATGTAAACAACACCGTTTTTTGCATTTTCCATTTTGTTTTCCATGAGCAGTGTTCCCGTCACTTTGTCAAAGCAGTTGTGACGTCCGATATCCTCGCTGAATACACAGAATCCGGGGGAGCGAAACAGCAGGCTGTGCACTCCGCCCACCTTTTTAAAAAGCTCCGACTTTGATATAAAGCGGGCCATGGTATCAACAATGACGTTTATATCAAATTTCACGTCGGATTCACAGGGCTTGAACCGGTTTCTCGTGAGCGGGTTTATATATGTATAGCATTTGCCGCAGCCCGTGGTGACACTCCTGAGGCTCTCCTGCCTCTTGAGGTTAATGCCCTCCCTCAGCTTTATCATGACAGCCATCAGGGCATCGTTATAGTACATCTCCTCGATATCATCAAAGGTTTTTATGATGCCTTCATTAAATAGGAACCCGGTAGCCAGCTCCTCCTGCTGCCGGTTAAGACAGAGTAGGGAAGCGGCTTCCCTTTCGTTGACATAGATTTTCAGGGATATTTCGGAGATTACCTTTTTTGAAACTGTTTCCCGGTTGCAGCTCCCGTTCTCCCTGTGGAATCTAAGAACCTCAAATTCTTCAAAGACAAAGGTTTCCATGGTTATCATATCATAACTTTTCAATATTTACGGCGCAGGCCTTATATTCTGCGGTCAAGGTTTCCGGGTCATAGACCGGATTTGTCAGCCAGTTTGCGTTGCCTTCCCGGAAGTGGAAATCCATCCACACCATGCCGGGCTGGATGCGATTTGACACATTTGCCCTGACCTCCACCTGGCCGCGGCGGGACCATACTTTAATCTTATCGCCACTTCTAATTCCCAGCCTGTCTGCATCCACATCGGAAATGTCGGCATAGGCCTCGGGTAGAAGGTCGTTGAGTCCCTGGCTGCGCCCTGTCTGAGTCCGGGTGTGATAGTGATACAGACGGCGTCCTGTGCTGAGTACAAAGGGATATTCCGCATCCGGCACCTCGGCGGGAGGTGTCCAATCCAGGGCCATCAACAGACCCTTGCCCCTTGTGAAATTGCCGTCCTTGTGGAGGATTTTTGTGCCGGGGTGCTCCGGATCTGTGCAGGGCCACTGTATTCCGTCCCCTTCAAGCCTGCTGTATTTAACACCGGCAAAACTGGGGCACAGAACGGATATTTCATTGTCCCATATTTCCTGGGCGCTGTCTGATTGCCAGTTATGGCCGAAGCGCTTTGCTATCTCCTTGAATATCCACCAGTCGGGCATGGCATTTCCGGGAGCGTCCTTTATCTTCCTGACGCGGCTTATTCTTCTCTCACAGTTTGTATATGTGCCCTCGTCCTCGCTCCAGGAGGCAGCGGGAAGAATGACATCCGCAAAGCGGGTTGTCTCGGTATGGAATATGTCGGTGCAGACAATAAAGTCGGCAGCTTCCATGCATTCCTCCACCTCGGCTATATGAGGCTCTGCCTGAACAAGGTTTTCTCCAAATATGAGAAGTCCCCTGACCCTCTTGGTTTTCAGGCCTTCAAGCATCTCGGGTACCATCAGCCCTTTGACAGCGGGTATGTTTTCCACTCCCCAGGCCTTGGAGAACTTTTCGATTACGGCCGGGTCGGATAGCTTCTGGTATCCGGGCAGGCAATCGGGTAGGGCAGCCATGTCACAGGCGCCCTGAACGTTGTTCTGACCGCGAAGAGGATTTACGCCCGCAAATTCCTTGCCGATATTGCCCAGCAGCATCTGTAGGTTGGCAACAGACATGACATTGTTCTTTCCGGAGGTATGCTCTGTGATACCAAGAGTGTATATGAGCATGGCGGGTTTAATTGTGGCCAGCATACGGGCAATCTCAATGATTGTTTCCTTAGGTACTCCGCTTATTTCCTCGCCTCTTTCAGGCGGGTATTCAAGCACCTTTTCCCTGAGGGCTTCAAAATTTTCACAGTGCTTTTCCACGAATTCATGATCATAGATATCCTCGGTGATCAGAACATGCATGATTGAATTGAGAAAAGCCACGTCCGAGCCCACCTTAATCTGAGCGAATACGTCCGCGTAATCGGCCAGTCTGTGTTTTCTCGGGTCTACCACAATCAGTTTTGCACCGTTTCTGACGCCGTTTTTAACGAATGTGGAGGCCACGGGGTGGGCTTCAGTCATGTTCGTGCCTATGCAGAACAAAAGCTTCGTTCCGGCAAATTCCTGAACGGAGTTAGTCATTCCGCCGGTCCCGAAGGAGGTCATCAGACCGGCTACTGTGGGAGCGTGGCAGCTTCTCGCGCAATGATCCACATTGGGAGACTGAAATACGGCTCGAACCAGCTTCTGCAGATTGTAGTTGTTTTCATTGCTGCTTCTGGCGCAGCTGATACCGGCAACGGAATCGGAGCCGTAATTTTTGATAATTTCCTTAAATCTGGAAGCGACCAAATCCAGAGCCTCATCCCAGGTGGCCTCCCTGAAGCCGTCCTTTTCTTTGATAAGAGGGGTTTTTATTCTCTCGTCGGAATATATAAAGTCATATCCGAAGCGGCCCTTGACGCAAAGACGTCCATCATTGGGCAGAGCGTTATCCACGCCAGTAACCTTGACTATCCGATCGCCCTTCACGTGCAGTTCCAGCTGGCAGCCTACTCCGCAATATGGGCAGGTAGTTCTGACCTTTCTTGTTTCCCAGGACCTGGCAAGGCCCACCGATTTTTTCTCTATCAAGGCACCCACAGGGCATTTCTGGACGCACTCACCGCATTGTACGCAGGAGGATTGCCCCATTGGCTTGTCATTATCACAAACTACCATGGTTTCGCTGCCTCTTTGGCTGAGTCCTAAAACGTCGTTGACAACGATTTCATTGCACGCGATTATGCAGCGCTTGCACATTACGCACTTTCTGTTGTCGCGTATTATCATGGGACTGGAATCATCTATCGCCGGCTTATCCACGCTGTCAATTATGAACTGCGGCGCCTCGATTCCCAGTTCGTAGGCAGCATTTTGAAGCTGACAGTCACCATTTGCTTCGCAGGACAGACAGTTGTGTTCACCGTTTGAGAGCATAAGGTTAACTATTGTCCGGCGGGCGTTTAAAACCTTTTCGCTGGCTGTGTGGACTATCATATTGTTTGAAACCTTCAGAGAGCAGGAGGGCTGGAGGTTTCTCATTCCCTCAACCTCCACCACACATATTCTGCATGAAGAGTTCTCGTGGATGCCTTCCATATGGCATAGGGTTGGGATATGTATACCGTTTTCCCGGGCAGCCTCAAGAACTGTCCGCCCCTCCTCAGTCTGAATATTTTTGTTGTCGATTGTAAGTGTTATCAATTTTTGTCCCTCCCTGTTTAATTAGTTGAAATGGCCTCAAAGGGACATTTCTCAAGGCATATTCCGCACTTTATGCACTTGCTTTCATCAATTTCATAGGGCTCTTCCTTGCTGCCCGTGATGGCGGTAGCAGGGCAGTTCTTTGCGCAAAGGCCGCATTTTTTGCAGATTTCCGCCAGTACCCTGTAGCTGACAAGCTCCTTGCACTTTCCTGTGGCGCATTTCTTGTCGGTTACATGCTCCTCATACTCATTTCGAAATGACCTGAGCGTACTGAGAATCGGGTTGGAAGCGGTCTGCCCGAGGCCGCAGAGGGCTGTGGCCGTCACATCCCGGGCGATAGCCTCCAGTTCATCGATATCTTCAGGAGTGCCCTTGCCGTCTGTTATTTTTTCAAGAATTTGCTTCATCCTCTTTGTGCCCAGTCGACAGGGAATACATTTGCCGCAGGATTCATTCTGAACAAAATCCATAAAATACTTTGCCACATCCACCATGCACTTGTCTTCATCCATTATGATAAGACCGCCGGAGCCCATAATAGCGCCCAGCTTGGTAAGGGAATCATAATCAACGGGAGTATCAAGGTGCTCTTTTGGGATGCAGCCGCCGGAAGGCCCGCCTATTTGAGCGGCTTTATACTCTCTTCCTCCCGGTATGCCGCCGCCGATACCATATACGATGTCCCGGAGGGGCATGCCTATGGGCACCTCCACAAGGCCTGTGTTATTTATATCTCCGGCCAGGGCAAAGACCTTTGTGCCCTTGCTTTTTTCCGTACCGAAGCCTGCATACCACTGGCTGCCTTTAAAAATAATAGGCGGGATGTTCGCCAGGGTCTCCACATTGTTTATGATGGTTGGCTTTCCCAACAGGCCCTTTTGGAAAGGGAAAGGGGGCTTCTGTCTTGGCTCGCCCCTGCCTCCCTCAACGGAGGCCATAAGAGCGGTTTCCTCACCGCAGACAAAGGCGCCTGCGCCAATTCTGACCTCGATGTCGAAGTTAAAGCCGCTTGAAAATATGTTTTCACCCAAAATTCCCATTTCACGCGCCTGTGCAAGAGCGGCATTAAATCTTTCGATAGCCAGCGGATACTCGGCCCTTATGTAGGCAAAGCCTTTTTTGGCGCCGATAGCATACGCTCCAATCATAAGCCCTTCGATAATTGAGTGGGGGTCCCCCTCAATTATGCTCCTGTCCATGAAAGCGCCCGGGTCGCCCTCATCGGCATTGCAGACGATATACTTCTCGTCGCCGTCAGCCTCGTAGCCTGCTTTCCATTTGATGCCTGTGGGAAAACCGGCTCCGCCTCTGCCCCTGAGGCCGGAATTTGTAACTTCCTCTATAACCTGTTGCCTGGTCATCTCACCCAGGGCCTTGGCTGCGGCCATATAACCGTCATTTGCAATGTATTCTTCAATTGAGGAATAGTCGATGCTTCCGCAGTTTCTGAGAGCTATTTTGACCTGGTTTTTGAAAAACTCTATATCCTTGAGACGGGATACCCTTTTTTGCAGCGCTATGTCATAATAGGTGTTTTCCTGGCATATATTCCCGTCAACAAGATGGCTTTTTACAATTGCCGGAATATCGGCAGGGGTAAGCTTTGTATAAAATACCTCTTCAGGCATAACTGCCATAACCGGGCCCAGATTACAGGTACCTATACAGCCTGTTTCCGAGACCAAAACCTGATCTTCAATACCATTGTCCTTTATCGCCTGCAAAAGGGCATTTTTAACTGCGTGACAATTAGCCGATACACATCCGCCCCCGGAGCATACCAGCACCCTGTATTTGTAATTATGTAGCCTCTTTAAAAAAGCGTCCTTGACCAGTTCCAGATCATCGGCCGATTTTATAAATACTTTATCACTCATGCTCTTTTACCTCTTCGTTATTCAGAATTTGCTCTACCTTCTTCTTATCCACCTGCTGATAAACGACATCGTCTATGGTCATAACCGGTGCCAGGCCGCAGGCGCCTATGCACCTTGTAACCTCCAGTGTGTATTTGCCGTCCTTTGTGGTTTCTCCTACGCCTATACCCAGCTTGTCCGAAAGAGCATCGACTATATCCTTTGCTCCTAGGACAAAGCATGCGGTTCCCATGCATACCTTAATTATATGTTCACCCTTAGGTTCAGTGCTGAAATGGGCGTAGAAAGTAACAACCCCGTGAACTTTGGAAACCGGAATGCCGGTCTTTTCAGCGATATACTCCTGAAGCTCAGGAGATATGCAGCCGAAAATCCCCTGAGCGTAATGAAGAATCTGAATAAGATTGCCTTCCTTATCTTTATACCCGGAAATTACAGAATCAAACCTTTTGTACTTCTGTTCGTCCTTTTCCTGTGCGCAGCAGCATTTGCTTGCGTCCAATTCTATATTCACAGAATCATCGCCCTTTCTCAGTTAATTGTTTTAATGGCTTCAAATCCAGAACCCGTTCACTTTAATTATATATCAGGAACACTCAAAAGAATATATTATTTATCTTAATTTTCATATGCTCAAAAATTGAAAACATGTAAACAGAGTGTTGCCAATACAATAAAACCATGCTCTATATATAAAATCGATATGAATGATTTTATACTGCAATCAAAATAACTGTCATTGCTTGTAGGTGTTAAAGCCTGAATTAATAAGAATAACGTGCACCTTTTAAGCAATATAGACAAAAAGTAGACATATATTGTCAGTTTTTCATTTTAAATAACATTGGACAAGATTATTCACATATGTCAAAATAATATTAATAATGTTTTATACAACTATGGTACTGGAGGAAAGATAAATGTATTCCCCTGCAGAAATAGCAAATAACTACATAGACATAGGTGAGAATAAAAGCAAAAACCCTGTTTACAGAGCGTTGATCCTGGCAGTTTTTGCCGGGGCGTTTATTGCACTGGCGGCGGTCGGGGCCACTGTTATAGGTGTAACGGTCGAATCGAAATCAATTGCCAAATTATTGCAAGGATTGGTGTTTCCTACCGGACTTGCGATGGTTGTGATAGCGGGAAGCGAGCTGTTTACGGGAAACAACCTGATGATTATCCCGGTGCTTGAAAAAAGGATTACTCTGAGCGCCATGCTCAAGAGCTGGGTTATATTCTATGTGGGAAACTTTATAGGTTCGGTCTTAATAGCCCTCCTTGTTGTATACGGCAATGTTTTCGGGATGATAGGGGGACTGGCAGAAAGTGCTGTAAAAACCGCAGAGGCAAAGGTATCCATGTCCTTTGGCAGCGCAGTACTTAAAGGTATATTGTGCAATTTTCTGGTCTGTATTGCCGTCTGGATGACCCTTGGAGCAAAAACGGCAGGAGGGAAGATTGCCGCTTTATATCTTCCAATTATGCTTTTTATTCTGTGTGGCTATGAGCACAGTGTAGCCAATATGTACTATTTGACGGCGGCCATATTCGCCCAGGGTAAATACGAAATAGCTTCCGGGACAGTTTATTGGGGAAGCATATTTGCAAAAAACCTTCTGCCCGTTACAATTGGAAATATAATCGGAGGAGCCGGGCTTGTGGGGCTTGGATATTGGGCCGCCTATCTTAAGAAATCCGGCGTTAAGCGAGGAGCGGCTTCCAGGAAGAAGGAATCCAATTTGAAAAAAGCAACTGAAATACACGTCAGATAGCTTATATTATACCGCTTTTTCAGGGAATGGCATAGGTTAAATCCTGGCAGCGCCATCTGAACATAGAAAACACAGAAAAATTGACAGATAATAAAAGCGTGTCTTGCGCCGGCAGACACGCTTTTATTGTCTAGGCTTCCTGTATTCCGAACAGGTTTTCAGGCTTAATTGTGTAAAACACATCCTCGTAAGCAATCTCCCGCTCCTGTGCCCAGGACTCAAGAAGAGTCTGGAAACGTGTGGCTGCCGACATGCTGCGCAGACTGGTGCCACTGTCTACCATGGTCAGATCCGGGTCAAGGGGCAGTCGCATCAGAATGGTGTAGCCCATACCCTCCATCTCGATGATATCCTGGGATATGCCGCCGGCCTGAAGGGAGGTAGCTTCCTTTAGAAAGCTCTTGTCAAAATTAATCGTATCCGCATCAAACTGATAGCCATCGGGAAAGGCTTCCTTTCCCGGATCTTCGCTGCTCTCATTCATAAGCTGGTCAAATCTCGCCTGCGCGTCCGGTGCTGCCTTGATATCCTCCAGAATACCCTGTAGCCTTTCCCGATTCTTTTCCAATTGATTCTGGCTGAGAGGGTTTCCTGTTTCATCAACTGTCTTAATAAGAATATGCTTTGCCCTGCAATAGCCGTTTTCTTCTCCGAAGGCAATAGCGTCTTCATCGGATACCTTTGAGCCGTTTTCACCGAACATCTCAACAAACAGGTTGTTGTGCAGATAGGAAACGGAATAGATATACTCAATAAGCTTTTCATTCAGCTTGTTTTCTTTCAGGAAATCTAAATACTCCTCTTCGCTTCCCAGTTGGGCAATGCCACTGTCGCGAACTGAGGCGATATTTGCCTTGTCCTCTTCTGACAGGACAACGGATAGCTCTTCGCACTTGGCCTCAACCGTCTTATACATTCTGACGGCCTCCAGCGCTTCGGACATTATATATTCAGAAAGAGGCAGGCCCTCATAGGTCTCCGTCCAGTCTATATTGCCGCCCGGGTCCTTGCCTATATACTGAAGAGCGCTGAAAAGCCAGTAATTGAGCTCATCCCAGTAGACAGGCCTGCCGTCCACCGTGAATACCAGAGTGTCATCCCTTAATCCGGAGGTCCCGGAAGGGGTGGTTTCCGAAACAGTCTGGCTGGCTGTGGGTGAGGGCATCTGTTCGCCTCTCTGGCGGCAGCCCGATAAAAATCCGGTCAGCAGCATAGCCACAAGCAGTATTGCTGCCAGACAAGCCGCTTTTATCTGAGAAAATGGTTTGTT
>JGI24712J26585_10004696_pt1 | contig 10314 bp, 10 predicted proteins | sample BioPla3DNA2_FD_26585 | JGI IMG/M metagenome (IMG submission 26585)
CTTGTTATACCTACCTTGCTAATAGTTTCCTTTAGCCATGAGCGAAGCTCTTTTCTCACCTTTGCGTCGATTGCAGCAAAAGGTTCATCTAATAAAAGCAAATGAGGACTAGGTGCTAATGCACGAGCAAAAGCGACACGCTGCTTTTGTCCTCCGGATAGCTGATGAGGGCGACGCTTTTCAAGACCTGAAAGTCCGGTTAATTTAATCAGCTCATTAACTCTGTCTTTTATGTACAAGCTATCCTTTTTCTGCACCTTAAGCCCAAAAGCTATATTGTCAAAAACACTCATGTATCTAAAAAGAGCATAGCTTTGAAATACAAAACCTATCCCCCTTTTAGAGGCAGGTATATTATTGACAAGCTTGCCATTAATATAAATATCACCACTATCAGGAACTTCCAAGCCTGCTATCATTCTTAAAATAGTGGTTTTGCCGCTTCCTGATGGCCCAAGTAAGCCTATGAGCTGCCCCTTTTTAATACTAAAGCTAACATTATCTGATGCCTTAAAATTACTAAAATTCTTATTTATACTTTTCAGCTCAACATACATTTCAATCGTTCTCCCCACGTTTCAGCCTATATTCAATTAAATTACGCAATATCAGAATAATCACTGCAATAATAACTAATAATGACGCTACTGAAAATGCCGCAGTCAAATTAAACTCACTATAAAGTATCTCAACATGAAGGGGAAGAGTATTTGTCTTTCCACGCAAATGTCCTGATACAACCGATACTGCTCCAAATTCTCCTAAAGCTCTAGCTGTACATAAAATCATGCCATATAAAAGACTCCATTTTATATGAGGAAGGGTTATTTTTCTAAAAATATAAAAACCCTTTGCCCCCATTAGTGCAGCTGCCTCTTCCTCATCACTTCCACTTGAATTCATGAGTGGAATAAGCTCTCTTGATACAAATGGAAAGGTCACAAATATAGTTGCTAAAACTATTCCTGGTACAGCAAAAACAACCTTTATATTAAGTGCTTCTAGCAAAGGATATGCCCAACCAATTCTTCCAAAAACAACGATAAAAATAAGTCCTGCAATAATAGGAGAAATGGAAAAAGGTATATCTATAAGCGTAATGAGTATCTGCTTTGCACGAAAATTAAACTTTGTGATTGCCCATGCCGCAAAAATTCCGAAAACCGTATTCACAACCAAAGAAATAATCGTAGTAAACAGCGTTAGCTTTAATGCCTTTATAGCATATGGATCACTAATTGCATTAAAAAAGGTATTCCAGCCCTGCCTTAAAGCGTAGGCTATAACAGTAAGCAAAGGCATTATAAGCATTATTACTATAAAAGCTGCTCCAATAAATATTAAAATAATTTTTAGTGCTTTTTCTCTCATGTTAATCACCACTCGCTATTTTATTTACTCTAGAGCTTAAAACATTTATTCCAAATAATATAATAAAAGAGAATATTATCATTATTAAAGCTATGCTAGTTGCAGCAGGATAATTAAATTGTTCTAGCTTGCTCATTATAATTAGAGGTGTTATTTGTGTTTTATAAGGTATATTTCCAGCTATAAAGACAACGCTGCCATATTCTCCTATGCTCCTTGCAAATGCTAAAGCAAAGCCTGTAAGCATAGCAGGAAGTATTTCCGGAAATATCACCTTTAAAAAAATAATGTGCTTATCAGCACCTAAAATAGCAGCAGCCTCCTCATACTGAGAATCCAGCTTTTCCAAAATCGGCTGAATAGAACGCACAACAAACGGTATGCCTATAAAAATCATCGCAATAGTTATACCAACTTTTGTGTAGGATATTTTTACACCAATTTTATTAAATAAAGCACCAATCCACCCTTTATCAGAATAAAGTGTTGTCAGTGATATTCCTGCTACTGCTGTCGGTAAAGCAAAGGGCAGCTCAATTAGTCCATCAAATATTCTTTTACACGGAAATTTATATCTAGTTAAAATCCATGCCAGTAAAACTCCGAAAACAACATTGATACTAGATGCAATAAAAGCACATGAAATACTAACCTTATACGCTGAAACAGTCTGTCTATCAACAATCACCTCAATAAACTCGCTAAAGGATATATCCTTTAGCGACAATAAAACTGAGGCTAAGGGGATTAACACTATAAAGCTCAGCATAGACAAAGTTATCCCCATGGAAAGACCAAAGCCCGGTATTATACTTTTATTTGCTTTATTTTTGCCTTTAAACTTTTGTAAAGCCTGCATATGTAACCCCCAAAATTAATATCAATTTTTATATATTTCATCAAAAATCGCTCCGTCAACAAAAAACTTTTCCGTTGCCGCCTCCCAGCCACCAAAATAATCATCGATATTAACAAGCTTAACATCAAGATTAAACACATTTGAAAATTCATTCAGTATTTCGCTGTTTGAGGGGCGATAATAATTTTCACCTGCCAGTCGCTGTGCCTCATCAGAATATAAGTATTCTAAATACGCTTTTGAAACTTCCTGCGTACCATGCTTTTTAACGTTCTCATCAACAATGGCAACAGATGGCTGAGCAAGTATACTTAATGATGGTGTGATAATCTCAAATTCTTCTAGATTTTGTTTTATAGAAAGAAATGCTTCATTCTCCCATGCTAAAAGCACATCTCCCTGCCCATTTTCCACAAAAGTAGTAGTAGCACCACGTGCACCTGAGTCAAGTACACTAACATTTGAATAAAGCTTTTTTATCTGCTGCTTTTGATATTCCTCAGTAGCACCATCCTGTTCACCGAAAAAAGCCCAAGCCGCTAAAAAGTTCCACCTTGCTCCTCCTGAGCTTTTAGGGTCGGGTGTGATTATTTCAACTCCATCATTTATAAGGTCATCCCAATCTTTTATATTTTTAGGATTCCCTTTTCTCACAAGAAAGACTATCGTAGAGGTATATGGTGAGCTATTCTTATCAAATTCATTAACCCAACCTTCATCAATCAAGCCCGCCTTTCTAATCTCATCAACATCACCCTCTAATGCAAGAGTAACGATATCTGCTTCATTCCCCTCTATTACACTTCTTGCCTGTTTTCCACTGCCACCATGTGACTGGATTATTTCAACAAGCTGATTTTTCTCTTTTTTCCAATAATCAGTAAATATTTTGTTATACTGCTCATAAAATTCTCTAGTAGGGTCATAAGAAACATTTGTAATAGTAATAGCATCAGCTTGTGAATAAGCTTGCGATATATTTTTCTCACTGCATCCCACTAAAGAACCTGAAATAGTTGTAAATATTGCTAAAGCTGCAATTGCTTTTTTATATTTAAATTGCTTATTGTTCATAATAATTCTCCTCATACTAATTTCATTAGATGATAATAAGCTTTTATAAATTAAACCTCTTTTAAAAGTCAATCAAAAGCTTAAGCTAGTCAAACTTTAGTGATTCAATCATCAATCTGCATTAACATCGCTCTAAACACCTAACAGCAGCAAGAAAATTTATACTTATTATTAAAAATTCAATCATTATGTACCTCTCCACCCCAACCCACATTAAACCTATATGTTTGATATAAATTATTATAAGTAATAATTTAGATAAATGCAACCATGATTTACGCAAACGTTATCAGAAAACAATCTATTCTTTTTTATATATTTATATAATGTTTGCTGTTAAAATTATAAAATTAACTAGATTTTTATCATAAAACATATTGCAGGTATGCTTAATTTATGCTATACTAATTTGTATGACTGAATGATTATGCGGATTTATTTTATCTGCATGATTTTTATTATATGATATTTAAACTAAGGAGGAAGTACATGGATATTTTCATGGAACAACTGGTAGAAAAGAAAAGTAGTGGTATGGATTATTTTAAAAAAGGTGTTTTTATAGTGGCAGGACTAGCACTAGCAATAGCATTGATGACATTTGCTTTTGTGACTGGGCTGTATTTATTTCTAATAATATCACTTGGTGTTCTTTATGCCATAGTGGTAAATCTAAAAAACTTTGATATAGAATATGAGTATATTGTCACTAATCGTGAGCTGGATATAGATAAAATTAGAGGTAAGAAAACCAGAAAACGTCTTATAACTATCAGCCTAGAAAATACAGAATTCTTCGGAGTTTATAACGAAAAAAATATAGGAAGCGTGAATGCAACTGTAATGGCTACTGATGGAACGGATTTCAATCAATATCTTTTGATTACAACCCACAAAAAAATGGGGAAAATCGCAATTGTTTTTTCGCCAAATCCTGAGTTTTTAGAAGCTGTTAAAAAAGGAATGCCTATAAATATAGTCAGAGGGATGAGAAACATTGATTAAACTCGGCACAGATATTTCGCCTATCTCAAAAATTGAAAAGCTGTCAAAAAATCCTAAATTTATATCCAGATTTTTTACAGCCGATGAAATGAGATTATTTATTTCAAAAAGATTTTCACCTATCATCATAGCAGGCAACTTTTCAGTAAAGCGTTCATTTGTCAAGATGATGGGAATGGGGCTAAGAAGCTTTTCTTTAAAAGAAATTTCCGTTTTGCGTGATGGAATGGGTACTCCTTACTTTTCCTTTTCAGGTAATGCAAAAGCAATTGTAGAAAAAGAAAAGCTGGTTTTTACAATAAGCATAAGCAGGTCTAAGGACAGCATCTTTTCCACAATAGTAGGATATACAAAAGATTAAGTTTAATAAAAACCGCACATTTGAGTGTAGATAAATATAAAACGGAGGAATGTTTTGAGTAAACTATTAGGAATAGTAGAATTAATTAATGGAGTGTTATGGGATTATATTCTCATATTCGCCTTATGTGGCATTGGAATTTATTTTACAATCAGGCTTAAATTTATTCAAGTAAGAAAATTTAAAGAAAGCTTTAAATCTACTTTCGGGCAAATATCCCTAAGTGGTAAAAAAGCAGGCGCTCATGGAATGACTTCATTTCAATCATTAGTTACTTCAATAGCTGCACAAATTGGAACAGGAAACCTTGCGGGTGTTGCTACTGCAATGGTAGCAGGTGGTGCAGGAGCTGTTTTTTGGATGTGGGTAAGTGCATTTTTAGGAATGGCAATTATTTATGTAGAAGCTATTTTAGCACAAAAATTTAAAGTAACTAAAGATGGTGAGGTGCTTGGTGGTCCTGTCTATTATATTATGGCTGCTTTTAAAGGGAAAATTGGCAAGTTTATCGCTGGTTTTTTCTCAGTTGCTATAATAATAGCTCTCGGTTTAGTAGGAAATATGATACAATCAAACTCCATTGGATTGGCTATGGAAAATGCGTTTAATATACCTACATATGTTACAGGAATAGTTTTAGGATTAATAGCACTTTTAGTCTTTGGAGGAGGAGTTACAAGAATTGCAGCTGTTGCTGAAAAAATAGTACCTATTATGGCAATATTCTTTACCGTATCAGCTTTAATCGTTATAGGCGTTAATTTCAAGCAGATTCCCTCATCATTTGTATCAATTTTCGCCGGTGCATTTTCTACAAGGGCAATTGTAGGCGGTGCTATTGGCGTCACTGTCAAACAAGCAATTAGATTTGGAATTTCAAGAGGACTATTCACACATGAAGCAGGTATGGGCTCTACCCCTCATGCTCATGCTGTTGCAAATGTCAAAAACCCTTGTGACCAAGGACTTGTAGCAATGATGGGTGTTTTTATAGATACATTTGTTTTACTACCTCTTACAGTATTCGCTATATTAACAACCGGTGTTATGGGATTAAACAAGGGTATTCATATTGATGATATAGATAATATTACAAACGGAATAGAGCTTACTCAAGCGGCATATGCGAGTGTTTTTGGTGAAACGTGGGGGTATGGTATTATAGCAATATGTGTTCTTTTCTTTGCTTTTGCCACTATTATAGGCTGGTATTATTTTGGTCTTTCTAATGTAAAATATCTTTTTGGAAAACGATTTGTCCCAATTTACGCTATGGCAGTTGCTGCATTTATAGGTATGGGCTGCACTCTTAAGGTAGAACTTGTATGGGAATTAGGCGACTTATTTAATGGAATTATGGTTGTACCAAATCTATTAGCTTTAACTGTTTTAAGCAATCTAGCAATTAAAATGACTAAGGATTATGAGCTTGGAAAATAGAATAAAAGAGGGAGCATCGCTCCCCCTATCAAGCTTGCCGTCATGGCAAGCAATTTTTTTATATCACTTACATTGCTCTACACTCATCAGCACAGTTCTTGCACACATCGGCACATTTTTGACAATGGTCATCTTTAAATTGCGAACAGCCATTGGCACATTCATCACAAATAGTAGCACAAATATCGCAAACTTCCTTAACATGCTTTGCATCCATAATCATAAAGCAAGCCGAAAGCTTGCAAATTGAAGCACACTCATGCATCATAGAAATATGCTGTATTCTAGCCTTTACATCAGGCTCATTTAGGCACAGCTTAGCACATTCATGACACGCCTGAAAGCACTTATTACATGCATCTATACACTTCTGATACTTGTCCGTACAATTACAAACTATTTCCACTTTTACACCTCCTTTTTTTATTCTAAAATAGTATTTGAGTAAAAAGCATTTATATACAAAGTTTTTTAAGCAAAAAAAGATTGAGGAGAAACTCTCCTCAATCATAAACAACGGTGAAGCACCGCAATTTTTATTATTAACCGCCTTGCCGTGGCACAACTATAAAACCCGCACTAGGCAGGGTGGGTAAAATCGCCTATGGGTTCACGCTCCCTTCGTCCGTAAAACGGGAGGTCTGCAATCCGCCATTAGAGTCGAAATCCCTTTTTAAATGTGTTGGATTATAAAAATTGTGCTTAAACAAACAAGGCAGAAAACTTAAGCTTATTCCTCCTCGGAGAAATAGGACTCAAATTGCTTTAAAAATTCAGCTCCTACTGCATTATATTCGTCATCATCGTCTATTGACACAAGGTTTAACTCCTCACCTTCTTCAATACCCTTTAAAATAACAAATTCATCAGCATCGCCGGTTTGCTCCTTCTCTTCATTATATGGCACAAGAGCAAAGTAGGAATTTCCTTTATACTCAAGAGAATCGATAAATTCAAAGGTTTCTGTATTCCCGTCTTCATCCTCAAGGTCAATCAGCTCAACAGAATCCATTTCATCTAATTCTTCCAAGTTTTCATTTTCAAATTTATCAGTCATTATAATTACCTTTCTAAATATATTATTATCAGACCGCTACATTTTATGATACATTAATTTTTCCAAAATGTCAATATAAAAATTTGATTTCTTCATGTTTATTATATTTTTCACTAAAAATTTGTCATTATGCTTAATAAGTTATTCAAAATTTTGTACAAATTTAAACGCTAAATGTTGATAAAATATATTGACATTCGCTAAATTATGTGGTATTATTTAATCAAGGAAAAGATATTATTAATAATTCGTAATTCCTACGACATATAATTTATAGTTTTTAATAAATTTACTTTCACTATATTAAAGCACGATTTTATTATAATTATAAATTAAAATGTTTTTAACAAATCCGTCGGGAAAGGAATGTGAGTCCAATGGTTAGTTCATCCACTGAGGGTTTAGAAAAGCTTTGTGACTCAGTGACTGTGTAATAATGCAGAGTTTTGAGAGTTATCTTAAACAACTCTAACGGTTGTAATAAATTATGTGTACCATAATTTTTAAGATTGAACTCCACTTGCAAAAGAAAGCCTTTAGCTAATAAAAGTCACTTGTCCTACCTTTTCTCTCTTTCTGTCACAAAGCCTCAACCTTCACTAATAGAAAGTGCATAAGAACACGACTGAACGCTATTTATATAGTTATTACTAAATTAATCTTAAGATTAATTTATGACGCAAAGTGTTTACATAAAAAGCTTTTAGTTGTATCATTAAGAGGAAGTGATGCCAATGTACAAGTTGTGCAGGAAAATAAGTGATGGTAACTAAAAATTTCTTTTCTTCCGTATACTTTCTGTAAATAATAAACACAGCGAAAATATTCGCTGTGTTTATTATTTCTTATTATTTTTGAATTTTTCTAGCCATAAGTGTATTTTTCATAAGCATTGCAATAGTCATAGGTCCTACTCCGCCCGGCACAGGAGTTATAAATGATGCTTTCTTTTCAACTTCATCAAAGCATACATCTCCGCAAAGCTTACCATCAGCGTTCCTGTTCATGCCTACATCAATGACAACAGCACCTTGTTTAACCATTTCAGGCTTAACAAATTCAGCAATACCCACAGCACTGACCAAGACATCAGCTCTAGAGCATACTTCAGCCAAATTCTCAGTTTTGGAATGGCAAATAGTAACAGTAGCATCTTCATGTAAAAGCAGCATAGCCATGGGCTTGCCCACTATATTCGACCTACCTATTACTACGCATTCCTTCCCTTTTACTAAAACTCCCGTACTATGAATTAGCTCCATTACGCCTGCCGGTGTACAAGGAAGAAAACTGTAATTACCTATCATAATCTTTCCTACATTTTCAGCGTGAAAGGCATCAACATCTTTTATAGGCGATATTCTTTCAATGATTCTGTTCTCATTTATGTGCTTTGGCAAAGGCAATTGCACTAAAATACCATTTATTTTATCATCATTATTCAATGCTTCAACCAACTGTAAAAGCTCATCTTCGCTAGTGCTTTCGGGTAAAGCATACTCATGCGAAATTATCCCACAATATTCACAAGCTTTTTTCTTATTATTTACATAAATTCTGCTTGCTGAATTATCACCAACAATAACCACAGCTAAAGAAACATCTAGCTTGTTCTCTGCTATTTCATTTTTTACACTGTCCTTTACCTTAAGGGAAACTGCCCTTCCGTCAATTATTTTCGCCATTGTTTTCCTCCTGATTAAGGTTTTCGCTATCTGTATCGCCTAAAGGCTCATCACTACTGATTTCATCGAGTGCTTCTTTATCAATAACAGACTCTTTATTATTATCATCATTTTCGCCTAAAGCGTCAGACTCATCATCAACAATTTCTTCAGCCAGAATACTTGGTGCTTTTTCTCCCTCTTTTTCAAGACGAATTTTTTCCTCATATTCAGCTAATTTTTTCTTACATTCCTCTGTATCACAATACATTAGATAATTTTCATCTCTTGAAAACTTTATTTTAAAGAATATAAACAGTGCTAAAGCTAAAATTGCACTTGCTATTGCTAAAACCTGAGAAACCCTGAATTGCCCCCAGTAAAGGCTATCCGTCCTTAACCCTTCAATCCAGCCTCTGCCCATTCCATACCAGAATATATATAGCAAGATCATCTCACCGTCAAAGGACCTCAGCTTTTTTGAATAAAAATAAAGTGCAATAAAGCCTATTAAGCACCAAAGACTCTCATACAAAAAGCAAGGATGAACTAAAACTTCATTACCAACTTCTTTGCTGATAATAGTGCCTGTCATTCCCCATGGCAAATCACCTGCTGTTGGAGCACCATAAGCCTCTTGATTTATAAAGTTTCCCCATCTTCCTATGGCTTGCCCGAGCAAAATCCCTACTCCAGCAATGTCATAAAGCGGTAAAATCTTCATCCTTTTAATTAGTGCCACGATAGTACCAACTAAAAATGCACCAATTATTCCGCCATAAATGGCCAGTCCACCATCACGTATTTCAGTAAAGGTAGTTATAAAATTATATTTATTTACTGTTTCGGGGTTTAAATTATGAAAAATNACATAATATACTCTTGCACCTACAAAAGCACCNAAAAAAGCAAAAAATACAACGTCAAAAACATTATCAGATATCAATCCAAAATGCTTAGACCTCTTTAATCCGTAAAACAATGCCAGCATAGCACCAATAGCAATGATAACGCCATACCAGTATATCTCTATGCCAAAAACAGTAAATCCTCGGTAATAATTCCAGCTAAAGCCAAAGAAATTAGGAAATTCGACCTCCTGCAAAACACTAACCTCACCCTTGGCTAAAAGTCTTAAATAATCCATAAAGCAACCTCTCTATTAATGTATTCATAAAATTACTTGTGATTATTGTACCATATTTTTATGAAAATTACTATACCTTTATGTGAAAATTAATAAAAAAAAGAGCTTAGCCAGAAAACTGGCTACGCTCGCAAGCATGAGCTTAAATTAAATAATGAAAAATGTGTAGAACAAAAGAAAGGAGACAACTAAAAAACAAACGAAATGTTAAACCATTTCTTAATTTGTATTATAGCCTATAAAGATGTGTTTGTCAATAATTTATAATAACTTTTTACTGAATAGAACAATTTTTATTAAATATGCTTAAAAACTAAAGATTTATTTGTACATTTT
>JGI24712J26585_10004698_pt1 | contig 10304 bp, 9 predicted proteins | sample BioPla3DNA2_FD_26585 | JGI IMG/M metagenome (IMG submission 26585)
CATCTGCCATTTCCAGGGGCTCTTTAATGTTAATCAAATCGCCGAGCCATAAAACCTCGTCAACGCAATCCGCCTCCATCAGCTTTTTCTTAAGCTCTCCAGCCTCGGTGACGGATATATTGGGAACATATAGCCTGAGACCGGGAATATCTGATTTAAACTGATCCAGCAAAACATTTAGAGCCTTGGTTGAAGGAGCGTTTTTTGGCAGATATTCAACCAAGTCAAAGTTAACCCCTACTCCGGGCCACAGCAGCAATGTGATAACAGTGGCGACCAGAAATACATATATGACTGTTTTTTTATGTTTTAAAAGAGTATCGATTATCCTTGTCATATTAGAAATCCCTATGTCCAAATATAATATTTATTGGTGCTTGTGTTGATTATTGTACGTTATTATTGTAATATACCTTGGCAGGATGTTGCAATAATCAGAAAAGCCCTGATTGTTGAATACTAAACATATGAGATTACAGTGTCTAATTAAAGGATGAACTTTTTATGAACGACAAAAAAAGCAGTGGCAACAGGTTACAAACAGGCCATAATGAAAAACATGTCCGCCCCGTTAAGCTGGATCGAAGGGTAAGGAAGACGAGAAAGGCCCTTAGAACTGAGCTGCTCAAGCTTCTGATGAAAAAAAAGCTCAATGAGATTACCGTCAAAGAGCTTTGTGCCGCAGCCGATATAAACAGGGGAACGTTTTATTTGCATTATATGGATGTATTTGATTTGTTTGAAAAAATCCAAAATGAAATGCAAGAAGAAATAATGGCGTTTATTGAAAAAATAGCCGAGGCCGGCTCCATCGGTGACCCCGAGAACATGCTCCCAATTTTCCTGGAGCTGTTTGACTATCTGGCTATGAACCAGGATTTTTGCACGGTACTGCTCACACAGAATGCCAACCAGGAATTTATTCAGAGTCTTCTGAACATTGGGCTTGACGACTGTGTGGAAAGCTGGATGAGGATGTTTAATATTAAGGAAAGAAGAGTACCGGAGATGTTTTATCAGTTTATAGTTTCGGGCTGTGTGGGGATTTTACGCTACTGGCTTTTGAACGAGCAGAAGGAAACGCCGGGAAAATTGGCGGATTTGACCAAGCAGTTTATAACCCAGGGTATGGGCATGCTGGAAAACCTAAATAAAAAATGAGCATTGGCTGCCAGGGCTAAACAGCAAACTTAAACAATTATTGGAAGGACATGCAGTAATGGGGTTACCGGAGATTTTTTTAATATCAGTTTCACTTGCCATGGATGCCTTTGCCGCCTCAATCAGCAAAGGACTGTCCATGAGAAAGATAATCTTTGTAAATGCGCTTATAGTCGCGGCTTTTTTCGGAGGATTTCAGGCATTGATGCCGGTTTTGGGTTGGCTGTTCGGAAAACAGTTTGAGAGATACATTTTGGATTATGACCACTGGTTTGCCTTTATACTCCTCAGCTTTTTAGGCGGGAAAATGATCGTGGATGTTATCAAAGGTAATAATGGCGAGGAGTGCAACGGGGACAGGCTGGATATGAAAAACATGTTTTTCCTGGCGGTTGCCACCAGTATAGATGCACTGGCGGTGGGGGTCACCTTAGCTTTCCTGAAAACACCCATCCTGACCGCAGCCCTTATTATCGGGGCTGTGACTTTTGTAATCTCCTTTGCTGGCGTTTTGCTGGGCTGTAAATGCGGAAAAGGTTTCAGATCAAAAGCAGAGATAGCCGGTGGAGTTATTTTAATTGCCATAGGAACAAAAATACTTTTGGAGCATTTGGGGATTATTTAGATTTAAAGTAAACAGATAAGAGAATCATAAGCAGAAATCCCATGGGACAGCGTGAGGATTTCTGCTTATTTATCATGTAATGGTATTTTTATGTAATTACTGTTAATGATAATAGGGTATTTGATAGACTAAAAGGAGAGAAATAATGCTCGGAATAATATTCAGCATAATAGCCGGTATGGCTATGAGTGTTCAGGGGGTAATGAACACGCGTCTCGGAGAAAAAATCGGTCTGTTTGAGGCAAACCTGTTTGTCCAGGGCACGGCATTTTTGCTATCTCTGACTGCGGTGCTGATAATGGGCAAAAACGGATATGGAATGCTGTGGCAGACCGATAAGGCATATATGTTCGGAGGGGTCCTGGGGCTGGTTATAACAATAACAGTCATGCTGGGTATAAAAAATCTGAGCCCGACAATTTCAATTTCAATTATCCTTGTATCACAGCTTCTGGTTGCGGCAATAATTGATGCGACAGGCCTGTTCAATTGCGAAAAAGTTCCCTTCGGATGGCAAAAGTACGTGGGACTTATATTAATGGTGTCTGGAATTATTCTGTTTAAAATAAAAAAATAATAGCTGAAAGACCTAAGGAGATAAACCTATGAGGGGCAGATACAGGGCCGGGGGAAGCCGCAGAAAAATAAAGACCCTTATTAAGACCTTCATGTTGCTTGCAATATCGTTGCTGATGCTGTTTTTGGTCTGTACCGCGATTTCACTCAGCAAAATCTCACATATAATAGGAAAAAAAGGCTTGATTTCTGATTATACCCTCACCATGTCAAATCACGAAGTTGTCTCTGATGAGGGAAAGCCCGCCATATGGTTTGAGCCGGCTATAGCGGAGGAAACAGCAGTATATACCGATGAGGGGTTCAGGCTCTCGGCTCTGGTGTATAGAAGAGATGAAGATAAGTGGGCAGTGTTGGTCCATGGGTATTCTACGGGTAAAGAGTATATGCAGGAATATGCCCGAAAATATTATGAAAAGGGCTACAGTATCCTGATGCCCGACCTTCGCGCCCATGGTGACAGTCAGGGCAATATTGTAGGTATGGGCTGGCTTGACAGAATGGACATACTCAAATGGACAGATTTAATTTTAGCGGAAAACCCTGAGGCAGACATTGTATTGCATGGTATCTCAATGGGTGCTTCGGCAGTGATGATGGCTTCAGGGGAGAGACTGCCTGAAAATGTTTCGGCAATTATCGCAGACTGTGGATATACCACCGTTTGGGACATATTGGAATACCAGCTCAAACGGCTCTATGATTTTCCCGTATTTCCTTTACTGCACGGGGGAAACATCTGGTCTGTCAGAAAACTGGGATATAGCTGGAAGGACGCTTCAGCCGTGAAAATGGTTAAGGCCAGCAGAACACCAATATTATTTGTTCATGGAAGCAGGGATGATGTGGTCCCTGTGGATATGGCTTTTGAGCTGTATATGGCGGCGGAGTGTGATAAAAGGCTTCTGATAATCGAGGGGGCAGGCCATGCCATGTCCGCGTCATGGGAGCCTGAAAGATACTGGAACGAGATATTTGACTTTATCCGGTAGTCTTATTCATAGCCAGCAGGGATTTGATATGCGCTTCAGCCAGTGTGTATACTCCGGCAAAATCCACGCCGGGATTATATATCCTTTCAATTTCCTCATGGATTGAGTTTGCGTTTTTTAAGTACTCATACGCTTTTTCCATAAGGGCATTTCTGAGAGCCGTCTGGGACCTGTAATATCTCCTGTTTATTCGGAGGGCGTCCCTGTCAATCAGACTGTCGAGCCTGATATGCTTATACTGCCGGGCAGTAAAGGGAGCGGCTTTACTGGAACTTACAAAGCCCAGGGACAACTCGGGGATAAGTATATGCTCGGTGACTGTCGGGATAAAGGGTGAGGGGCATATAATAACATCATAGCCCCTTGATAGAGCAGCCTGATATACGGGATTTATAAGATGGGGAGCCAATCCGAAATCATTGTCAATTACGTAGAGATTTTTACAGTAGGAGGATGCGGTATCATACCGGCAAATATATCCTTCTGAGCATATGGCGCTGATGAACCGATATTTTGCCTTGCCCCTGGGACGGCCTGTTTTTTTCAGCTCTCTGGTGATTATGCCCTGAGTTCTGCGCGCTATTGTAGAAAAGGTTTTTTCCGTAAAAAGTTTATCATATATACCCTTTTGAAACTTCTCGGCTGCCTCAAGACAGTTATATGCTTTTTCATAATATTCTTTATATAAATCCGTATATCCTTTTATCTCCTCAAACTGCGGAGCGATAGTCGCCGGGTCATAGAATATGCCCATATTAACATAGGCTTCACGTATGCCGGCGTATCTGGGTTCCAGCACATGGGGAGCGGTCCCGTCCAAATACGCTGTCTTCAGCGCCGGTATATATATTCCATCAAGGGAATTGATGTCACCGGTACATAAAATATATTCAACATCCAAACCTTCATCCTTGAGGGCGGAGGCAATGGAGCGCATAAAGCTGGATTTTCCGCACCCCGGTCCGCCCTTGATTATATATAAATTGTCAACTGAGTCTTCCGCCGTGAAGCTCTCAAACAGAGAGTAGAAGCCGGTGCAGGAATTTGAACCGAGAAAATATTGCTTACAACTGTTCATGGGAAATATCCTTTCATATTAGCTTTATTTCTGTTGCTTTGGTTATTGCGCTTAAATCGAGAGTTAAAATATTTCTGCAGGACAAAGATAAGCGCATAAGCAGCCTGATATATGCTTAGTCATTTCTATGCATGAACAGGTGCCATTGCTACGGAAAAGGACATGAATTATAAGCATTTGAAGAATATTTCAATTGTTACAAAAATTACATATCCGTGGTATAATAGTCGCGGAGTAGCTGTTGTACTTTTTCGCCGCCATGTGATTATGTTAATCCTGAAAACAACTTAGAGACTGGAGGAATGAAATGAATCACAGAAAAATATCCGGTATATTCCTTGCCGTGATTTTATGCGCTGTTTTATTGACGTGGCTGATTAGTATGGTTTTCGCCACAGTATCCACGGCTTACAGCATCAGGGACGGCGCCTATATTGCCATGGAGAATGCCAGTGAATATATCTATAAAAACACACACCTAATTATGAATCAAACTGTAGATATCGATGAACCTGGTAGTTTTGAGTTTCATTTGTATAACAAATTGAGAACAAAGCCGAGCATTGATACGCAAATGAACAGGGGACGTCCTGGGTGGCTGATTGCCCCAAAGGCTGAGAGCCTTGACCTTCAATATGCCGCTGCCATATGTGACAGGGAGGGCAATATTATCGGACGCAGATGCAATTGTATTTATTTTCAGTATTTTAGTGAGGACGGAAGCAAGCTTGGTTTTGCTGTAGTTCCGCTGGATGAGTTGGCGAGGAACCGGGAAAGCGCGGCGACAATGGATAAGCTTATGAGTGTTAATGCCTGGAAGCAGTATAAAAAGCTGCGTTTTACAGGAACCATGGACGGTACATATATGACTGTGCAGAGAATCGAAGGTTTGTATATGGATGCCGAAAACACGCCGGAGAGCCAAAAATGGCATACGCTGATTACGGACTATACTGATGTGCCGGAGGATACACAGACAGTTACATTGACAACTGCGTATCAAAATCTGGGCTTTATCTACAATTACAAAACAGATGGAGGTAAATACGGTAATGCCTTCAAATATAAAAGTCTTTGCGAACTCATCGACAAAATAATTGATTATAATATTGTCAATGACCGGGATTTGGTTTTTGGAAGTCTGGAGCTTGACAAGAGTGTTGATGCCAAATATCGTCAGCTTTTTAATCCACGAACCGGAGAAGATGACCTGTACCTTGTTACAGTCATGAGTGTAGAGCCGCTGCGGGCTGCCATGGCTTCTCTGGTCTTCATATACGTTATTACCGCCTGTTTTGCTGTTTGTTTCGCTATTTTATTGTGGGCATTAATTATGAAAAAACTGAAGGCTTCAAAACTGTCTGTGGATAAATAATTATATGCTATAACTTGAACATTTGGTTGAAATGGTGGCCGCCGGATGCTATAATATGACACAATATGTCGAAGATATTAATATGCTTAAAGGCGTTTGAAAATTTAGCCAAAACGCTGGAGGTTTAACTTGAAAAAGCTTATTGCTCTATTGCTGATTATTTCCCTTTTACTGTGCGCAGGCTTTGCTTTGGCCGCCGGCGGCGGGGCAGGGGACCCTCTCGTATCTCTCTCATACATAAGGGATATATTCATGCCCTCTGTACTTGTGCAGGCGGAGAACAGGCTGGATATGGAGCTGAAAAAAATAAGCAACGAGTATAGGGCCAGATTGGAAACTCTTTTTGATACAGGCTCCGAAAAGTTTGACTTTTCTGGTGGGTTTGGTGAGCTGACCTTTTCAAAAGGCGGTTTTCTGGAAATGGATCAGTTCACATCCTTTGTTCTTACCTCCGGCTCGGCAAACATAGTAATAAACAGCGGAGAGGTTATAGACACAACTCTGGGCAGGCCCGTAGACTCAGGCACAATCCTGTCTCCAAAACACAGGTATTTTGCCGCTGAGGGGACATCTGCGCTGGTTAGAATGTACTCAGAGTCCAGAGGTTTAGTGGACGGCTATTATTTACATGAAGAAGTCGGAGAAATACCACCGAATCTACAGTTTATTGATGTTCCGAGCAATCATTGGGCCAATGAATACATAACCTTCCTTGCCGAAAATGGGATAGTAAACGGCGTTGGGGACTCGGTTTTTGCGCCGGGAAGTACGGTAACGCGAGCAGCATTTGTAACAATTCTCGGACGGCTTGCCGGGGTTGATATATCACAGTATACAGGTATAGAGTTTTCCGATGTGGAACCAGACAGCTGGTATGGTCCATACATATCCTGGGCATCGCAAAATGGGATTGTTACAGGCTACGGAAACGGAAAATTCGGCCCGGGCAACAATATAACCAGAGAGCAAATGGCGGTGCTTATTATGAGATATGCCGATTATGCCGATGTGACCCTTCCCAGCATAAATGAAGGTGAAGAGTTTGCAGACCAGGCACAGATAGAAGCTTACGCCGTTGAGGCAGTCAGTCTTGCCCAGAGAGCCGGCATAATAACGGGAAAGCCCGGAGGAGTGTTCGATCCAAAGGGCACCGCTCTAAGGGCTGAAATAAGCACGGTTACCTACAGACTGATAAAAAATGCCGGGCTTCCTCTATAGCTCTGGATAAATATAGATTGAGACTGTAAATGGAGGCAGAAATGAAACTGACTTTTTATGGCGGTACCAAAATGGTTACCGGAAGCTGCTTTGGGCTGGAGGTCAATGGGAAAAAAATAATAGTTGACTGTGGTTTAAAGCAGGGTAGAGACGACGTGGGAAACGATGAGCTGCCCTTTGACCCCGCGGAAACAGACTTTGTAGTTGTAACCCATGCACATATTGACCATTCGGGCAGGTTGCCGCTCCTTAAAAAGCTGGGCTTTAAGGGAGCGGTTTATGCTACCAGACTGACAGCGGAGCTGCTTTCAATTATGCTGCGCGACAGCGCTTACATACAGGAGATGGAGGCCCGATGGAAAAATCAGAAGGGTAAAAGAGCCGGAAGGGATATAGTGGAGCCCTTATACACCATTGCAGATGCCGAGGGGATTGTAGAGCAGATTGTTGTCATGGATTACGGCGATGTGATGGAGCCCTTTCAAGGAATAAAGCTCCGCTTTACCGATGCAGGTCATCTGCTGGGCTCTGCGTCCGTTGAACTGTGGCTGGAAGAGGACGAAGAAACCAGGAAAATCGTTTTTTCCGGGGATATCGGAAACTACAACCACCCGATAATCCGGGATCCCCAGTACATCCGGCAGGCCGATTATGTGGTTATGGAGAGCACCTATGGAGACAGGGAGCACGAGCCATATAAGAGATATACGAAGGAACTGGCGGAAATCCTCAACAGGACATTTAAGAGGGGCGGGAATGCTGTTTTCCCTTCCTTTGCCGTAGGCAGGACTCAGGAACTGCTTTATTATATTAGAGAAATAAAGCAGGAAGGCTTGGTTACAACATACCCCGATTTTGAAGTGTATGTGGACAGCCCTTTGGCCAGTGAGGCAACAAGCATATATTCCGGGAATCTCAAAGGTTACATAGATGAAGAAGCAAAAAGAATAATAATGAACGGTGAATCCATGTTCAGGTTTGACGGCCTGAAAATATCAAAGACAACCGAGGAATCAAAAGCCCTCAACGAAGATATGACCCCGAAAGTCATTATATCCGCCAGCGGAATGTGTGAAGCCGGAAGAATAAGACATCATCTGAAGCACAATCTCTGGCGAAAAGAGTGCACGGTGGTATTTGTGGGCTTTCAGGCCCAGGGCACACTGGGAAGATTGATACTGGACGGTGCTAAAAAGGTCAGGCTGTTTGGTGAGGAGATTGCCGTAAATGCCGAGATAGTAAGACTGAAAGGCCTGTCATCCCATGCCGACAAAAACGGGCTTATCAGATGGGTTAAAGAGATTGGTTCAAAGCCCAGGCAGATTTTTGTCGTTCACGGGGAGGCCGAGGCAAGCGAGAAGTTTGCTGCATCCCTCAGACAGCTGGGCTATCCGGCTGAGGTACCGGATTTGGAACAGTCATATAATCTCATTACCGGGCATGTGGTGAAATACGGCATACCGGTACCCAAAAAGAAGGTAAAGGGCTCCCAGGCATATATAAGCCTGATGGCAGCGGGGAACGAGCTTATGTCCGCCATAGAAAAGAGCAGGGATATGGCAAACAAGGAGCTTCTTAAGCTTGCCGGCAAGATAAGAGCACTGCTAGAGGAATTTAAATCATAAAAACCATATATTAAAAGCGGGCCGCATAACCCCATGCGGCCCGCCGAATCATCTTATAGGTTTTCACTATTCTTTAAAATGCACATGTGAATTTATATGGTCAATGCAGAAGCAATGATAGCCCTCGCATCTGGAGCAAAAGCGAAATTCCAGGTTAGGATAATCTGTATCGGTTTTTCCGCATACGGCGCATTTGCGTGTATATGCTTTGCCGGAAGAGCCGGCTTTGCTGTTTTTGACTGCCATTTTAAAGTTTATCCTGCGGGGCGAGAACCTGTTTTTATAGACGCCCACGTATGAAAGCAGCGTGTCGCCGCAGTAGACAAGATAGTTTAGCACTGCCATGATAGGCAAAAGGGACAGGGGGAACGGGGTAATAATAATCTGGAGTATGAAAAAGGCAGCGTTTAACAGAGCCAGCCACTTTATTTTTATGGGAATGATGAAAAATAAAAGAACCCTGTTGTCTGGAAAGAGTGTGGCGTAAGCAAAGAACAAGGAAAGGTTTATATAGTCGGCACTCAGGGATATCATGCTAAGTGAGTTTGTCAGAAGCCCGACAACAAATCCGTATATGACAGTGAGAAGGATGCCAGAAAAATAATAAATGGTGAATCTGCCAGCACCCCACTGCCGTTCCAGGGTGCTGCCGATAAAATAATAGAAGTACAGGAACAGGGCAAGATATAGCAGGTTTCTGGAGGGTGGAATAAAAACAAAGGTAATTAGCCTCCATACCTGACCGCTCAGTATTTTGTCAGGTGAGAACAGAAGATATTGAAGGAAAAGACCTGTTGTATCCATCATGGAAAACAGGAAAACTATCACATTTCCGATTATAATATAAAGCATCAGATTGGGGATGCCGAAGTTGGGATGCCTATAACAAAAGCGGTCAATAGCACGGTTAATAGTTTTCAACAGGAAACCTCCATGAAGCAGCTTAAAGTCACCTAAATGATTGATATTAATCCAAGTCTACACTATAATTACAGAAATGTCTACAAATCATTTGTAAACAACACAAGGGAAAAATATACTTTAAGTTGTATAAAACATATGATATACTTGGTTAGACAGAAATTTGCTTTTTAATACAGTGTTTTTATTGGAGGACTACAGATGACTAACAGAGTTTTCACATCCGAATCTGTGACAGAGGGTCATCCGGACAAAATGTGCGACCAGATATCGGACGCCATTCTGGATAATTTTATTTCACTGGATCCAGATGCAAGAGTTGCCTGCGAATGTATTACAACAACCGGACTTGTTCTCGTAATGGGAGAAATAAGTGCCGATTGTTATGTTGATATACCGTCAGTTGTCAGAAAAACCGTTGAGGAAATCGGCTATACAAAGCCGGAATATGGCTTCGATTACAGGACATGCTCGGTTTTAACAACGATAGACGAGCAGAGTTCCGATATTGCCATGGGTGTAAATGAATCCTATGAATATAAAAGTGACGGCAAGGACCCATATGATTTAATCGGTGCCGGAGATCAGGGCATAATGTTTGGCTTCGCGTGCGACGAAACACCGGAGCTTATGCCTGCTCCTATCTCAATGGCCCACAAGCTAACCTGGAGACTGGCTGAGGTAAGGAAAACCGGAATTCTGCCCTGGGTGAGACCGGATGGGAAGGCCCAGG
>JGI24712J26585_10004700_pt1 | contig 10298 bp, 6 predicted proteins | sample BioPla3DNA2_FD_26585 | JGI IMG/M metagenome (IMG submission 26585)
GCATCCTTGATGCCATCAAAAGCGCGGATGCGGCCCTCAATCTCTGTCAGTTCCACGCGGAAGCCGCGGATCTTCACTTGGAAGTCACGCCTGCCAACGAAGTCGATCGCACCGTTCGGCAGGAAGCGCACCACATCGCCGCTCTTATAAACTCTGGCATACAGCGGATCGTCGGTGAATGGATTGGCAATGAATTTTTCCGCGGTCAGGTCAGGGCGGTTCAGATAGCCGTCCGCTACCTGTATGCCGGATATGTACAGTTCTCCGGGAACACCCACAGGCGCGAGCCTGCCTCGTCCATCCACCACATAGAGCGCCGTATTGTAGGTTGCCTTGCCGATAGGAACACGGTCATACAGCTTATCGACCCGCTGTTTGGTACAGGCAACCGCACATTCCGTGGGACCGTAGATATTAAACAGAGCAAATTCCGGCGGATCCAGCGGCACAAGCGTTTCGCCGCCNACCGACAGGGCGCGCAGTGTGGGGACNCGCATGCTTTCGGCAAACTGCCTGCCCAGCTGTGTTGTCATAAATGCNACGGTGATTTTGTTTTCCTCAAAATACCTGCCAATACCCGGCAAATCCAGACGCATCTCCTCCGGCAAGATATGCAGACATGCCCCCCTGAGCAGGGTGGGATACAAATCCATCATGTGCGCATCAAAGCCAAAACTGGCATAGGCAGGAATATTGTCGCTTTCGCAGAGCCGGTAGCTGTCAGCATAGAAGTGGAGGTAATTCACAATATTGGCGTTGGTAAGCATGACTCCCTTGGGTTTACCCGTGGTGCCGGAGGTGTACAGCAGAATGAAAAGGTCCTCGGGACGGGACATATCTTCCGGCGCTTCTACATCAGGAAGTGTATCGATGACGGCGCTGTCCACAATGAAGCCGGGATATTCCGGCACACGGTCCAAGAGGTCGCTGTCGCCAATCAGCACCTTCGCATTCGCGTCCTCCAGCATATACTGCAGACGGTCGGAAGGATAGCCGGGATCCAGCGGCAGATAAGCCGCGCCGGTTTTCAATGCAGCCAGTGCGCCGATGGGCATCATCAAACCCCGGTTGACCAAGATGCCCACAACACTTCCGCGACCGGCGCCCCTCTCCCCCAGATGGACCGCCAAACGGTCGGATACCTCGTCCAGCTGACGATAGCTCAAGGTCTCCTTCCCGAACACGACCGCATCGTTGTCGGGGGTTTTGGCTGCCTGTTCCCTAAAGAGAGAAACAACCGTTCTGCCGCCCCAGCCTTCCACCGTTTTGCCCGGGAAATCGCACACAATCTGCCGTCTCTGGCGATCAGGCANTTCGACAAGATCGACCAGCATCCGGTCATCGCCGTCGTCACAGCAGCGNTGGAGAGTGATGATGAACTGCTCCANAAAATTCTCTATCACCGCGTCGTCGTACAGCTGANGGGAATAGGAGAGNTTAAACTTGAAATCGGGNCCTTCGTGTACCGCCTCCAGCACCAGATCCATTTGCAGCGCCTGACCCTTAATGGGAATGTACGCTGCNTTCGCGCCTTCGATTTCGGGCAGAGGCTGCTCCTGCAGATAGTTAAAAATCACATCAAACACCGGGGAACGGGAAGCGTCGCGATCCGGAGCCAGCATGGGCACCAACTGCTCAAACGGATAGGTCTGGTTGGCCTTTACGCCTCGGATCGTCTGTGCCGTCTTGAGCACATAGTCCTTAAACAGAATATCCCCAACGGGCTTTATGCGTATCGGCAGGGTGTTGACAAACATGCCAATCATCTTTTCCTGTTCCTTCAGGGTTCGGCCGCTCATAGCCGTACCCACCACGACATCCTCGCAGCCGCAATACTTGGCCAGGGTCATGCCCAGCACGCTCAAAAGGAAACCGTACTGCGTCACACCAAGACGCACAGCAGCTTCCTTGATCGGGGCCTTGGGCAGAGCGGCCACAATGTCCTCGTCTGCTTCCGGCAGCACGGAGGGTCGCTTCACATGGGTAGGCATGTCATTTTCCGGCACGCCGTCGGCAAACATTTCTTTGAAGAACGCTTCCTGCCTCTGCAGATCGGCGTTTTCCGCCTGCCANACAGCGAAATCCTGATAATCGAAGGTCAGCTCCGGCAGAGTCTCCCCATGGTAAAGCCGGAATAACTCGTCTACAAAGGTGGGCCAGCCGGAGCCGTCCATAATGATATGATGGAAGCAGAAATGCAGCGTACGCAGGTTGGGCGTATGCTCAAACACCTCGCAACGTACCAGCGGCGCTTTCGCCAGATCAAACGGACGGTTCTCTGCTTCCATGATGCTCTGCACGTCTTCCCTTGCACAGCTGCGGCGCACAACGGGAATGTGCAATTTATCCAGAATGCGGTGTACATATTCTCCTTTTTCCATAAGGTAGATACTGCGCAGCGCCGCATGGCGCTCAGCCATCGTGTTGAGCGCCCGNTCCAACCGATCGGCATCAAATTCGCCTTCGATCTCTATGGCAAGAAAATTGATATTATAGGAAACGGATTCCGGATTCATGCCTTGCTCCACGACCATTTGCCGCTCAGCAAAGGTCAACGGCCAAGAATCGCGTTTTTTCGCTTTGGACAGGCCGGCTTTCACCCGTAGAGCCAGATTCTGCGGTGTGCCCAGTGAGAGAATGTCGCTGGCGGAAAGATTCATTCCCTTCAGTTCTGCCTGCACCTTCGCCGCTGAGATGGAATCACCGCCGATCAGGTTGAAATCATCCAGCGCACCGACACGGTCAATGCCCAGCACACGCTGGAAGGCGGCACAAATGGCAGCCTCCCGGTCATTTTCAGGAGCCTGATACGCAGAGCGGAACTTTGCCGCGTCCGGCGGCAGAATGTTCTTGCGGTCCACCTTGCCATTGGGATTGACAGGCAGTGCATCCATCTGCTGCAGGAAAGCGGGCATCATATAGGCGGGAAGGAAATCGCGAATGGCCTCCGTGATGGATTCCGGCGCAAGGGGTTCCTTGGCAGTGTACACACAGAACAGGCTTGTTTCCCCATTGGCATTCTCGAAACCTTTCACGACGGCCTGATCCGCGGAGGTCAGGCGCACAATCGTTGCCTCGATCTCACCGGGCTCCACGCGGTAGCCGCGCACCTTGATCATCCAGTCCTTTCGCTGCACATATTCCAGCTGCCCGTTTTCATTGATACGTCCTATGTCATTGGTCTTGAACAGAGTTTTATCATCCTCGCCCTCGGACCAGGGATTCGGGATGAAGCGTTCCGCGGTCAGCTCCGGAAGATTTAAATAACCAAGCGCCACCTGTCCGCTGAGACAGATCTCGCCCTCTTCTCCATCCGGGAGCAGATTATTTTTGTCATCCAGAATGTACACACAGCTTCCGGCATAGGGTCTGCCGATGGGCGTAATATCGGGATAAGCGCGGTCGATCTGAAAACTCGTGAGCGGGCCGCACGTTTCGCTGCAGCCGTATGCGCTAAAGACACGAACCTTGTCGCTGTAAATATCAATTACGCGGTCGGAACCGATGACCATACTGGAGAGCTGGTCTTCCAGCTGCGGCAGGATGATGCGCGCCATTTGCGGAGCGAAGCCGGTTGTGGTGATGCCATGCTGGTGTATGTAATCGACAAGCGCCTGCGCATCCTTGCGCAGATTGTCTCCGGCAATATGGATCGTGCCGCCCAGCGAAAGAGGCGTGAGGATGTCCAGCGTCACTGCAATAAAGGAGAAAGAGAAAACGGATAGGAAGGTGTCATGCTCCGTGCGGCTTAATGTATTGCCGCGAATGGCCATNGAGAGAGCTCGGTGTGAATTGACGACACCCTTTGGATTGCCCGTGGAGCCGGAGGTATACACAACAATCGCCGGGTCATCNTTTTGCCATTCAGGGAATAAGACAGACTGCGGTTCGGCAGGCAGTTGTTCCAACCAATTGAAATCGATCACAACTTTGGATCGGGTATCGCGAATAACGAAATCCATGCGCTCCTGCGGATATCCTTCTTCCATGACGCAAACAGCCGCGCCGGATTTCATCACGCCCAACATCGCGGCAACGGCTTCCCTGCCGCGGGGCAGTCGGATGACAACAATATCGCCGTGCCCAATGCCATTGGCCATCAGGGTATAGGCGATTCGGCTGCTTTCGTAATCCAGCTCGGCATAGCTGATGGATTGCCCTTCAAAAACAAGTGCAGGCTTATAGGCATATTCCCGAACAGTGCGGGCAAATAAATTCAGAAACATAGAAAAAACTCCTTTCACTATCATGTCAAGGTATTCAGCGATTGCAGGCGCGGAACCGTTCCCACAAACGAATGGCGATATAGCACAGTGCCCAAGCCACAGGCGTCATCCACAGGCAGAANGCAGCCGAACGTGGTGCAAAGCACACCAGAGAAACAATTAACCCATACCAGAAAGGGTGCACAGCGTAATAGGGTGTGGTCTTTCTGCTCAGGTGTACCATAGCGGCATGCAACGGCTTAATTGCGGCAATTTGATTTCGCAGGGCATAAAACAGCCCCGACATAAGCAGCACACAACTGCAATTCGCCAATGCGCGTAGAGTCCCGGGATATACGTATCCCTCCCCGGAATAGGCATAAAGCGCGTCNAGCCCATCATTGACGCTGAAGGCATGCCAGGCATAAGCTGCCACGACGATCACCGCAGGCACAGCAAGGACACCGTACAGTCCGGCTTTGTTTGTTGTTCTGCGCAGCACCTTGCCAAATCCCACGCCAAACAGCGTATAGGGAATATGTGCCAGAAAGCACAGGGATACCGCAGGACGACCGCCTGCGAACATGGTAAGCACATAATCCGCCACAGCATTGCCGGTGGTCTTGCCGTTCATGTACAAATAAGGATTGACAATCATCAACAAGAGTGCCAGCGCGAAATACATCCATATCGGGGTTTTAAGCTGTCGAAGCAGAGCCAGCAGCAGATAGCTGACACCCGCAATAAAGAAAATGTTGATGTACTCGATCATCATGGGCATGCGCTGCCAAACAACTGCCCACATGGTTTCCAACCCGAACAGACCGCGAACCCCTTGCCCTATCACCATGGGAAGCCCAAGGGCCAGCACATTCCAGATCAGCTGATAAAGGAGCAGCTTCAGACCGTCCCGGACAAGCTGACTGTTTGTACGGCGGGAATAGGTGCTGCCCAACCCTAACACAAACAGAAAAATGGCCGATCCCGTCATAGTCGCAAGGATGTATGTCGTTTTGTATGCAGGCACCAACGTGCCTTCCATCATCTGGAAGGAATGTATCAGAAGGATCATCGGGGTGAACAAACCCTTCAAATAATCAAATTCAATCTGTCTTCCGGTATTGATTTCTTTCTCGGAAAACATCTAGACATCTCCTCCTTGACTTCATTTCTGCAGCAATTCGTTTCTTGAAAGCAGAATAGGCATCGTTGGTCTGCCGGGATGCTCTGCGGCTGTGCAAATGATGTGATGATCCAGTGCAAGCCAGTGCAAATACCAGCTCTGACCACCCACGATATTGGGAATACCGGCATCCGGACAAATCTCAAAACTCTCCGGCGGCAGATGAAATCCTAATCCCAATGCCTTCATAATGGATTCCTTGCCCGTCCACAGGCGGAAAAAGGCTTCGTCCGTTGCTTGACACCTGAGCCAGTTCTGCTCCACGGCGGTAAAGACTTTCTTTGCCACGTTTTGTGAATACGGGGTAATAAACTCAACATCCACACCCACCGGCCGTTCATCTGCAAGCAGCACAACCTTGTGACCGGAATGGGAAAGGTTAAAACAGGGACCATTCGGCAGAATCGGTTTGCCAAATTGGGATACGGTCATGCAGGAAGCACTATCCTCTCCAAAGACACTGCGTAACATAAGTCCGGCAGTCAGACAACGCGCCTGATCCTCTGGTCGATGATACTGATAGACACGATTTCTGCGGCCTTCATCCAATAATTCAATTCCGGGAAGATCAAACAGACCTCTTATGTCGCTTATATAAAGTTTCATGCACATATTCCCCAGAACACTTCCTGCCTTCTTCGTTACGATAGGCGATGCATCCATGCTTTCCCGGATCTCAAATTCCTTTCGGTTTAAGAACGGAGGGAACACGGAAGGCAGCGCGGAATAAAGAACGGAATATTATCTTTTATTTATTTGACCGGTTCAGCCAATGGCAGAATATGAATCTTTTTGTCAAGATTGGTCAGCTTAAAGACTTCCATCACGTCGTCACCCACATTGATAACAGAAAATTCAGCATCCATGGCCTTGGCTTTCTTGTAGGCTGCTACAACCTGCCGAATTCCGGACGAGGAAATGTACTCCAACTCTTTGAAATCCAGCACGATCGATTCCGCCTTAACGATCTTCTCAATTTCCGCTCCCAGGGCGGGCGCCGCCTCGGTATTCAGCCAACCTGACGTGCGGATGGTGAAGTGAAGATCATTTTTTTCTACGGTAATGGTCATGTGCGCACCTCCTTACCATGTTTAATGATGAGNAAAACATTGTTTCCCTCTATGTTCACGTATCGGTAGCAGTCCGCGAATGATTGGGCAATCAGCATCCCCAGACCGCCGATTTGATGGTCGGGATCGTAATCCTCCGCCTTGATCACTTCTGCTGTCGGATCAAAAGGCTTCCCGCTGTCTGTGAACTGAATGGCGACGGTACCGTCCTCCCAGCTCTGCTTGTGGCAGATAACGATCCCTCCNGGCGCGTCGTAGGCATAGAAGCAGATATTGACAAAACACTCTTCGGCGATCAGGCACACGCGTTTTTGTATCTCCTCAGGAATCCGTTCATCTGTGAGGATCCAGTCGCGGATCCTGCTAAATGCCGGGACCTCAGCAGGTAGCGCAAGTTTTTCCGAACGAGAAGTAANGGAAAGCATGGTGATGTCATCACTCTGTTCACTACCCACCGTAAAACGATCTAATTCGTTTTTGACCTGTGCTACCGCATTTGCTCCATCCGTCTCCGAAAGGATTTTTTCGAGCCGCTCCGTCCCGAAGAACTCCGCACTCCTGTCAACGGCTTCATTGACGCCGTCTGTATAGAGAAAAACCGTACTGCCTAGCGGCAAGACTTCCTCTGCGGTTTGATATGTCTCGTCCGCAAAAATCCCCAGCGGCACGCCGCTTGAAACGGCAAGAAGTTTCCGCTTTCCGTCATGAAGGAGGTAAGGAGGACTGTGTCCCGCGTTGGCATAGCAAATCACTCCCGCCTTCGGATCGGCAAAAGCGATGAAAGTCGTGACAAACATCATGTTCGGATTAGAATGTTCCAGCTCGCGATTCACGGCTTCCAGCACCTCGCCCGGCGTCATGCCCTGTTTGACAAAGCCCCGGATCAGGCTGATAACGCTCGCCATGAAAATAGCGCCGCTGATGCCCTTCCCCGATACATCCGCAACAACGAGCACCATATGGCCGCGGTCTTCAAAATAATCATAAAAATCGCCGCCTACATTCCTTGCGGGAACCATGAGGGCGTTGATTTCCGAGAAGGTATCCGTATAGTACTGCTCCGGCAGAAATCCTCGCTGAATTTCGGAGGCGACGCTGAACTCGTACTCCTGTCGGTTCTGCAGTTCCGTATATGCCTTGATGCGGTCGATATAGTCACGCGTATTTGCCGCCATGTGATTGAAAGAAGTTCCGATATGGCTGAATTCATTGTCGCCTCGGATCATAATCGGTTGTGTATCGTAATGATCATTCTCGCCGAATGCTTTCATGGCACCGCTGATTGTCTCCGCCGGCTTGATGACCTTCCTTTTCAGAACACGGTACAAAACAAAAGCGGACAGTATCACGGAGGCAAGAGAGAAAAAGAGCCTCCAGAGAATTACTCTTTGAAAGCGAGCGGTAAGATCGGCGGCATTGATATCCGCTCCGATGACCGCTGTCACTGATCCGTCCGGACCCTGTAGCGGAACATAGACCGAAAACACATGCCCGTATTGATTGTCTGTTTCGCAAGTAACCTCCGGCGCCGATGCAACCAAACCCGGCGGTGGCGCATATGCCGAAAACACATGTCCGTATTGATTGTCTGTTTCGCCGGAGGTCAGCGAACTTTTCCCCTCGGATGACAGAGGCGAGTTCCTCGGAAATTTCCCGATATCTGACAGTTCCGGGCGGAAGGCTCTCTGCAAGCTCGCGTGTGTCTTCATTACCCTCGACACATACATACGTAATCTGTCCGGAATTAACGTCCGGAATCACAATGTACAGATATTCCAGCTGAAAGTTCTCGATCATGTTCTGAAACGTAGCCGACACCTCTGCTCCGACGGCTTCGTCGGATATCATCGTTTCGGGAAATACGCCTGAATAAACGTGTGAAATCACCTGCGCAGCATTGCTTGCCTTGGAAATCATCGTTTCCCGCACGAAGATTTCGGCTTCATACACACTCATTACCGCCGTGATTCCGATCGTCAACAGGCTGACGACAAGAATCAGAATAAGTATTGATTTGGCAATAGAGTGTTTCATGAAGCAGATCCCTCCGTTATCCTTACATTTTTGCACCACCGCCGGAATCTCGCAACATACGCTGCTCGGAAGGAAAAATACCGAACAGTTGTGGCACATAACGGACGGACACCTTGATAATCCATCCTGAAATAATCCTTGTTAACACCAAACCGGCCAGAAATAAAACTCCCTGCGGGATTGGGAAAGGTAAAAGTCTCATCAGAGGTAAAATCACCTGTTGCAACAACGGCATGTGAATCACGAAGATTCCCATTGTCACACGGTTCAAACCGGTTTCTTCCTGTTCGTCGATCACCGATCCGTCCTTTTTCCAAGAGCGGCTGAGCAGTGCGGACAGGCTCAGTACCATCAGACATCCCGACAGAGCGTTCAAAAAGAACCACAGCAGATTGCCGTAGTCTCCGCTTCGCATCAGGACCATCTCCAATTTTTCACCCCTGAATACAGTTCCCGCTAAAAACCCTGCGGCAGACACCGCGAACATCCCGAGGACAATCAAGGGCTTTTTCGCGACTCTTTCAATCACATCCCGAATCGAGTATCCGAGCAACATAAATCCGGTTGCTGCAAATGCGATGTCCAAACACCACGGATAGCCGAGACTTCCGACTTTCGGCAGCAATACCCCGATCGCCAGCGATAGTCCCCCGAAAATCAGCGCACCTGACCGTTTCCCGAAAGGCAGCTTCGGAATAAAGCTCAGAACCCCTTCGACCAAAACACGTGCCACAAATATACATGGCAGGAACCACAATATGGAAAGTGTCTGCGCCTTATCGAGTGCGTTCCATGATCCATAAAGCACCCAGATCAGGTGTCTGTATGAAAAGTTTGAGTAAATCAGTGCCCATAAAATGTACGGTATGACAAAGAATAGTGCCATCTGACGAGCGAAATTGAGCCATCCCGCTTTCCCCTCGCCCTTATGCTTTATCGGCGAAATACCGCACAGTAAAAAGAACATCGGCATGTGAAAGGTGAAGAGCACTCTTCGAAAAAGTCCGGTCTCGGCAAATTGGCCCGTTACGGCCGCAAGTATGATGACCAGTACCGTTATGGTATTAGCCATTTTGAGAAACGTGACAGCCCCTCTTTTCTTTTTTATCAACATTTTGGCATCCCCCTAAGGCGCAAATATATTGAAAGGTCCGTCTCCACGCTGTTGTTTTAGTTAAGGGGCTGGCCCCTTAACTAAAACATGCGGTTTCCCTCTGCCTGCTACGGGAGCACAATACCGAAATCGCGGGTAAACGTGTCGGTATTNTTTAAGAACGTGATTAACTGCTCACGGTCGCCTTCAAGTTTTATCGCTTCGGTGACAGTTTTTGTGAAGATCATCTTTGCGAACTCGAGTTTCGATGCGCTTACGCTGATATCCGCAGCGGGCAATGCGTCCTTTGAGTCTGCCATGCGGTAATTGATGACCGAATGGCGGATGAAGACGTGCGCCTGCTCGAGCGAATCTGTCAGATGCACATTGAACGTGAAATCGTCGTCTTGCGACTTGATGCCGTCGTATTTGANCGCCANGAAGTCGAGGATCAGGTCGAGCGTCATCGCGCTGATCAGATCAAGGGAGGTAAACTGGTAGGCGGTCTCTTTCTTCCCTCCACTGCGTAGCTCGGCCGCGCCTTTCATATAGGCATTGCGCCAGATAGCGGACTCCGCCTGGTAACCAAGCTGCTCCAGCGCGTCGGCCAGCAGCGCGCGAGCCGCCATATTCTCAGGGTCGGCAAACACCGCCCTGTTCAGAACCTCGGCAACCCAAGCGTATTCGCCGTTGTCGTAGTCCCTCTGCGCCAG
>JGI24712J26585_10004712_pt1 | contig 10279 bp, 9 predicted proteins | sample BioPla3DNA2_FD_26585 | JGI IMG/M metagenome (IMG submission 26585)
CTTGTAGTAGTCATAATTTAAAATCAAATTGTACGTCAGATTCGAGAATTCCGAACAATGCTGGTTCAGCCAGTCAAAATAATCCCTTTTCCGTTTATATGCGCTGATCTGTACCGGCACGCACCGCGTAAATAAGCCGTTATCCCGGGGCAGTTCCTCGCCGCTGATTGCCAGGGCCGCATATACATTAAATCCTTTGGCCTGGAAAGCCGTGGCTGTTCCTTTCCCGGAAAGCTGCCTGTTATACGCGCTGCGGAAATAGCCGTCCTTTTCGATTACTCCTGTTTCGTTCCTGTACTCGTCAAACCACACGCCAAGACTGCTGTAATATGACATCACCCGCGCAATATAGTTTTGGGTCGTGGTTTTTCCGACACTGATTCCCTCTGTCTCGATACCAAAGAAGCTCATCACCCAGCGCATGGCCGTAGTCTTACCTGATTCGCGCTTGCCGTGAGGGAAGAGGATCGGCATACATTTGTACCGCTCGAAAATATCCTGGCTGAAAATCGTGGCAATAACCCAGCCGATCATTATGTACGCCTCATATCCACCGATACAGTGTTTCATTTTATCTGCAACATCCACGATGTCGATCTTGCGCTGACTTAGTGACGGTATTGCATCCTCGATGGGCTCGCCTTGCGGGCCAATGGTAAACGCTTGCGGCTTATATCCCCGCCCGTTAATCCAGCAAATCCCGTCCGAATCAGGCTTGTACACCACGCCTTTTTTAATCGCCATATTGCCAAACAGCCATATGTCCGATGTAATCCGGCCAATCCGCTCCGGCATCCAAATCAACTCGCCCGAATCTCGGGAAAACTCATACCGCCATAGATTGTTTAAATCCTTTGCGTTGCCATCCCAGATGTAGTTTCCCTTGGAGAGCAGAAACTTTTTAAATTCGTTCGTTCCGGCCATGCTTCCCGGCTCTATGGGAAATACCTCTGATGTTTCCCCGTATTCATTAACCAGTTCCACATTTCGGATTACGCCGGAGGGAGTGTAGAAGCTTGATTTAATGTTGATTACAAAATTAGAAATGATCTCTTCCGTTTCTTTGCCGTTGTTCCAGCGCTTGGCGACATATTTATTGAAGTCCCGACCAATATTGTGCTTGGCGAAATTGCGCGTAATCTTCCGCTTAACGATGCGCTTTGCTTCCTCATCTAAGGATTCAAGGAATTCTTTCGACGTCTTGGCTTCTTTGATAACCTTTTCAATTTCCGCTCGCGTCCGGCCCTGGGCCAAAGCTCCGTCAAAGTCAATCTTGCCGTTATCGCGCCATTCTTCCGGCAGCCAGCCCACACGGGTTAAGAAGCCGCTTTTGCCGAGTTTATATCCCATCATGTAGGACCAATATTGGGTATCGTAACGATCTTCGATTTTTTCTTTAAAATTGGGGTATTCGGGGTTGCCTTTCTCCTCGCTATCAAAGATAACCGTTACCTTTTTGACCTCGGCCAGTTTTAGCATTTCAACTAATCGGTCATAATTTGCTCCGCCGAAAGAGGATATACCTGGTATCGCAATTGCGGGAATCCCCCACTGTCGGAGTGCAACAGCCTTAAATTCGCCTTCGGTGAGGATGACGTGTTCCGGTTGATTTTTTAAGAGGAAGCTGCAATACGGCTGAACCGGTATTTCCTCGAATCCTAACTTATGTGGCCGAAGGTGATAACAATGCTGCCCTGTTTCGTCAAGGTACGGGATTAGGACGCGCCCCTCGGTAAGCTGGTTATTGATAAATGTCGCCCCGTTTTTTTCAATAAGCAGCCCCGCTTCTATTAATTCTTCTTTGGCGAATTCCTGTTCCAGCAGCTGCAATACATCGTTTAGATATTCCCCGCCAGAACGGAATTTGAGAAGATCGATTATCTGGTCATTGAAGCCCCGTTTACGGTGAAATTCTTCGCGGTGCTCTTCCGTAAGATTGGTCAGCTCAATGAGGCGGTCGTAAATTTTTGTTTTGGTGGACGGTTCCTCCGGGGATGAGGAAGGAACGACATCTTTTTTAGTTGCTTTTGTTGATGTTTTACTGCTTGCGGTTTTAGCCTTACTGGACTTCCCAGCGGCCTTTTTCTTAGTCCCCTTCGCTCCTGCCTTTTTCGGTTTCCCCTCATCCACGATGCCTAAATAATCTTTAATCATCTTTACGGCCTGACCATTCGAACACTTCTGCATCTTAGCAAGAAACGTAATTTGGTTGCCCGATTCTGAACACTTAAAACATTGCCACAATCCCATATCCGGGCTCAGATTGAAATGTTTTTTATCGCCGCAAAACGGGCATTCACACTGCATGGCCTTGCCGCTTTTTTTATTTATCCTTAACCCAAAATCTGAATAAAATTTGGGGTTATCAAGTTGGCTTAAAATTTGGTCTAAAGATGTGTCTGCCAATTTGTTTCCTCACCACCTTTGCTGCCGTGCTGATGGCCAATGTAATAATGATTTGAAGATTAATTAATCCCTCTTTCGTTTTATTTCGTTCAATTTTTTCTTGCCCCAAAGCGAAAACATATATAACAGCATAAGAACAATCGCTATCAAAATTGGACTAAACACCCATAACCATGGCCAATTAATTATTCCTAGCAGCTTAAAGGCTATAAAAAGCAGTGCTAATAAACCAAGAAAACCTATTCCTCCTGAGCTACCAGTTGAGTTGTTAGACATCTTTACTATCCTCCCAATCCAATCTTTGGCCACACTCCCTGCAAAACTTGTCCCCATAATTGACAAACTGTCCGCAAATACATTTGTGTATTTTTGTTCCTTCACCCATAACGCAATGCCCAATTCTAAGGTCTTTTGGGGTTATATGTGTTATCACTTTCTTTGGTATATCTCTTTTGACCAACTTAACAAGCCATTGATACTGCCGGCATAAGTAACCTTGTTGCTTTTGTCCGCAATTAAGGCATTACTCGGGGCATAATTCAATGTTCATGTGTCCTTGCGCCTCCTTATCCCCTTAATCTCTCCTTCAGCGCGCTCAACCTTTCCGTCTGCACATCATTTTCCACAGCTCGTTTTAACGCCCGCTGGCTCGTCAACAACACCAGCCTATCCTTCGCCCTAGTTATGCCCGTATAAAGCAAATTTCGCTGCAGCATAATGTAGTGATTCGTAGTACATACCATAATCGCCAGTTTAAACTCGCTACCCTGGCTCTTGTGAATTGTGATGGCGTAAGCGTGGGTAAGCTCATCCAAATGATCATAATCAAAACCAATGTTCCAGCCGTCAATATCCACCGTAATGGAATTACTTGCAACCGCCGTCACAATCCCCATGTCACCGTTAAATACGCCCAAGTGATAATCATTTTTGACCACCATCACTTTATCGCCAACACGCCAGCTAATCTTCCCGTACGGCAATTCCGGCTTTTCTTCGCTGGCGGGATTCATCAATTCCCGGGCCAAATCGTTTAACGCATCCACGCCCACGGAGCTCCGCTTCATTGGCGCCATAACTTGTATATCCATCGGATTCATTCCCTGCGCCAAAGCTTCTTCAATAATCGCTTTTACATTGGCGATAACCTCATCTGGATCCTCGCACTCCCTACACTCATAATCGCCGTCTACCACGCCAATCGGCGGCACAGTACCGCTTACTACATGATGCGCATATTCGGCAATTTTGGAGCCGCCAGCCTGCCGATAGTTGAATTTTAACCGCACCACTGGCACAACTCCTGATTCGATAATATCGTTTAACACATTCCCTGGTCCCACGCTAGGCAGCTGGTCGGGGTCACCAACCAACACCACCGTAATCCCTTCGCTGATTGCCTTAAATAAACTTGCGGCCAGTTCAATATCCATCATCGATACTTCGTCCACAATCAGCAGTCCCGGCGCGGGAAGCTGGTCCTCCTCGTTATACCCGAATCCCACCTCCGGCGCATATCTCAAAAGTCGGTGCAATGTCTTTGCCTCTCTGCCTGTTGCCTCTTCCATCCGTTTCGCCGCTTTGCCGGTGGGGCTTGCCAAATATATTGGGGCCTCTGGATTCTTCTCGGCGTACAGGTTACATATCGCCTTTATCACCGTAGTTTTACCGACACCCGGGCCGCCTGTAATCACCGATACCGGATTCTGCAGCGCCACCGCTACGGCTTCCTTTTGTTCCGGGGCGTATTCGATTTTCATGTCGTTTTCCTGGGCAGCTATTCGGCTCTCAATCCCCGGCCATTCTTGTTTCGGCTGCGCCAAAAGCCGCGTGATGTGTTCGGCTAAATCCACTTCCGCATTGTATAAATCCACATCGTAAATCGGGGACCCCTTGCCACCTTCGCGCACCACCCGGCCACGTAATTCCAGCGCCCGGCAAGCTTCGGCGATGGCGTTTTTATCCACGATTTCTTTGCCCAGCAAATCCTCCATACGCGGGATTGTATCACTGGGTCGTAAATAAACGTGCCCATCGTTTTTGGCCTCCTGCAGCATAAATTTATACGCCGCTTCCACGCGATATGGATCGTCTGGTTTCATTCCAAGCGCCCTGGCAATGGTGTCAGCCTTTTTGAAGCCAATTCCGAACACATCATCGGCGATGATGTATGGATTCTCCTTTACAATCTCCACGGCATCCTTGCCGTATTTGGCGTAAATCCTTGCTGCGGTGGCAGGGCCAATTCCCTCCCGACAAATCATGGAGGACAGCTCTGCAAGCACCGTATTTTCCATAAGTGCATTAATCATTTCTTCGGCCTGATTAGGCTTCAAAAAATCTAGTTTGTAGAGCTTCTCCGGTTCGGTCATGATGTTGTTAAGGGCCTGCTCGCCGCCCATGGCTTGTACGATTTTATTGGCCGTGGCCGGTCCAACTCCGTAGGCCAAGGATGATAAATACCGCACCGCCCCTTCGGTGGTATTCGGCAAAACAACTTCGGCCTGGCTGAATTTAAACTGCTCGCCGTATTTGGGATGAGTTGTCCACTCGCCGGTGAAGATGTAATCTTCGTTGACGCGGATGCTGGGCATGTATCCGACACAGGTAATTAATGAATTAATTGGGTCTGTGGGGATCATGTCGATAGGGATGCCTTCCGTTCCCTCTGCTGGCTCCACCATCAAAATGCAGTATCCGTTATTCTCGTTATAAAAACGGATCCGCTCGATTCTACCTCTCATTCTTTCTGTTTGCTCCTGTGTTTCCGCGGCTTCCAAAACCGCATTTTCCTTCGCCACTACATTCCCCTCCTTCCGGCCAGTTCTTCCCGCGCCGCCGATATACGCCGCAAAGCTTCGTCCCGTACCGCTTTCGGCAGCGCTTCATGTTCGGCAATGCTTTCGATAATCTCGCGCACTTCCAAAAATCGTCCCTCTCCTTCGCGGCCAAGCAGCTCCAAAAAGTAATCCATCTTCTCCTTGCGCAGGGCCTGAGCTTCGATGTGTTCCCGGGACAAAACTTCCTCCGCGGGCCTGGCGCAGGTAATCGGCACAAGCTCCGCTTTGATTGCCTCATCCATCGTTGGAGCGTTTTTCTCAATCTCCAGGATGGCGACCTGGACCTGCCGCTGCATTTCTGCTTCGCTCGCCGATTCCCGGCATAACGCGCCAGGATTGATAAACCACTTGCCGTCATCCCGTTTGATAATGCCGAAGCCTAAATGCTCATGGCCGCAAATCGTCACGCGGGCAGTTGTCTTTACGTCCTTGATTAGTGTGTGCTTTATTTCGTATGGCAGCGGTGATGTAACAAGCATTCCGTGTACCATATGGATGTCTGAATTGGTAGGCGCGGCGTATGTGCCGGGATGTGTGTCCATCTCCCAATCAAAACCGCGTCCGGTAGTGATAACTGAACTAGACACCCCTGTTGATAAATCGGTAATTTGACCATCCCTTAATACACATATCACCCCAGCCTGTTCCAATACCGCCATCGGCGTTCTCGCGTAAGTATCAATATTACTGCCGAATAAATCATGGTTGCCGGGGATCGTCACCCACGAACAAGGAGCCTTTTGTAATATCGTCATCAGTTTAAGTAATACGCTGTAACTCACCATCGGACTGTCGAATAAATCTCCCGGCGTAAGAATTGCCGCCGCCCCAATTCGTTTAGCAATTTGATGCACTTCGTCTATTTTTTCGATTATTGCATCCATAAAATTATCTTTACGGGCAATAGGATTAACACCACGAAACTGAATATCACCAACTATCACGAATTTAGCCAATTGCTGTCACCACGCTTTCTCCCAAACCGTTTTTAATAACCTGGTATGTTTTATTTCCCATGGCAGCCAGTTCCTCATTATGTGTTACTAAGATAATCTGTCGCCCGGTTTTGGCGGCGTATTCCTTCAAGAAATAAGCCATATTTGCGGCAAATTCCTTGGAAACCATCTTCCCCGGTTCATCAAGCACCACCGGCCCCGTTACCTTTGGCCNNGCNANNTCNANCATNGCCANCCTCANNGCCAGTGAAACAATATCCGTAATTCCCCCGCCGCGTGCATCCTGTGGATTCCCGGCCACTTCGATATCCCCGTATTTGCTAACCACTTGCCACTCCGCCGCCGGCTGATCACGGAATGTGGTAATGATGATCCGAAACTCCATTCCCTCACCAAATACAGCTTGCAGGGCAGCGGTGACCGTCTCTTCAATCCTCGTTTTTAGCTGCTCCCGGGCAAATTCGCTGGTTTTGGTAAGCAAAACTTGTACCTTTTCCCATGTATCAATGGAGCTTTCGGCATCGGTTAATGCCTTTTTCTGCTCCTTAAGTTGCTGGCGTAATAACTCCCGGGCACCGGTTCCTTGGGAGTAGGCTTCTTTCATATGGGAAAGAGCTGTTGCATATTTTGCAATCACTCGGAACCACCTACCCTGGAAGTATTGTTTACATCGTTTCTTTTGCAGTAATTCCACTGCCGCATAAATTCCTTAAGCGTTTCCACCACTGCCGCATAAATAATGTCATCAATAATGCCGTATAATTCTGCAATATTATCATTGTTAATTGGCAACCCCGCTTTTTTGGCCGATAAAGCATAATAATGCAGGAATACTTCTTTAGCCCGGGAAGCATTAGCGTTAATTTGTATACTTTTAAATAACTGTTCTGGCGTGTTCGCTTTGTTTTCCATCCGAATTCGCCTCCTTACGCCTGCTTATATTCTTCCGGAATCAAATTTTCAATTGCCGCAATATCCACCTGAATTTCCTGCTCCAGCTTCGTCAATTCCGCCCGTATTTCTTCCGGATCAGTCGTGGTAATACCTAACCCCTTTAACTCCGTTTTTAACTCGTCTAAACGCGTTTTAAGGTTCTCTAGATTCTGTTCTGCCCGAATCTTCTCGGCTTTCGCGTTCTCCAAAACAGTTTTTAAATTGTTAATTTTGTCAGCATAAACACTCATCATAACATCCCTCCACAAGTTTTTCATAATCAGTTCCGCTTAATTCCCGGCCACAAGTGGGACATACCTTGGTTTCCTTGAATACTTCTATAAGCTGCGCTCCCGAAACCTCGATAATATTCGTGGCCGTGGATAAATTGATTTCGGCTTCCTTAGCCTTGCCTTGCAATGACGTTGCTTCGTTGTAGAGTTTTTTAACCTCCTGCCAGCGGGCTTCTTTTTCAGTTATTGCCGCAAGCTCTTCTCGGACCTCATCAAGCTGTTTAAATCGTTCGAGTTTTGTTTCTATGCTGTTTATGTGGACCAGGGTCCCAGTAAACAGCACTTTTAACTCATGCAGTTTTTTTATCTTTTGGACCAATTCCGTGACCTTGTTGAGCAGCTCCATTGCCGCCGGGATATTCTTGGCCTTATCAATTATTGCCTCAACGCGGCTTAATTCCTCATGCGCCGCCTCCAAATCATCCGCCACTCGTTTCACATAGTCATACTCGCCGCAATCCGTTTTGGCCTTGTCCAGCATCGCCTGTGCCGTGTCCACGAATTGCAGCCGGCATACTTTCTTCTGTTCCTCCTGGATCGCCTTATGCATCGCCGCAAGTTGGACCTGCGCCTTAAGCAACGCTTCTTTTTTCTCTTGCTTGGCCGCAATCTTATTGTACGCATCCTCGGCAACGCTAATTAACGCGCCCAGCTCGTCCAAATAGTCATATCCCTTTATCTGTTCCGTAAGGCTTTTTATCCTAGCTTCTATGCCTTCCTTTTCCCGCCGCATCCGGTATAGATCCGTGCCCAGTGTTTTGTTGGCGTAGTCCACCTCTTCCACGCCGGACAGTTTGCCCAGTACCTTTGCTTTGGCGGTAACCGGTACACCGTTACCCAAAAAAGGGCCGTCAAGCTGCTCCGATAAGTTAAGGTTAAACTCCATATCGCCGATAGTAATCGGGCTCATGCCGATAAGTTGCTGTACTTCCAGCGGGACCGATACGCCGAATCCCTCGAAGATTTGCCGCTGCTGCTCTGCCGACTCCAATATGTACCGGTTCACGCCGCCGCGGGTCCGCTGCCGGGTAACCTTGCTGCCATCGGCCATGATGCCCTGGACCTGGGCATCGTTTTCGCCGACACGGATATAATCAGTCCCCTGGGGACTGTTGTAGGCCAGTAATTTTAGGGCGCGAATTATCGCGGTTTTCCCGTTATCACTGGGACCTACGATTACCGTAAGCTGCCCCGGCGGGGCGAAATCGAGTGATGTATTGCGGTGGGACTGGAAATTGTGTATGATGAGCTTAGATAAATGGTTTGTGGTAAGATGGTTTTCTGCTTTCAAAATACCCAGTCTCCTTTCTTTTTTGTCTTTTTTGTTGGGTTACCCCGGGGAATAAGACCCCGGGGCTTTTCTTTTTTAATGAATTAATTAATACACTTCCCCATCATCCGGCAGCGCTGCATCTTCATTCGTTGTGCCACCTATGTAGTCATCAGCTTCAATTGCAATATTCTTGGCCGCTGCGATAACGCTCTCCCGCATCTTCATAAGCTCACGAATCTTCCCTTTTGGGTGTTCATCGCCCAACTCAAACACAACCTTGCTGTAATCAAACCCTGCGCCTTTGGCTCCTTCCAACCGGAAAATTGTTTCGTAGGCAATATGGGCTTTCCGCTTCGACACCAGGGCGCTCATGTACTGGTCGAACGCCTTAAGGCTTGTCGGTGGGACACTTAGGATTGCCGGAAGAATTGAATCCTTTTCTACCACAAACAAGCGGCGCATTTCTTTACAAGCTTTTCCGGCTCCGCCTTTCGGATCGCTTCCAAATTGGTTATATGGACAGTTAACGCAATTAACTATTTCTGTTTCGCTACCGTCTTCGGTAATCCGACGGATACCGGTAACACCGTCCATAGAGCTACAGGTCGGGACTTGCTGCCCTTCCTCTTGCCAATAGCCGCGTGCCTTGTGAAAATATACAATCGTTCCGGTGAGGGAATTAGCAGTTTGTCCATCTGTAGAAATGAATTTCTTTTCCCTGTGCATAATCCCAATCTTGCCGGGCCGGTAATCGAACCCGCCCATCTGCATAACGTTGTTGATTTCCTGTTCCAGCAGCGCATCCAGCTGAGCATCGTCAACTTCGGTCAGCACGGCATTTTGTGCATTTTGCACTGTGATTTCCTTTACTTCCCTAACCTCATTTACTTTTTCGTTTTGACTAGTAGACATAATCCTCATCAGCCTCCTCTATATTTTCTCCCCCTAACAGGGCCATTTCCGTGCAAGCGATACGGGCCAAAATCCGCACCGCTCTAAATTGGTCTTGCAACTCCTCCAGTTTGAATTGAGCTTCATTTAGTGCCGCTTCGGCTGCTTTGTATTTTTGCTCCGCTTCGGCGATCGCCGTGCTGCCTTTCTTCCGGATTTCCAGCTCCGCATCCCTGGCTGCTTGATTACTGTATTTTGCTTTCCCCGTTTTGGGGTCAATTTCGGCGGCAATGGACGAAGCAAGAATCGCTTCTTCCTGGCCAAGGACGATTTGCGCATCCTTCGCGGTGCGGGAAAGCTCTGATACTTTTTGTTTCTGTTCCCGGATTTGGCCGGGAAGTGTTGATAATTGCTCCTTGATGTTGGTTAGATTGGCCGCATTAATAACGCTTTTAGCGGCCTCCTGCATCGATTCTTTGATAGCCTGAACAAGTTGTTTTTTTAATGTTAGTGGCTGAGTGCCCATTTGGTTTTTACCTCCCCAATAAAATCATTTCTGCTGCTTGCGCCTTACCAAACATCTTCAGCATCACCTTTTCCCAATCCACCGGCAGCCCCGCCGCCAACTTCGCATCTCGCAATAGCCAGTTCAACCGCGCCTCTGCGGCGTTGTATCGGCATATTGCC
>JGI24712J26585_10004713_pt1 | contig 10277 bp, 10 predicted proteins | sample BioPla3DNA2_FD_26585 | JGI IMG/M metagenome (IMG submission 26585)
TAATCCTCGCTAGGCTATTAATTCAATAATTTGTCAATTGCTTCAGGATTGCTCCAAAACTCCAGCTTCAACGAAAATGCAACAGTACTGCCAAAACATGTAGCCCCTGCCACGAGGTACATATAATAAATTAACGTCATTATAAGCTATTTTATCCTTAAAATCGAGCGGGATTGATTATAAACGCCTTGTTCCAAAACTTTAACACCAAAAGGGGAAGCACTTTGAGAATGGGTAACAATCATCCTATACCCCATTTGTCTTTCTATTGCAAAAGGGCTACAAGATACTCATCGATGCCCACGACAAAGGGTTTTATCCTGTAGCCCCTTCGCTGCAAAGCAGAGGCCATTATTACGCTCGGCGGAATTAACGCCTCACTTCTTTCATCGGCAAAAATTATCCTCGGTATGGAAACGCTTTTGTTTTCGCTCATGCTTAAAGTTTACCATACCCACCGAAAGTAGCGAACCTAACCTTAGTAATTTCACTTAATTTAATTACCGCGACATTTGGATTCGGAAGAAGCAACAGATTTAACGACTAACCTTGACCCCCAAATTGAACGCATAACATCTATATCGATCCTATCGTCCAGAAAGGCCATTCCTTTAGGGACCCACAAAACAGCATCCCCATCCGCAATCTGAACGTAATCTTCTACACTCTGTGGCTTCCCGCCCTCAACGAGGGCTGCATAATATGACGCTCAGCCTCTTCCGATCCTTTGAACTACAATGTGCCCCTCGTTTCCTAGTTCTGAGAACTTTTTNCGNGCTGCNTCTGNTAAANAAATNCTNAANTTTTTTTCTGTCATTTCCATGAAATTCACCTCCACCCATTTTATTCCGATGCCAATCAGATTATAACATACCCATGATGGTATGTTAAGGTCAAAGTTTGAAGAAGTTCACAATTTCTATCATATCGATCGGCATGGGTGCTGTGAATTTTTTCCCGAATAAATAGCCAAGATAATGATCTTTGCTCGTGAATTCTATCACATACGCGTGCAACATTGGCCTTGGCGCTTCCTTTTTTCTGCCACCATATTTCACGTCTCCTATAATTGGATGCCCGATATGCGATAAATGTGCTCTCAATTGATGGAACCTTCCAGTGATCAATTCTAGCTCTACCAAAGAAGCGTCACTACTCACACGTAAAGCTCTATATCGAGTAATCGATCTCTTCCCTTTTGTGTATTTAGTCCTTGCTTTAAAAGAATGTTTATCTTTATTTAGCGAGACATCAACTATTCCTTCGCCTTCCAAAGGACCTTTCACCACGGCCAAATATCTTTTTATAATCTTTCTTTCTCTAAACAATCCCGTCAATGCTCGCAGAGACTGTATATTTAAGGCAAGCAACATAACCCCAGACACATTCCTATCCAGACGGTGCACTGGTGTAGGAATAAAATCTTTGTCCGTTTTATTTGCTAAGCTCATCGCTCTATTTACTACTGAATCGTCCCCACCTGACGCAGGTTGGCTTAGAAGGTCGGAAGGTTTGTTTACCACTAAAATGTTTTCGTCCATAAATAGCACCTCTAGGAACTTGTCGCTCGGTTTCATAGAAGGTTCTTTTGGCTTTGGGTCCTCAAAGGGAACGGAAATTTGGTCTTTCTCACATAAACGATAGGAGGGGGAAGCCTTCTTCCCGTTTACGGTAACTTCGCCAGTCCTAATAGCACGCATGATGGCACTCAAAGGAACTTGTGTGTATTTTTTTCTTAAAAACCTATCAAGCCTAACGCCATCAAAATCTTTATCCACTACCCACGTGTTTCCCATGGTCTTCACCTTTCATAACGGCAACAATTACAACATTATTGGCACAACTAGCACACATCGCGATTAACTTTGGGACATCCCATCTGAAGCAGTCTAGCCTGTGCCAACTTCCTTTTGCAGCCGGTTATAGACGTGTTTTATGCCCCATATTTTGATAACCTTAATCCATGGGCCAGCATCAAGCCCATCAAGTGATAGGCAGGCATTACTCCAAGCAGGCCCGTAGCACAATCTCTTTCGCCAAAGGTGGAGCAACTACCTGGTCGAGTAAAGGGACTAAAAAGCAGCACCGGCACTGGATGCCAAGAATGGTTTTTTAGCTGACAAGGCGTGCTATGATCGCTCGTAATTACCAACACATCAGGATTCAATTCTAGCACCTTGGGCATTAAGGAGTCGACCTTCTCAATGACTTCCTTTTTGGCGTCATAATTGCCATCCTCGCCGTAGCTATCTGTATACTTCACGTGAACGTAAAAGAAATCGTACTCATCCCACTTCGAGGGAAGCGTCTCAAAAAGCCCTTCAAGATTTTGCCCTGCATCGACTACATCCATGCCCACCAATCGAGCTATTCCTTTATACATAGGATAGTTTGCAATGGCGACAGGTTTGATCTTATACAGCTGCGGCAGTAAAGGCATGTGTGGTGCTTGAGAGAATCCCCTCAATAAACAACCGTTAGCCTGTTTTTCATTGATCAATAAGTCTCTAACCCTTTTGATGAACTCGTTGGCAATGGTGGCCGTTAAATTTCCCCTCGAGGAGGTAGCAGCTGCCCACTTCATCGGCAAGCCGTTCTTTTGAGGATCGGCATCCTCAACTTCTTCCGACAAACCGTCCCCGGAAAATACAACGACAAACCTATGTTCTTCTCCCGAATATAATCTTACCTTAACTCCTCTTATTTCCTTAATGTTCTCTGAAAGAAAGGATATCAGTTCTTTGTTCCTTTCCGTCGAAATGCGACCTGCCCTTCTATCTAACACCACATCGTCGGGGCTTAAAGTTGCAAAATTACCCCTGGCACATACATCCTGCGACTCCACTTGAGCTCCTACGCCTAATGCCTCGAGTATTCCACGTCCAATGCGAAATTCTAAAGGGTCATATCCAAACAAAGCCAAATGTCCCGGACCGCTGCCTGGGGTAATGCCTGGATCAACCATTTGCAATAAGCCTGTTTCGCCCTTGGTTGCCAACTTATCAAAATTTGGCGTCAGGGCCGCCTCAAGCTCAGTTTTACCATCCTCTCCTGGCAAACCCCCCAACCCATCTATCACCAGCAAAACCATTTTCGTCTGGTTTTCCACTACCAGCTCACTCAACAAGTCCATTCGCTTCATCAATTAGTAAACACCCCCGTAACCGTTCTAATATTATTTATGTTATTTTACACCATCTTGGACCCAATTGAACGCTTTGGACGATCACTAGATTGCATGCTATAATATTAGTAACTTTTTAGGCAGGAACGATAAAATTAGGAGGCGAAAAAGGTATGAGCGCTTGGGATAAGTTGTATAGCGAAAAGGTAAGCAGTTTAAGGCCTTCTCCGATAAGGGAAATGTTGCATGCTACCAGGCAACCAGGCATGATATCGTTTGCCGGTGGTAATCCCGATCCTGAATCATTTCCTGTGGATTTGTTTTACGAATCTGCCAGCATACTCAAAGAGCAGGGCAAAGATGTGCTTCAATATGGAACCACGGAGGGCTACACACCCCTCAAAGATTTCCTTTGCTCTTGGATTGCTCCCAGGATGGGCAGATCGATCTCGCAAGACGAGCTCCTGATAACTACAGGCTCTACGCAGGTGGTAGATTTGCTCTGTTGGACCCTAATAGATGAAGGTGATTTGGTAATAACTGAGGAACCAACCTTTGTCGGAACAACCTTGACAATGCACAACCATGGCGCTCAATTCCTGACCATACCTTGCGACGCTGATGGCATGTTGGTGGATCAGCTCCCTGAAATGATAGAAAATGCACTATCTCAGGGCAAACGCATCAAATTTATATACACGATCCCAAACTTCCACAATCCTCTGGGATGTACCATGTCTTTAGAAAGGCGAAAGAAACTGGTCGAAATCGCGAGTAAATACGAANTCGTCGTTTTAGAAGATGACCCTTATGCTTACATCCGCTTTGAGGGAGAAGATTTGCCAACGCTCTTTTCCTTAGACCAATCAGGCCTGGTCGTACACGCTTGCACTTTTTCAAAGATTTTGGCGCCTGGCACACGTGTAGCCTGGGTGGTGGGCAATAAAGAGCTTATTAGAAAGATGGCCATTTTTAAGCAAGGCACAGACTTGTGTACGAGCGTTGTGGCCCAGGCTCTAGTTTATGAGTATTGCAGGAAAGGTCATTTAGATGACTACCTGCCTCATATAGTGGACCATTATCGCAAAAAGAGAGACAACATGGAAGAATGCCTAAAAAAACATCTCCCACTGGATGAAGTTTCATGGGTAAAACCAGGAGGCGGCTTTTTCTACTGGCTTGAGATGAAAACGATAAAAACATCGGATCTATATGAAAAGGCCTTGGAGAAAAAGGTCGCTTTCGTGCCCGGCGAATCATTCTACCCAAACCAAAACGGCGGAGAACGTTCTTTGCGAATGTGTTTTACCTTCGCATCCCCCAAAGATATGGACGAAGGAATCAGACGTTTGGGAGAGGCTATGCAAGAACTTCTAAAATCTTAGTGTGTATCAAAACACTCCTTAGTTATTACTGCCTTATGATGCGAGATATTGAGATATAATGACATTAAAACCACCAAAACGAAAAGGGCGTAGCGATTGGCGTTAGAAAAGTATTTCTTGAACTATAACGATACAATTGCTTCCATATCTACTGCTTGGGGGGAGGCCGGAATAGCGATAGTACGGCTTTCCGGCCCCCAGGCGTTAGATTTTGCGGAAAAGGTATTTAAAGGAATTAAGCCATTGAAGGAAACACCCCCAAGGTACATGAGAAACGGTTTCTTAGTGAACGAAAACGGTGACCACCTAGATGAAGTGCTGGGCGTGTGGTTTCGCGCGCCCAAAAGCTACACCGGCGAAGATGTGGTAGAAATACATTGCCATGGGGGGCTTCTCGTGGCATCAAAATGCCTGGAGCTCTTGATCGACCAGGGGGCCCGCCTTGCCGAACCCGGGGAATTCACTCAAAGGGCTTTTCTAAACGGCAGGATAGATTTAACTCAAGCTGAGGCAGTGTTAGGCATAATCAGGGCCAAAAGTGACGAAGCACTTCGTGCCGCCGCGAGAACCCTTCGCGGCGAACTGTCAATTAAGATTGCTGAGATATACGATTTATTACTTAATCTATCGGCCAATCTCGAGGCGAATTTGGACTTTCCCGAAGAGGATATACCTTTTTTACCATCCGATGAGGTATTAAAAAAGCTAAATCAAATCTCAACAAATCTCAAAAGATTAATATCTCGCTGCAATGTCGGCAAAGTTTTGAGGGACGGGATCAAAGTCGCCATCGTGGGACGACCAAATGTGGGGAAATCGTCCATATTTAATGCCTTACTCGAAGAAGCACGAGCTATAGTAACGCCCATACCAGGAACGACGAGAGATGTCATCGAGGGGATGATAGTTTATAAAGGGATACCGATAATTTTTATGGATACGGCAGGCTTAAGGGCCACTAATGACGTCGTGGAGACGATAGGAGTCAGCATGGCCCAAAAGGCCTTTAGAGAAGCTGACTTAAGATTATGGATCATCGATGGNAGTGAAGCGCTTACTCAAGATGATATTAACTTGGCAGAGGAATTAAAAACCCATCCCCACATAATAGCAATCAATAAAGCCGATATTCCTCAGATCGTCTCTCCTGACGATTTAAGGGAGATCGCACCGGACAGCGAGATAACGGTGCTCTCAGCATTCGATAAGCTCGCTATAGAAAAACTGAAGGAACGCTTGGTGAATAAATTAATCAAACATTCAGCCATAAATGAAGGGTTTAATGCAACTGCAAGACAAATAGAAATGCTAAAAAACGTCCTGTCCTGCGTGGATAATGCGATTGCGTCCATCAATATGGGCGAACCTGAGGAACTAGTGGCCTCTAATTTATACGAAGCTAGATACTATCTCGATAGATTGCTTGGGCGAAACTTCGACGAAGACCTCATCCATGCGATTTTTAGTCAATTTTGCGTTGGGAAATAAATAGACACCACCCAAACGCAGTATCTGGTGATACGAGCTCGATGGTTAAATTTACCCAACTAGCTAAACGCCGCGAAAGTGCCGATGAAAACAGCTTGAGGGAATATGGTGGTAAACAATTTATGGTAAGGCTGGACTGCTAGCAGCAATGAAGCTCACCAACGCCCGAGATACGATGAAACTGTTCCACAACGGATGGAATCAAGGAAAAACAAAAACAAGCCAGAGACAGTCAAATCAGCGGTAGTGCCGGGATTTCTTGCATGTTTTTCATCGCGAAGGTAGCAATCGAGATCTTTAATAGCCTCGCGACCTGATAGGGTAAAGATGCTACCCCTCTTTATTGCCTCAAAGGCTTTTTTGGAAACCTCAAATGCCTCACCCAAACCCAACTTGCGCGCTATCAAGGTATCTGGTATTTCTGCCAAAATTACTAAATATGTATGCAAAATAGCATCACGCAGAGTAGTCCCTCTGCCTAATGTATCTTTGAGTGAAGGCAACGAAACTTCAAATGTGATCGCAAAGTTTGTCACGTATTCCTTTGCGATTGAATCACGTTCTTGCGCCAAATACATGGCATCGAGCAATGTGATCCCCTGAGGATCTTCTCTAACATCATATCGATCTACATAACCAATCCCCCCAGCATTAGACAATCTTATGGCCCTGAAAACCGCGACGGCATCGTCTTCTGATAGTTCATCGAGGACGCCTTTTAACGAATCTTTGATCGCAGGAGCCCCGGATCCGCTTTCGCATTTGACCGACGCCTTAGCTAAAGGTGCCAAAAGCAGTAAGATGCCCAAGTTGACATTCGTAGAGGAAAGTTTCGATCTGCTTTCTACGCCCTTTAAAACAATATCTCCCACGGAAAGATCCTTGACACGTTGAAAGACCGGCCCTATCGACACTGCTCCCGCAAAAAAATCGAAGGGATTTGCATCCCCAAAAGATTGGTTTATATGCACGTTACCCGGTTTTTCCGAGCATACTTCAACAATACTCGCCAACTGCGCAGCCCAAGTTATTTCATCAACAGAATATTTCATGTTACATATCACCTAGCAAAAAATCCACAATAATAGAAGCTATATTAAGGCATGTAGTCTGCTGTAAACCCCTCCACCCCGGAATGCCATTTACCTCCAAAAGATAAAGCTGACCATCCTTAGCGGGTAATATATCAACACCGGCGTAGATGGCCCCCACTGCATTGGCAGCTTTAACGCTTAAATCGATTATATTCTGGTCTGGAATTAATGGTTTAACTTGTGCACCCAAAGCAACGTTACATCTCCAATCAGATGCGTGTCTTTCCATGGCTGCGACAACATGACCCTTTATGACAAAGGTCCTGATATCCATGCCACTGTGAGGTATGAATTTTTGCAGATAATAAACGTACCTACATTGATTCAACGCCATGAATACCCTGTGTGCTGTTTCCGAATCGGTCACCCTTGTCATGCCTCGGCCCTCAGAACCAAAAAGCGGTTTTACCACGACATCTCCCCCCAAAACCTCGAAGGCCTTCATCGCGTCGTCATAACGCTCTGCAATATGAGTTTCGGGAACCAGCAATCCTGCTTTTGAAAACAAAGCAGTCGTGTACATCTTATTAACTGTCCTCTCCAATGCCTTGGGAGAATTTATCACTCTAATTCCCTTTATCTCTTCTAACACATGAAGCATGTCCACTCGGTATATTACTTGTTCTAAGGAGCCTCCCGGCAAGGAACGAACTACAACCATGTCCGCATCGCCCAAATCTGTGTCTCCTGAACATACAACCTCGTTTTCTTTTATCTTAACCTTCATATCCCTTGTACGCACGACGCCAACCACGGCGCCCCGATCCTCAAATGCTCGCTTTAAGGTTTCCACATGCCAAGCATTCATGCTTCCTAAAATGACAACCCTCATCAAAACCATTCTCGCTTCAAAAGATCGATATTTTTTCTCCCCACGCTACGGTAATTTCCGTTTATCACATTATTAATGGTTACGCAGGCAGGGCTGAACAATAGGGGGTCAACTTGATAAAAATCAAAATTATATTTTCTAAAAAGATCTAAAAAGGGCAATCCGTAGTCACGAGATGAATCGGAAGGCAATTTATCGATAAGGGTATCAATTTCTGATTTTTCATCATGCAAGGTATACCAAACCCTGCTTCCATATAAAACCGCATCGTTGGTCCTTCCCATTGCTATCATGGGATCATTGGGCAAAGGGGGAATTGGACAAACGCCAAATCCATGTTGAACTTTTAAAACATCGTAACCCAGCTCGAACATTTTATGAATCCCGGTCTCGACAACCCTTGAAACGACCTGTATAGATCCAACCAAGGAATGGGTAGGCGCCACCAAGACATATAATCTTTGAGGATCAACACCGCATCTGCTTGCAACGTAATCTAAAAGAGATTCAGGAGGAAAAGACGAAGACTCAAGGGCTAGGACCGCCACAGAGGACACCTCGTCGTAACCGAGCTTTTCATATAACGCTTCACCCCTATAAAGCGATCTTGCCGGGCCAGATCCTAGAGCGAAATAACCTTCACTTTCAAGAGCCCATCCTGCATACTGGGATCCTAGNCAGGCAACAGCCGGGCTTGAAACTTTTACTATAACGCTGGGGACTAATAATTCAGGATCATGACCAAAAGTGATGNTTCCCAATCCACCCATACAGGCTTCCGCGAAAAGACGCCCGGCCTCGTAGGAACCGACTGAATGAACCCCGGCATCGATCAATGTGGCCCCGTTGCCCACCTTAACAATAGAGATCTCCAGTTCCCAAGCTTTACTGATCATTTCTTCTACGCATTTAAAAGCGCCTTCATTAAGGCTTTTCAAGGATCAACATCTCTCCTTTCCCAAGGGAAGACACATCTCCTATATACCTTTGATACGATCCTTTAAAGAGATCATCGGTAACTGGGAAACCAAAGTTCCTCAGGTAATTAAAATAAAGGCGTAAATATGTTGGCTTATAGGTGCAAGCGTATAAAAAAGTCGGAAGTATTTTTTCCACGCCTCCGAGGGCAATTATGCTGCCTCGTTTCATGCCACCCCCAGCATTACTACCAAGATTCCCGAAAACGACAATAGTACCGGCTATCATGTTAACACCCGCAAAATCTCCCGCGTCTCCCAAAACTGCTATAACGCCCCTTCTCATCCCTTCCCCTGTCCTTGTGCCAACTGAACCAAAAACGGTAATTGTTCCGCCTCTCATTCCTTTTGCATTGCCTGGAAGAGGAGACCCGAGCATTGCTTGGGCATCCCCATTGACGACAACCGTGCCACCGCGCATCTCACAACAACATCGCGCTCCTATGTCACCGTCGACGTATATCGTACCCCCGTTCATGCGCTCACCTAAATGCATGCCAGCGGAACCTCTAACAATGATAATTCCCGAAGACATTAGCTCGCCTATGCGCTTCACGTGGTTCATATCGCCTTCAAATATCAGAGCTTCATCTCCATCGCATTTCACCTCGAAGACATCCCCGAGGTCAAGCTTTTCTTTGCCGACGTTTATCTTCATAGAGCAAATTTCATGAACTTTGCGACCTAAAACAAATTCTGGCAACACTCCATCAACTTCAATTGGAATCGTCCCGCATTTTTTTAAAGTCAAGGTTACTCCTTTTATTTTGTTCACCGAAAATTTCCTCGCCAAAGTGCAAAGGGCACAACTTTGCATTTGCTTCATCCTCATCCCATTTTCAATCCTATTTAAGGTTTTTTATCACATGTTTTTTAAAATCTCGTGTAAAAAAAACTTATACTGCCCAAGTGTCCCACCATAGTTGCCCGCTGTCACTGAGATAACATCACAAGAACAAATGGCCACAAGCCCAACGCCCATGGCGTCCCTTACGGCTTTTTCATCAAGACCGTCTATAACTATCTCGTATACCGCATTAACCCCTTCAGGCAGGGAAGTGACAACTTGTCTTCTCAGGGTTGGGCAAAAGGGAGTATTGGTCGAAGCTGTAAGAAATGGATAAGTAGACCCAACCTTACTGCCGCTTCGCACAATCCCGCCGGGGAATGGTAATATAACGCCCTCGATTTTTTTCATGGCTTTGACGGCCTTTTGCGCAGCTTCAAGGCAGGAGACGATATCTTTCGCCAGTATCAATAAGTTGCCTCCGCCGATCCCGCTTTTTACTCCGAACTTTTCCTGCACAAGGAACTCTCCGTCCATTACGGGGATCCTCCAAAACCTTTTGCCGTCCAACATTTTACTCGCTTGGTAGG
>JGI24712J26585_10004715_pt1 | contig 10277 bp, 6 predicted proteins | sample BioPla3DNA2_FD_26585 | JGI IMG/M metagenome (IMG submission 26585)
CGGGGCTTTTTTACTGCGGTGTTTTGACCATCGAAGTCCAATGTATACCGTGAAGCTCCTGGTATACAATATTTACTGCAGGTGGCGTATTATCTGAAGCACGATATTTGTTGCAGGCGAGAGCGACACGTGACAGAGAGCATTACTACAGACGGGCAGTATCCGGCATAGGATATTTACTGCGGGCAGGCACAGCACCTGGAAGGGAATAATATTACAGACGGGCGCAGTACCTGAAACGCAATATTTACTGCTGGTGGTGCAGTGGCTGGCAGAGAACAATTAAGACTTGATTATGGAATTAATGTGGATTATAATATATATGAAAGTCAAAGATAGTCAAAATCAATAAGGTGATCAAAACACGTTATACGAAGGGAGTGAGCACACATGGCCAGGATGAGCGACATAATTGAAGATTTCATCAAACAGCTGATCAACGAGACTGACGGTTCCATCGAGATACAGCGCAACGAACTGGCTAGTTATTTCAAGTGCGTGCCCTCGCAGATAAATTATGTGATCGACACCAGGTTCACCACCGAGAGAGGCTACTATGTTGAGAGCAGGCGGGGAGGCGGTGGGTACATCAAGATACAGAGGGTCAATGTGGACAGGCCGGGGAAATACCTGATGCACATTGTCAGCTCGATGGGAGACAGCATTTCACAGCAGTCTGCGGAAGTTTTCATAAACAATTTCGTTGACTACGATGTGATAAGTGAAAGGGAAGGACTGCTGATGAAGGCAGCGACAAGCGACAAGGTCCTCGGCGGTATAGGTGCCCCTGACAGGGATATAATAAGGGCGTCGATACTGAAGAATATGCTGGCAGCTCTTATGGTTTGATCCTGGTAACACAGTCGGNCGATTTGTTAATAGAATGATTTTTGTGGTAACAATTTCTATACCAGACGTTTACAGGGAGTGAGGCAGATGATGTGCCAACAGTGTCATTTGAGGGAGGCAAATGTGCATTACAAGCAGATAATCAATGGCAAAAAGGTTGAAATGCACCTTTGCAGCCAATGTGCAGAAGAAAAGGGCAAGCTTACGTTCAGTCCTCAGTTGAGCCTGGGCAGTCTGCTGTGGGGATTTGGATTCGGCAGCGATACTGACTACCCTGGTATTGGAAAGCAGCCCGTACTCCGCTGCAGCATGTGCGGCATGAGCTTCGATGATTTCAGGAGAAGCGGGAAGCTGGGCTGTCCCAATTGCTACCGGGTGTTCAGGGACAATCTGGAGCCGATACTGAGACGACTGCACGGAGGTTCGGAACATACGGGGAAAGTACCTGCCAGGCTGGCAGATGAGATAAAGACGACAAATGAGATCGAGAGACTCAAGGCGGAATTGGCTTCTGCTGTTGAAAATGAGCAATATGAGAAAGCAGCGGAGCTGAGAGACAGGATAAGGGAGCTGGAAAACAGCGGAAAGAGCGGGGGTGTGTGAGGTGAAGCAGAACGACATGCATTCGGCACCGGATATGGATGTAGCCATCAGCAGCAGGGTGAGGCTTGCCAGAAATCTGGAGGCGTACCCGTTCTCGACTCGCATGACCCGTGCCCAGGGGGCGGAAATACTGGAAAAGGTCAAAAAAGTCATGTTTTCTGACAAAAACGCAGGATTCAGTGATGAATTCATGTATTTCGGGATGAATTCCATGAAGCCTCTGGACAGGCAGCTGCTTGTTGAGAAACACCTCATCAGCCCTGAATTTGCAGAGGGCAGGACCGACAGGGCTGCGATTATAAGCAAGGATGAGAGGGTAAGCATTTTGGTGAACGAGGAAGACCACCTGAGACTGCAGTGCATATATCCCGGCATGCAGCTGGAAGAAGCATGGAGGCGCTGTGATGATATTGAAACCAGGCTTGATGAAAAGCTCGGNTTCGCATTTGACGAGATCAGTGGTTACCTGACCTGCTGCCCGACAAATTCGGGAACAGGTATAAGGGCGTCCGTTATGCTTCATCTTCCGGCACTGTCAATGACAGGTTATATAAAGGGAATACTTGAGACGTGCAGTAAGATNGGCGTGGCCGTCAGAGGCGCGTACGGAGAAAACAGCGAGGCTTCGGGAAATATGTTCCAGATATCGAACCAGGTGACGCTGGGGCAGACGGAGGAGGAGATAGTTGCAGGAATAAGCAACATAACCTCTCAAATATCAAATCAGGAAAGAATGCTCAGGGATGAGCTTTACAAGCAAAACCCGCACCGTTTTGAAGACAGGATATACAGATCTCTGGGTCTGCTGCAGAACGCAAGGATCATGTCTTCAGAAGAGAGTCTTAAGCTGCTGTCGGACGTCAGGCTTGGTGTTATCGCGGGATTGATAAACAGTATCGATCTGAAAAAGATCAATGATCTGATGCTGATGATCCGGCCGGCTTACCTTCAGAAGCTGGCGGGCACGGAGCTCGGACCGGACGAAAGGGATCAGCGGCGGGCAGAATTGCTGCGGAAGAGTTTGAGTGCGGGTAGTTTAAATTAAGGAGTGATACGAATGTATGGGAGATTTACTGAAAAGGCTGAGAAGGCAATAAGCTTGTCCCAGGAAAGTGCTGCCAAGCTGGGGCACAGCTATGTTGGAACCGAGCATCTGCTGCTCGGCTTGCTGAAAGAAGGTACCGGGGTTGCTGCCAGGGTGCTCCAGAGCCAGGGAGTGACTGAAGATAAAATTATCAAGCAGATCGAGGAGCTGATCGGCAGAGGCGACAGTTCCGGCAAGACTCCGGTGGATTTTACGCCGAGAACAAAAAGAGTGNTAGAATTGAGCTTGAGCGAAGCCAGGCGGCTTGGCCACAATTATATAGGGACTGAGCATCTGCTCCTGGGCGTCATGAGAGAGGGCGAAAGTGTTGCTGTGAGGATACTCATGGATCTGGGAGTCGACCCGCACAAGCTTTTCAATGATATAGTAAGGATGCTCAGTGAGGATGCCCCGGGGCCGGGCGGTGAGCCAAGGAGTGCATCCGGCAATACGAACACGCCTACCCTCAACCAGTTTGGCAGAGATTTGACTGATATGGCGAGAGAGGGCAAGTTCGACCCTATAATAGGGCGTGATAAAGAGATCGAAAGGGTTATACAGATACTCAGCAGAAGGACGAAAAACAATCCGTGTCTCATCGGCGAGCCCGGTGTCGGGAAAACAGCCATAGCTGAAGGATTGGCACAAAAAATAGTAGAGGGGAATATCCCGGAGCTGCTGAAGGATAAGAGAGTGTTTACCCTCGANCTGTCTTCCATGGTGGCAGGAGCCAAGTACAGAGGCGAGTTTGAGGAACGGCTGAAGAAGGCCATGGATGAAGTCAAAAAGGCAGGCAACGTCATTCTTTTCATAGATGAGATGCATACNATCATTGGAGCAGGTGCGGCAGAAGGCGCCATCGATGCGTCGAACATTCTGAAACCGGCGCTTGCCCGCGGCGAGATACAGGTGATAGGTGCCACCACCATCAATGAGTACCNAAAACATGTGGAGAAGGATGCGGCACTGGAGCGCAGATTCCAGCCAATCACCGTCGGGGAGCCAACGCAGGAGGAAGCCATCGAAATACTGAAGGGGATACGTGACAAGTATGAAGCCCATCATCGCGTGAAGATCACCGACGATGCACTGGANGCCGCTGTGAAGCTGTCTGCCAGGTACATCACAGACAGGTATCTGCCTGACAAGGCAATCGACCTCATAGATGAGGCGGCATCCAAGGTCAGATTGAAAGCCTTTACTGCGCCTGTTGACCTGAAGAAGCTGGAGGAGCAGATTGAGAAACTGGCAAAGGAAAAGGAAAATGCTATCCGGCTGCAGGAGTTTGAAAAGGCGGCATCGATCAGGGATCAGGAGCAGAAGCTGAAGGCTGAGTATGAGCAGATGAAGGACGATTGGTACCAGAAGAATCAGACCAGGACCGATACGGTCACAGAGGATGAGATAGCTGATATCGTGGCAAGCTGGACAGGTATACCTGTGAAACGGCTGGCAGAAGANGAGACCGAGAGGCTCATGAAGATGGAGGATGTGCTCCATGAAAGAGTCATCGGTCAGGACGAGGCGGTGAAGGCTGTTTCAAAGGCTATCAGAAGGGGAAGAGTCGGTCTGAAGGATCCCAGGAGGCCGATAGGGTCGTTCATATTCCTCGGGCCGACGGGNGTTGGAAAGACCGAGCTGAGCAAGGCGCTTGCAGAAGCTTTGTTTGGCAATGAAAATGCCATGATCAGGATCGACATGTCCGAGTACATGGAGAAATTTACCGTGTCCAGGCTGATCGGTTCGCCTCCGGGCTATGTGGGCTATGATGAAGGAGGTCAGCTCACGGAGAAGGTCAGAAGGAAACCGTATTCAGTGCTGCTGTTCGACGAGATAGAAAAGGCGCATCCGGATGTGTTCAATATACTGTGCAGATCCTGGAGGATGGAAGACTCACGGATTCACAGGGAAGGACTGTCGACTTCAGGAATACCGTGATAATAATGACATCCAATGTCGGCGGAAGGATGATAACAGAACCCAGACGAGTTGGGTTTGTCGCCGGTGACGATGCGGCAAGGGACTATGAAGATATGAAGAGCAATGTTATGGGCGAACTCAAGAGGACCTTCCGGCCCGAATTCCTCAACAGGGTGGATGATATCATCGTATTCCATCCCCTCGACAAGGAGCATATCAGGAGCATCGTAGGCGTAATGCTCAAATCGCTGATGAAACGACTGGAGCAGAGTGGCATCACTCTGAAGGTGGCTGACGAAGCAATAGCGCACCTGGCTGAAAAGGGTTTTGACTCCGTCTTCGGGGCACGTCCTCTGAGAAGGGCCATCCAAACCATGGTCGAAGACAAGCTCGCAGAGCACATGCTGGAGGGCACTGTAAAATCAGGCGACACTGTAAGCATCGGCTTCGACGGCACCAGGCTCGTATTCGAGACCCTGGCATCAGCCACACAAAGCGCCGAAAAACCCACCCACTAAAAACCAGGGGGACGGTTCTCCACTTTATCAGATGAAGAACCGTCCCTTTTTATCTGCCGACTCACTCAGGGGACAGTTCTTCTTTTTCATCAAGGGGGACAGTTCTCTTTTTTTTGTCCACGGCACATCCGGAGGGACAGTTCTTCATTTTCGCCTAACTCCAGGGGACAGTTCTGCATTTTCTCGGATTACCTGCAAGATTTCTCAGGGACAGTTCTTCATTTTTTGGCCGAACTTCGGGGGACAGTTCTTCGTTTTTTAAAATAAGTGCTGACCTGAAAAATTTCATAGTACAATTCTTTTCGATTATGGTTATTTCCCGCAATCCTGGAAATGACCATTTGAACTGGAGAAACAGTTATTGTTTTTCGTGCTAAGGACATTTTTTCAGGTAAGACTGTCTTTGAGTTGAGAACCGTCCCCGGGATGTTGGATTGTCCCCGAAGCTGAGAACCGTCCCCTGTTCTGGTAAATCCACAAAAGCTGAACTGTCCTCTGATTTGCTAAAGTGGAGAACTGTCCCTCCAAAATGAAGAACCGTCCCCGTTACAAATCAAAGAACCGTCCCCCTTCCTGAGGACTGTTNCCGGTGCAAATCGGAGACTGGCGCAAATCGGAGAACTGTCCCTCCGGATTTCAGTTTTTGCAGAACTGTCCCCTAAAATGCAGAACTGTCCCCTATTGGTAGCGGGAGGCTTCGGAGGTGGGTTTCAGGGTGTTTTGGTTTTTTTCCAGTTCCTTTATTGTGATAACGCGGGTGTGCTTTGTATGGTTCCAGGATTTATTTTTCCTGGTGAGGAAGCCCTGGATGGTTATGGGGACCCAGGTGAGGCAGTAAAAGGGGTATACCAGGAAACCCAGCAATATCCTGATGTCAAATTTGTTTTCAGACAGTATCACCAGCGGACCATATAGAAATTGCAATACGACGATAACATACCAGACTGTTGTCGGGAATACATACTGCAGTGTATAGAAAGGCGCTTCCGGATAAAATGACTGCACCCACAGCATTACTGTCATCAGGCCCATCAAAATGAATCTGATGGGCTGAAACAAATAAATTGCGCAGTCGAAGGCTGCCAGGTCACATTGACTGAACGCTTTTTTAAACAGAGGGCCAAGATATTTAGATGCGCAATCGGCATGGCCCTGCATCCATCTAATGCGCTGGCGCCACGATTGCTTCAGCGTTATCGGCTTTTCGTCATACACTACGGCATCATGCGCCCATGCAACCTTCATGCCGTTCAAAGCCAGCTTCATAGTGAATTCAAGGTCTTCTGTCAGACATGTTGCNCCCCAGCCTATACTTTTCAAAACTGACAGGTCCACACAAAATCCCGTGCCGCACAGACCGCAGCTGAGTCCCAGGTAATACCTTGGCAGCTGGAATATGCGGTTCGACAACCAGAATGCAATGGAATAGGAGCAAGTTATCCATGAATCAAAGGGATTTTTACTGTCTATNTAACCCTGAATGACATTATGNCCTTTACACAGTTGTTTGTTCATTTCATAAAGAAAGTTTGACGACACAAGATTGTCGGCATCAAAAACGCAGACGGCATCGTACTTATCGCCCATTTCATATATCTTCCGGAACATCCATTCCAAGGCATGGCCTTTGCCCCTTCTGTCATTGTCGCTTCGCACATAAACCAGCGCACCATGCCTGGCAGCGATAGANGCAGTATTATCTGTACAGTTGTCAGCGATCACAAAAATGTCGAACAGNTCCCTCGGGTAGTTCTGCNCCTGCAAGCTGTCGATTATATGTGCTATTACGAGTTCTTCATTGTGTGCGGCGATCACTGCGGCGAATCGCTTGCGAGGGACTGCGTATGCAGGCTTTTCCTTTTTTCTCTTCCAGCCGTATACGGAAACGCCCCAAAAATAACAGCCTGCTGCCAAAATAATCACCTGTATGATTTGTGTAAGAAACATTATAAGTCTGTGAAGCATATCATCCATGAGATACCTCCATTACTGCGGTGGTTTATCTTATTTTGCGCCTTTCAGATGAAAATATTTATTGCCTTTTAAACGGAACCGATTGCTGCTTTTTATCGCATTATGATAGAATGTGATATGACATGGCGTGAGGAGAACTGATATGGTAAAGTCGTATTTCAACAATTTGATAACGGGCAATTCCAGCCTGTTGGCCTGTATTGACGGAAAAGGCGAGATAACCAGGATATTCTGGCCTGACATAGACTATCCTCAGCATGTGGACAGATTTATTATTGGCATCATATGCCCTGGTCTGTGGCCAGGCACATCCTGGCTGCATACTTCAGACTGGAAGGTCGGTCAGTATTTTATCGACGACACGAATGTCGCTGTCACTGAGTTTGCACATGGTAAATATTCATTAAAAATCAGGCAATATGACTTTGCTCTCCCGGATGGAGATGTGCTGAACAGATGCTATGAGATAGAGAATGACTCCGGATTCCAACTGGAGCTCGGCTTTGTGGTCTATTCCTCAGGCATATCTTCTGTATATGATACCGCAGGGATTATATATGATACCGATCTGTCCGCCTTAATACACTATCGGCATGGCTATTATTACGGAATCGTATCAGCCGTGCCCGCAATGCAGTACCAGCTTGGTCCCGGCGCGAAGGACAATGCGGACCGGGGGAAGTTGTACGGCAATGATACGATAGGGATGATGAAAGAAGGCAGCTTGCTGTGGGAATCCGTGCATATCGGGGACGGGGACAGGCTCAGGTTTTCTTTGAGCATATGTTTTTCAAGGGAATTGAAATCGCTGAAGAAAATGCTCAGGGAGATAAAATCAGACGACACCTGGGAAATGATGGACAATACCGTGAAGTACTGGCGTGAATTTCTGACTGGGCCAGACAGATAAATACCGGGNTCCCTGAAATCGACCGGCTGTATAAAAGGTCGCTGCTGGTATTTGCCCTTATGACGAACAAAAGGACCGGAGGCCTTATGGCAGCGCCTGAGGTGGACGAGCAATTCACCAGATGCGGCAGATATGCATATTGTTGGGGCCGTGATGCAGCCTTTATTACATCGGCGCTCGACTGCTGCGGAATGACGGATGCAGCCGAAGGCTTCTATTACTGGGCAGCCAATGTCCAGGACGATGACGGCAGCTGGCAGCAGCGCTTTTATATGGACGGAAATCTGGCTCCTTCGTGGGGTTTGCAGATCGANGAAGGCGGTTCGATAATATGGGGTATTTTCCAGCATTATAAAGTGACAAAAAACATGAACTTCCTCGCCCGGCTCTGGCCTTGCGTCAAAAAAGGCGTAGAATTCCTGATAAAGTTCACAGATAACGAGACAGGCCTGCCCTGGCTGAGCTTCGATCTGTGGGAGGAGCGGCTGGGCGAGCATGCATATTCCAGTGCTGCAGTATGTGCGGGGATCGAAGCAGGTGCCCAAATAGCTGAATTGCTCGGTGAATCCCGGGAGCTGGCGGAGAAATGGCGTGAGCACGCAGGAAGGCTGAGGGAGGCAATTTTCAGGAACTTCTGGAAGCCTGAATGGAACAGGTTCATAAGAAGCATACGCGTAAAGCTCAACGGCTGGGGCGAGGAGCATACTGACAGGAAGATCTGGCTGAAGACCAATGATAAAAGCATCACCAGGGATTATACCATGGAGGACGGAACGCTTGATATCAGTCTACTCGGACTGAGTGTGCCCTTCGGCATATACTCTGCCAATGATGCTCACATGACTTCTACAGCCGATATTTTGGAAAAACAGTTGGTGGTAAACGGCACAGGCGGCCTTATGCGATATGAATATGACAACTATATCGGCGGGAATCCGTGGATACTGACCACATTATGGGCGGCTCTGTACAATATCGAGAGACGGGAATTTGCAAAAGCCAGAGAGTATTTCTGGTGGGCGATCAGAGGAACTACAGAACAGGGCCTTTTGCCAGAGCAGATAGACAAGCATACGGGCAGACCCGCCTGGGTAATACCGCTTACCTGGTCCCATGCGATGTTTGTCCTGGTGCTTGACAAACTGCTTGAGGCAGGTGAACTGCATCAGCAGTGACCGGAGACAGGAGGATAGCATCAGAACAAATGCATCAATACTGGCGGATGCTGACCGGGAGCGGGTAAATGATGTACTGCAGTATCCGCTGATATGCTCGGGTCAGAAGGTGGATCCGTATATTTGGATGATTGACTGAGAGGATTTATTGCAGCTTTACAATATTTCGACGACCGGAGGATAGGTACAGTCATGGCGAAGAACAAGACTGTCTTCATATGCCAGGAATGCGGGTATGAGTCATCTGGCTGGCTGGGCAAATGCCCGGCATGCNCAAAATGGAATACATTCGCTGAAGAACGGCAGGAATCAAACACCCACGCTTCAGCATGGCAGCCGGCCCAGTCAAAGCCGGTCAGCCTGGAGGAGATAAAAACTGACAGCGAGCAGCGAAGCCATACAGGGATGAAGGAGTTTGACCGCGTACTGGGCGGCGGCGTTGTCAGAGGATCACTGATACTGGTCGGAGGCGACCCCGGCATAGGAAAGTCCACGCTGCTCCTGCAAATATGCGATACTCTGAAAACAGATGCCGGCATATTGTACATATCCGGCGAAGAGTCAGCCAGCCAGATCAAACTGAGGGCTGACAGACTAAATGTAAAGAGACGCGATCTGTTCATAGTTTCAGCATCCAACTTTGAAGCTATATCGGCAATGATATTAGCAGANAAACCCGGACTGGTTATCATCGACTCCATACAGACCATATACACAGACACCATAAGCTCAGCGCCGGGCAGCGTCAGCCAGGTCAGAGAAGTAACAGCTGCGTTGATGAAGATGGCAAAGAGCACNGGCATCACCGTCATCATTGTCGGGCATGTGACAAAGGAGGGGGCCATTGCCGGCCCGAGGGTGCTGGAGCATATGGTTGACACTGTCCTGTATTTTGAAGGCGACAGGCATCTTAGCTACAGGATTTTGCGCACTGTAAAGAACAGGTTCGGCTCGACCAATGAGATCGGCGTGTTTGAGATGAGGGATACAGGTCTGGCTGAGATATCNAATCCNTCCGAGATGATGCTCTCGGGAAGGCAGGAAAATGTGCCGGGTTCCGTAGTCGTCTCGAGTCTTGAAGGGACCAGGCCTATGCTCATAGAAATACAGTCACTTGTCTGCCCTACGAATTTCGGNGTACCCAGAAGAATGGCCACAGGTCTGGATTACAACAGGCTGACCATGCTCATGGCGGTGCTGGAAAAGAGAGTGGGATTGCAGCTTTACAATTATGACGCATATGT
>JGI24712J26585_10004716_pt1 | contig 10274 bp, 7 predicted proteins | sample BioPla3DNA2_FD_26585 | JGI IMG/M metagenome (IMG submission 26585)
ATTTCCTCTACCTTCATTTCTTCAGTAACAACCTCGCCCTTCTCAAGCTCTTCCTTTTCTATCGCGCTTAACCGCGCACCGAGATATATGAGAAAAATAGCTACAACAATCATAAAAAACTGGCCAATAATAAATGTCATTACAAAACACGCACCGGCGGCAATATACAAAACCTTCGGGTTGCTTATTAACTGGGTTACTATTTCCTGTCCAAGATCATCCTCCGAAGCCGCGCGTGTTACAATTATTCCGGTAGCAATCGATATCAACAGCGAAGGTACCTGGCTTACAAGCCCATCACCAATAGTTAGTATTGTATATTTTGTCAGTACTTGTGCGACTGTAAGACCGGCTCCCTGTGTCATTCCCATAATAAAACCACCAATAATATTTAAAGCGGTGGCAATAAATCCAAAAATTGCATCGTTTTTAACAAATTTACTTGCACCGTCCATGGAGCCATAAAAATCCGCTTCTCTTTGGATTCTTTTCCGTCTTTCCTTTGCTTCGGATTCGTTTATCAAACCACTGTTAAGATCCGCATCGATTGCCATCTGTTTTCCGGGCATTGCGTCAAGTGTAAAGCGGGCTGCGACTTCTGAAACTCGCTCCGCGCCTTTTGTTATGACAAGGAATTGAACAATCATAATAATAAGGAATACTATCGCGCCGACTACAACATTATTGCCCCCGACAAATTCTCCAAAGCTCTGGATAACCTTTCCGGCTTCGCCCTGTCCAATGATAAGCCTTGTGGACGCAACATTCAAAGCCAGCCGGTATAAAGTTGTAAACAGTAATATCGTAGGGAAAGCCGACATCGACAAAGCATCTTTTGCATAGATCGCATTTAGAAGGATTAATAACGCAAGGGTTAGATTAATAACCAGCAGAATGTCCAATAACAACATGGGCATAGGAACAAGGATAACTAAAAGTATAATTACGGCCCATACCGCTATTAGAACACTTTTAATGCCCATATCTATCCTCCGTACTTTATTGATCAGGGTTGGCCAAACAAAACGCAAAGAATTCCTTGGCAAAAGCAGAAGGATTTTATCTGTTCAACAAGCCCCAATCATCATTAGTAAAAACATTATCACATATTATTTTACTTTATTTTTACAAAATAAACAAGATAGGATATTATTCGATATTTTTCTAAACAATAATTCCGGGCCCTGCTTTGGGTGTTTCGTTTCCTTAAGTGACAAAGAACATACCAATAGCACGCTTTAGGTCCTTTTTATTTCTAATGAGGGGTCTCCATATCCCAGGCCGCTCATTTACCCGCTCCACTTTTGCGATTTATGTTAATTAAACAATTTCTTGTTCACAAAAAGACAAACTGCTCAATATGATAATAGTAGATTAACATAAGGAGGTTTGGATATGGATAATGTTGGCGTAAGAGGCTTATTCGGCAAGCGCTGTGACAGCGAAATACTTTTTTTCATAATCCTTTTCCTGCTTCTGTTCTTTGACGATAGTTGCTGCAGAAGGTCTGGCAGGTTTTTTGATTAATCGCCGTTAAGCTTATGTTAACTTCGAAATCCTCTGCAAAGCAGGGGATTTTTCATGCACCGGATTTACAAGCCCGGCATTATGCCGGATATATAATTTTTAGTCCTCTGATCCCTGGGAAATTCAAAAAATTCCTTGGCACTCCCCGCTTCAACCACTTCACCGAAGTATAAAAAAACAACATAATCGGATAATCGTCTTGCTTGCCGCAGGACATGACTTACCATTACAATAGTATAGTCCTGTCTCAAAGCAAGCAGCAGAGATTCTATTTTCTCTGATGAAATAGGATCAAGCGCCGAAGTAATCTCGTCGCAAAGAATCACTTCGGGCTCGACAGCAAGCGCTCTTGCTATGCATAACCGCTGTTGCTGGCCGATTGAAAGAGCAACCGCAGGTTCTTTAAGTCGGTCTTTTATTTCTTCCCATAAATATGTTCTCTTAAGGCAGCTTTCCACAATATCATCGAGCTCACTTTTTTTTCTTTTCCCATGGAGCCGGGGCCCGAATGCCACATTATCGTATATGTTGGCCGGCAAAGGATAAGGTCTTTGAGCTATAAGCCCCACCTTTCTCCGCAGTTCGTTTACCTGACGCCGGGTGTTGTATATATCCTCATCTCCAATAAATATTTGACCTTCAACTCTTATATTTTCCTGAATGTCATGCAAACGGTTTATTGACTTCAAAAGAGTCGTTTTTCCGCATCCTGATGGGCCAATTATGCTTGTCAGCCTGTTTTTTGGAATATCAAGGCTTACATCTTTCAATATATGTGAATATTTTTGCTTTTTGTTTATAGAGTATATGTTTAAATTTCTTATTCTTATCTCTATTTCTTTTTTAGGCATTATCTATCACTTCCCGCAGTATACTTTTGAAAATGTTTAGAACATATTCTTGATATTGTATTTAATATAATGATAATGATAATAAGTACAAAAGAAGCCGCATAAGCATGTTCCCTTACAGAGGGATAAAAAGAATTGGCCTGCTGGAAAATTAACACCGGCAGCGACGATACGGATTTTGACACGCCTTTCGGCATTGAATTACCGGCTCCTGACGTGAAGATTACCGATGCCGCATCTCCCATTGCTCTGCCCATTCCAATAAGTATACCGGCAATAATGCCCGGAAGAGCATATTTTGCGGTTGTAAATGCAGTTTCCAATCTTGTGGCTCCCAACGAATACGCTGACTCCCGTATTCCATCCGGAACCGAGTTTAAAGCTTCGTCCATATACCTCACAATAACCGGCATCTGCAGAAGTGCAAGCGTAATAATCCCTGCGCCCAGGCTTCCTCTTCTATTCGTAACAATAAGGATGTTCAATATGAATATCCCGTAAATAATTGACGGGATTCCCCAAAGAACGTCAAAAACAACACGGAGCTTGTTAGAAAACCTGTTTTTTATGTAATCAACCTGTAAAAAAAGCGCTATCAAATACGAAGCTGCACAGGCAATACAGGTTGAAGGAATTACCATAAGGATACTGCCTAAAATCGCATGGAGAATACCACCTTCTCCTCCAAGAAGGTATTTAGGTCCCGGCGCGGTAAAAATAACAGCCGGCTCATTTATAAGTACAATCCCACCCTTTACTATATTAACCCCTATTATTATCACAAGGAATGCTATAACAATAAAAACCGATATGATCATAAGAACCCTAAATATTGATTCCTTTATGTATTTATTCATACCTCCACCTGCTCTTCAGCTTATTTTTTATTATGTTCGCAAGTATATTAAAAAATAAAACTATAATGAACAGAATAAGCGAAACAAAAATCAATGCTGATTGATGTTCCGGCACCGACATCATCTCACTGAAACTGCCGACTATAAGCCCCGGCAGTGTTTGTCCCGGAGAAAAAACAGAAGGTATTAGTATGTTTTTGTTCCCTATTACCATTACAACAGCCATTGTTTCGCCAAAAGCTCTGCCGAACCCCAATATAATACCGGAAATTATTCCAGGGCCGGCGGCGCGGAATAATACCGTTTCAATAAGCTGCCACTTTGTTGCTCCCAGAGAAAGGAACTGCTCCCTAAGCCCTATTGGTAGAATACTCAGTGATTCAACCGTTAACGAAATAATAACCGGAAAAACCATTGCCGCAAGCACAAGCGCTGCAGTAAAAACACACATGCCTGTTGTATTAACCCCAAACAAAGGCCCCATTACATCACGCGTGAAAGGAACAAGTACAAGAAGTGCGCATAGACCAAAGACGACCGATGGTACTCCTGCCAACACATCAATAAAGGCTTGAAAGTATGATTTAACCGCTGAAGGCATATATTCGCTTATGTAAACTGCACTCAATATTGATATTGGAACAGCTATCATTAAAGAAAAGACCGTAACAAAAAATGTCCCCGTAACAGCAGGCAAAAAACCATATAAGCCTTTATTGGGATCCCACTCGGAAGAAAACAGCAGTTCCCATACCGGATAACGGGATAAGATTAATTGTGAGCGCTGAAGCAGCATAATAAACAATGCGGCGAAAAATATGAAAACTGCCAAAATTATAATAACCATAATGTATTTAATTGTTTTATCAAGATTGCTTCTTGCTTTTTGTTGTTTCATCCATATCCCCTTAATCTGCGTGTCTTGATCCGTTTATAAGGTATTCGAGCTCTTTTTCTCTTTCGTTTTCAACAAGCCCGACATAACCGTTTGGTTCGAGAAAATTCTGGCCGCCTTCAAGAATCCACTTGACGAAGTCCTTTACATGACCTTCAAAAGGGCCATTTCCGACAAGGTATTCCTCTCTTGTCGGGGGCGACGGATATATGCCTTCGGTTACATTTTTTAAAAATACATCCCTGTTATCATAAAATCTTTCATCATTGTCCAGAACATCATTGCCGTTAAGATCTATCGGTATGGGTCTTATGCTTTCGATATATCCTCCTGTTTCCGCATTATAAACATAATTCATATTGGAAAAACCGATGGCATTAGCATCACCCTGTACACTGTTAGCCATAGGCTGATCGCCGCTTACATTTGAGTCCGAATTGTTCTGCAGATCCGCCTCGGTATAACCGCCGAGGTAAGAAGCCCATACGCTTGCCGCGCCCGATGAATCAGCCCGCCCATACACAACTATCTCATCATCTTCAATGTTTATATTAAACAACTCGCCCCAATGAGAAACCTCTCCTAAAAAAATCCTTCTTAAGTCTTCGCGTGAAAGCCCTTTATCCATGATATCCTCATATACGGGATTGTTTTCGTTTATTATTGCGATAACCGTATCTTTTGCTACCGCCACATAAAATGCGCCCTGTTCCAACTCTTCCTGCTTCAGCGGTCTTGAAACCATTCCTATATCGGACTGGTTGCTGAAAACATCCGAAATTCCCTTGCCTGCGCCTCCTCCCGTTACTTCGATATCAATATCATGTATTTTCATATATTCGTCAGCCCACACAACCATCATCGGGTACAAAGCCCACGCACCGGATATGCGAATAGAAGGCCGAACTGCGCTTTCAGCCGTTTTCGAGCAGCTTGCAAGAACTGAAACAAAAAAACAAAGCGTTAAAAATATGTATACTATTCTTTTTTTCATATTAACATACCTTTCTATATATTGTCTATCGTTATTGTAGACTTTAATATTTTCTTTGTCAATTATTTTTTACAACGGGGAAATATAACTCGGTAACATTGATACACCGGAATCCACAGGAAAACGTAATCAAACAGGTTAAGTCCGAAATGATAAACAATGCAGCAAAACACAGGGATTCATAGGAAAACAGTAAAGCAGAAATGTGACTAAACCAGATTAAGTTCGAAATGATAACTATGCAGATAAACACTCGGATCAGACTTAATGAATGTATAACTTAAGGATTACGTTTTCTAAAGCAAATGCGACGGGCACTAAAAAAGAGATATGCGTTAACATATCTCTTGTGGCTCCCCAAGTTGGACTCGAACCAACGACCCTGCGGTTAACAGCCGCATGCTCTACCAGCTGAGCTATTGAGGAATGTTAAAAATGCTGGTTCTTACGGTTTATCAACCGGATGATGGCTTAATTATCTTAACATGCAGGTTTGTATTTTGTCAAGCGCTTAATGGCAACTGTGTATGTTGACTTTTTCATTTAATTATATTCTCTAAAACAAGCTAAAAACTGCGTTTTATATTTTGTTCAATCCAATAATCTGCGCAGATCGGAAACGCTTAAAAATACCTCCGGCCTGAATTCTTCCGACTGTACATATTTAAAAATACTGAACATAAACTGTTTTCCTTCCGGGTATTGAACCAGAGCATTAAAATCGCAAGAGCATACCAGTGCCTTGCCATTTAATACTTTACACTCAAAAAGCATACCCAGTTTGTGGTTCCGTTCAAAATTATCAATTGTCTGTATAATGGGTCTGAATTCATCCGCTGTTTCATCCATAATTACCGAACATGAATTTGAAACAATATTCCACCATTGATATGTAGAATATTCCTTGCACGGAAAATATTTAAACACCGGGTGANTGTTATTGATAAGCAGCCCCATAGTACCAACAGGCAATGGCTTATTCATGTTTTCAGATATGGAACGGAACATCGGATAGCACCAAAAATCAGTGCAATAGAAGCCCTTTACTTTATTCCCCAGCCTATCAATTCGAGGTACAATCAGTATATTTTGGCCTTTCTCAAGCAGCCTCAGCGCTTCACAGGAAATAGAATCAAAAATATTGACCCGTTCCGTTTCCAAAACAACGTTTTTTGGATATACCCAGAGAGGATAGGTTTTCCATACGTTTAAGCTGTCTATTCGAAGAATAAGCGTTAACTCTTTCATTACAGATACATCAGGCATTTGAAAATTTATGCTTCCAATATTGATATAGTTGTCATCTTTGAAATCGGAAATATTCAGACATCCGCTTTTTAAAGTCTTTCGTCCCTCTTTTAACGTCCATGAAAAATCTATAGTATTTAGTGGAATATCCCTGAAATAACAAAGTTCGATATGTGCCGAAAAGTCTTGTCCCGCGATAAAGTTATATCTATCGAATCTGGCAAGAAGAACAGCATCCGAACAAAAGGTGCGCCATTCTTCCGGCGTTATCAACCCTTTTGAATCCATAAATGAATCCAGTATCCCAACAAGGGCAGTACCCTGTCCGTTAAAATCCTGTATATCCAGTATCTGAAATCCGGCCAGTTTTTTTGTTCGGAATGCAGCTTCCAATTCTTCCTTGTAGCAGGAAACCGCCAGTTTTCCTGAGCATTTAAAATATTTGTCTGCAAGATCAAGCAATCCTTTTTCTTCTAATCGTTTCCTGAACACTTCAAAGTTTCTGGCCTTAAGCGGGCCTTTGTATTTATCGATCTCAGCATAATTTGGAAATATGCTATACTGTCCAATTTCATGGGATACCACCGGTATTTTGGGAATAAGTTCATCTTCCGGTGAAATACTAACCTTTTTTATTCCCATGCCATATTGAACTTCAATTGTTTTAGAAGAATCAACACCAATTTCCTGGCTTTGTATCGGGGGCAATATGCTGTCGTCATAATCCTTTGCAGTAGAAGGCATATCTGTCTGAACGTGGCCTAAAGGCGCATCACACATTGCATATGATCCGCGGATAAGGCGTTCTTTTGAAAAGCGGACACCGCAAAAAAAATCATCGTTTTCCAATATGACAGGTGAAAACTGAAAGTTGTTTGAACCCTGAGTATACAAATGACGATTATCAAATTCCTTATACATTTTAAGAATTTGATTCAGTCTTTCTTTGCTGCCCCACAGTTCATTCCCGAGGGACATCATTACAAAGGATGGGTGGTTTCCAAACCTTTTCAGGATTAAAAAGCCTTCGTTGACAATATACTCCTGTTCCTCTTTATTGTGATTTTCATCACCTTCATCTGTTACTGTTCCCCAGAAAGGCAGTTCCGGTTCCATATATATTCCGACTATGTCAGCTGCTGTGAATGCCGCTTCCGGCGGGCAGCATGTATGAAATCGATAATGGTTTATACCGTAAGACTTTGCGATTTTAAACACTTTTATCCACTCACTCACAGTTGTTGGGGCATATCCGGTTTCAGGAAAAATCATACCGTCATGCTTCCCCCGCAGGAAAATCTTCCTGCTGTTGCTGTTAATGGTGAACTTATCCCCCTTTGCTTTAAATTCACGCAAACCAATTATAACTTCCTTATTGTCCACCACAAAACCGTCCCTCATAAGCTCCAGTTTCAGCTTATACAGATTGGGGTGATACTCGCACCAAAGCAGAGCGTCTTCACCCAGGGGATAGTCTATCAGGATATTATTATTAGTCAGTAAAAACTGTTTCCCCGGGGCACAGTGCTTATTTTCTTTCCCAATACCTTCCGCCGACACTTTTAAAACACCGCCGTCCGCACCTTCTATTCGGGATACGATTCGAACAGATTTAGTATGTATATCCGGATATATCTGAACATCACCTAAATATACCGGGTTATATATCTGCAATTCTATCTTTCCCGTAATACCATTCCAGTTTGTCTGGGTATCGGGGGAGGTCATATGGCCTCCTTTTGTCGGATAATCAGTATTATCTATAAGGATGGTAACCGTATTAGCTCCTGAATGCAGAGAGCCGGTTATATTGTAAATATGCGGGGTGCAAAGGCTGTTTTGGGAACCCTNATTTATATTATTTATCCAGACAGTGGTTTTTCGTGTCCGTTCTAAATAAAGGAAGCATGGTTTAGACAGATATTCTTCGGGAATTTCAAATTCCCGTGAATACCAGGCATACCCTTCAAATGTATACTCTTCCGTCAAATGCGCAATTTCGTGCTTTTTGTTTTTTTCGCCTTTTTTATAATAAGAAGTTGTTCCCGGCAAATAAATAGTATCGGACAAGGGTTGTCTGAGCCCTTTTTTTCCTTATCAAGCTGGAAACGCCAAACCCCTGACAAATCAATTGATTTTAACATATTGTCACCTCGTTGTGCTTTTGTGATTTACTACTCTGCGGTACTCCGCCGGTGTATAACCGGTCGATTTTTTAAATTGAAATGCAAAATAGGAAGGATTTTGGTACCCAAGCTCCTGAGCAATGTCATAGATCTTGAAGTTTACCTGCTGCAGCATTTTTTTTGCTTTATCGATCCTCACACGATTTATATACTCTGTTATTGTTTCTCCCATTTCCTTTTTAAATAGCACGCTCAAATAGCTTGGATTCATATATACGACATCAGCAAGCTCATTCACTGTAACACCATTTCTAAGGTTCTTCCCGATATAGTCAACAATAACCTCCATAGTCTGACTCTTCTTCTTATTCTGAAATTCCTCAAGAGATATAATATATTTTACAATCACATCCTTCATCTTCTCTCGTAAATCATTGATAGATGTAGAATTCAAAACCATCTGACACATATTAATATAAGGTACAGGCAGCGTAAAACCGGTAACCTCGGATAACTGTTGTACATTGCTTACAATTTCCAGACTAATGGACTGAACAAAGCTGACTGTCATATTTTTTTCACCTGCAAGGAAATTGAACATCATTTCGATAAGATTGTTAAGCTGTTTAGCATCTATCTGCTTGATGCATGCTGCTATGCTTTCGCGGAAAAAATCGACGTTTTCCATATCGATTTTGTTAATTTCATGAAAATCATCTGTCCAGAACGTATTCCCTTCACCGTATGTGCGTCCTTTAGTCAGAACATTAAACGCATTTCGGTATAGAAAACAGGCATGCTCCCATCTATCTGACTGTTTGCTTACGCTAATTGATAATAGAATACCTTTATCATTATATAACGACTTGCGAAGCAGCATCAGAAGCCTGTCTATCTCGTCCCTGCCCAGGTACTCATAATTTTGCTCTTTAAGAAGCAAAACCGTCAGGTGGTTGGCATGAATTCGCAGTATGATGCAAAAAAAAGAACTGAATACCACTCTGACAGCATTAGACAGCCTTAGCATAATATCCGACGCATATACAGGATCCTTATTTTTAATGAACTCATAATTATCAAGTGAAATAATTGCAATCCGATAAATAAAATTGTCCTCCGGCAAATCAAGACACTGTAGCTGGTTTTTTATTTTTTCCGGATTAAGTTCAAATCCGGAAAGCAGTTCCTCCATGAATCTGGCCCGTGCCATAACTAAATTTTCACGAAATTTCTTCTTCATAACTTGCTCAGATTCGATAAGTTTAAGCCTGGTCATGGTTTCATCATAAAAAACCTTCAGCCAATGCTCTACTTCGTCAATTTTTAACGGTTTGAGCAAATAAGCCTGAGCTCCCGCTTCAACTGCTCCGCGTGCAAATTCAAATTCTTCATGTCCGCTTATAATTAATACATAAATATCAGGATATATTCCACGGATTCTATTAACCAACTCAATGCCATCTATTCCCGGCATACATACATCCGCTATAAGAACGTCAATATGCTGTTCTTTAGCAATTTGAAGCGCTTCCTGTGCATCTTCTGCAAGCATCGGCCGTTTATAACCCAGTTTACTCCAAGAAATATGCTTGTCCAATCCTATAAGGTGATTTGGTTCATCGTCAACAATAATTGTTGTCAGCATTTTCATCAACCTCTCTCCTTATTTCCGGCCGTAGTGTCAAAAATTCTGAATGAATTTTGACCTAAACTATTTATTTCACTGGCTTACACCAGTTACTTTCGTATCCCCCCTGAAAAATGGAAAATTTCCAG
>JGI24712J26585_10004723_pt1 | contig 10264 bp, 11 predicted proteins | sample BioPla3DNA2_FD_26585 | JGI IMG/M metagenome (IMG submission 26585)
ATTTTTTATTTCAAAGTCTTGTCCTATTTTTGCAGCGCCTTTGAAGCATTGACATTATGAAGATAGTAATAATAAACGGTCCTAATTTAAATCTATTAGGAGTTAGAGAACCCGAAATTTACGGAAGTACTACTTTCGAATCCTACCTAGACCAACTCAGGAAAGACTTTCCGCAGTTTGAGATAAACTACTTTCAGTCAAATAACGAAGGNGAAATAATTGATTGCATCCAAAGGGAAGGTTTTTCTGCAGATAGAATTATTATTAATGCAGGGGCTTATACCCACAGTTCTCCTGCCATAGCCGATGCCCTTTCGGCAGTTCCAGCCAAAGCAATTGAAGTACATATTTCCAATGTGTTCAGGCGCGAAGCATTCCGTCATCATTCCTATCTATCACCTGTAGTTGAAGGAGTTATCTGCGGATTTGGACTTGAATCGTACAGGATGGCGTTGTCTTATATAAAGGACATTTTGATTTAGCATAATTACTGATTAATTCTGATAACTATTTTTCCCGATGAAAAAACACACTAAGATTGTGGCCACCGTATCTGATCTCAGATGCGATGTGGATTTTGTAAAGAAGTTATACAAAGCTGGCATGGATGTAGTACGTATGAATACTGCCCATGTCGACTTCGAGGGGTTGGAGCGTGTTATAAACAATGTCCGCCAGGTATCGGAGAAGATTGCTCTGTTGATGGATACNAAGGGTCCAGAAATCAGGACTACCCGTTGCGACAACGACATTGTTCTGGAAATGGGTGACATCGTATATATTAAGGGAGATCCATCTGGCAAGAGTGACAAGGAAGTCATCTGTGTCTCCTATCCAAATATTGCTGAGGATGTAGGTGTTAACAGCCACCTCCTTTTCGACGATGGTGAGATTGACCTTGTAGTAAGGGATGTTACAAATGGAATGCTTAAATGCGAAGTTCTGAATAACGGTACTCTTGGTAGTAAGAAGAGTGTTAATATCCCAGGTGTTCGCATCAACCTTCCTTCTCTTACAGAACGTGATATAGAGTTNATTAAGTTTGGTATTGAAAAAGACATTGATTTCATTGCTCACTCCTTTGTTCGCAATGCTGACGATGTGAAGGCAATACAAAAGATTCTTGATGAGCACGATAGTCCTATAAAGATTATTGCCAAGATTGAAAATCAGGAAGGTGTTGAGAATATCGACGAAATTCTTGAGAACGTCTATGGCGTAATGGTAGCACGTGGCGACCTGGCTATCGAGATTGGTCAGGAAAAGATTCCTCTGGTTCAAAGACAACTGATTCGTAAGTGTGTTGAGGCTAAGAAGCCTGTTATTGTAGCTACTCAAATGCTGCATAGCATGATTAAGCATCCTCGTCCTACACGTGCTGAAGTAACTGATATTGCTAATGCAATATACTACCGCACTGATGCTATCATGCTAAGTGGTGAGACTGCCTACGGTAAATATCCTGTTGAAGCTGTTGCTACCATGGCAAGCATTGCCAAGGAAGTGGAACTAGCAAAGGATGCGCGCAATGACATTCCGGTTGACCTTGTGAAGAATGATATTACTGCATATCTGGCTGATACTGCTGTTAAGGCTTCTAAGGAACTGCCCATCAAGGCCGTTCTTACTGATAGTCTAACCGGAAAAACTGCCCGTTACCTTGCTGCATTCAGAGGTCCTCAACCAGTGGTAGCTCTGTGCTACAACAAGAGGGTTGGAAGGGAACTAGCCCTCTCCTATGGAGTATTCCCAAGGCTTACAGAACCTGGTAGCTCTAAGGGCGAGATTATGAGGAAGACTGTAGACAAGTTGAAGAAGAAAGAAATCCTTGACGATAATGACCTGGTTACTTATCTGGGAGGAAGTTTCGGAATTGGTGGAGGTACTACCTATCTTGAAATTATTACAGTCAAAGGTCTTGTAAATAAGATTGACCGTTACAACGAGTAGTCGTTGCAACGAATAGCAATATGGNAGGCTGCCACAGTAGTGGTAGCCTTTTTTTGTGTAAAAACTACACTGCTCTACTTGTTCAGTATCAGCACCACAGCGAAAAATCATGAAAAATGACTGTAAAAAATGCGTCCAGCTTATTGAAATAATCAAAAGAACATTTATATTTGCAGCGTCTTTAAAGAAAGGCACAAGATTCTGGTCTGGTAGTTCAGTTGGTTAGAATATCGGCCTGTCACGCCGGGGGTCGCGGGTTCGAGTCCCGTCCAGACCGCAAAACTAGAATATTGTTAAAAGATAATTTGCTTAAGACTTTGGTCTGGTAGTTCAGTTGGTTAGAATATCGGCCTGTCACGCCGGGGGTCGCGGGTTCGAGTCCCGTCCAGACCGCAGAGAGCCTAAGACAAGAGGCGCCAAAAGTAAGACAAGCCCTTCATATTCAGTGAATATGAGGGGCTTTTTTCGTTTATCATGTCTTAGTCGAAAGCCAAGAAAAAGACAAAAAACGACAAAGCATCTAACCTAAACTGTACCCCCTTTCCGAAAAAACGCAAGGGGGTACAGTAATTTGAAGCGAAGGGGGTACAGTTTGGTCAAAATTGGCAGGGAGTTGTCCTGATTTGGCACAGAGCATAAAGTTCATTTTGAGATAGTTCACAGTAATTTTGTAACATTAAAAAATGAGTTTATGAGAAGTACATTTCGCATTCTTTTCTATGTAAAGAAAGACAAAAAAAAAGCAGACGGCACTTATCCAATCATGTGTCGAATCACCATCGACGGAGAACCAAGTCGCTTCAACACTAAAGCAAATGTCAATCCCGATATTTGGGATGCAAAAGCCGGAATCGCTATCGGCAAATCAAACGAAGCTGTTGAAGTTAATGCCTTATTGAATATGTTCTGTAATAATCCCTTAATTCAATATTAAAATATATTTCAAAAAATTCGAGAATCTCTTTCACATCAATATTCCCGTTATTGAATACAGCACCGGAATGCAATGAGTACCCTAATTCAATTGCTGCAATTTTAGAGGCTGTCCATTGGAGATGGTTTTGAGTATTCAGTGATTTATCTTTATTTACAATAGCCTGTTTTTCTAAACAATGTATCTTTTTATTCAAGTAAATGCGAAGCATTTCATTACAAACTATTTTTGCCACTTTGTAGTCAAATCCTGTAGAAAACAAAGGATCATGGATATACTGAACACTATCCGCACAGAGGCGAGAACAATCTTTTCCTCGAATAAAATAATATTCATCCAAATAATTTGATTTAGCCCGATAATACTGATAAAAATCAAGATGTCGTTCAAAAAAATAAGTAAGACTGCTTAATTCCTTTTCGTAATACTCTCTTTGAGTTTCATTACTTCCATTAGGTCTTTTAAGTTCAATTGCATACATTTTATTGAAATACAAAAGCATACCTAAAATGTCAGGCTTTATCTCTTTGAAAAAATCTATTTCCTCTTGTTGTGAAATAGACTTTTTGGCAAGGAAATACTCTCTCATTTCAGATAGGCTGCTCTTGAGATATAGGAGCATACTTTCCAATAGGTCAAGAGATATACTGCACCCCTCCAGATTTAAGTTCTGAATCTTTGCCTGTATTTCTATGGATAAACGTGTATAAAATTCTCTCATAACTGTTATTTTAATTAAATAAAGCCACATTTTTGCGGTTTTATTCTTCTCCGTTTATAGATTACTCATTCTTGTCTCTGATTTTAATGCTTACGGCTTTTAAAGCCTGCCATCCGGCTTTGTCGGTAAGTCGAATCATGAAATGATAATCGCCAGTATCTACATCGGCAGGGACTTCCACAATGTTGTCTGCTGCAAAGTAGGTTTCTCCTGTCGGAATAACGTAATCCTTATTATATATAAAAGGATTGACTGGTTCTTTTTTCGAGTCTAATTCGCACTCTTCATTTTCTGTGCTGTGCGAATGATGATCGAAATTATTGTGTATCTCAATATTATAGCTGCCTAATTCCTGATTATCGGTAAAGATTGCTTTGAAAGGGAAACTTTCACCTCTATAAATAACAGCGCAGTTTAGCGGAGAGGCATCCCCGCTATTCATTATTATAACGGGATATTCCATATCCTGATCATCATCGTCATTACAGGATAAAATCGGAAGGCAGAGCAGTAGTATTACTACTGCTCTGTACTTCATTCTAAAAATCACTCTATTATTCCGCATGGTGATGTTCTTTAATTGTTAATGTTGTTTCTTCTTTTGCCGTTTGCCCGAATTTATCAGTTACAATAAGGCAAAAGTGGTAATTTCCAATTGGTGTATCTGACGGTATATCTACATGCTCATGGAAATGTGTATTCTTATTTCCAGCGTATTTAGTATCAGTATATACTTTACCAATCGTATAATTTCCATCCTTTTGCTCTATCGTTACTTCTATTTTATCTATCAGTCCATCTGCAATTATTTCAGCCGAGATATGAACATTTGAACCGATATAAGCTGTTTTGTCGGTAGGCGAATCATGTCCCGAACCAAGTTCCTTAAGTTGCAAGACTGGCTTTGTCGGCATATCATCGTCATCGTCGCTACACGAAACGGTTATTAATGAAAAACTCAATAAAAACAATACTCCTAAAATGATTTTCTTATTCATGTTTTTTTGTTTAATGGGATAAGTCCCTGTTAATGATTTATTTATTTACTAAAAGTCAAAACTGACCATAATCGAAAAATTACGTCCGGGTTCGGGAACATCAATCAGACGGTAATAGCTGGTATGGTCGTAGTACTTTTTATTCAGTATATTTTGCGCTTGCAAACTGAATCTCAAAGTTTGGTTTCCGACTTGAAAACTTCTTCCGGCAGACAAATTAAGTGTTGCATGCCCGTCAGTCTTTTTTTCTGGTGGAACAATTCTATCCTGCTTACCCGTAATCACACATTCAGCCGAAATATATCCGTCGTGTCCCGACCAACGTGTTTTAGGCTTATATGTCATTCCTAATGTTCCCGACCAAGGCGGAGAAAAAGGAAGCGGATATCCTTTTTTATTGCCTGATAATTGCCTTGCATACAAATACTCTCCGAGTAATTCTATCTCTATCTTTTCGGAAACATTATATTTTATAGCTGCTTCCGCTCCATACCGTAAAACTTTGCATTGGGTATAGTAGTACATCTGCAAGCCCTCGTAATAATCCGAAGTGGGATTGAGGTAGATATAATTGGGGAAATAATTGAAGTAAGGTTCAAGTTGAATATCGAAAACTCCATTATTCCAGTTTATTCCTGCATCTATCTGGTATGCCTTTTCTGCATTCAGGTCGGCATCTCCTTTTTCGTAGCGGAATATATGGTAGTTTATTCCGTCTGAACCTAATTCTTTTGGAATAGGAGCCCGGAAACTTTTACCGATATTCACTTTAAGATTCCATTGCCTTATGTCATAGTTCAGTCCAGCCGACCATGAGAGGCTATTAAAGTCTCGTTCCATATCAACTGCTCGTTCCTTATAAACCAATTCATTCCCGACAGGAGTTTGATACCAGTCGTGGTAACTGTCAATTTGGGTGCGGATATGGTCGAAACGTATTCCTCCACTCAAAATGAGATTGTTTGATAAGTGAAAACGGTCATAGATAAAAGCCCCATAAGACCATGTATTGAAATCGGGAATTATAAAGCCCCAACCGCCTCGTTTATTGTCCTGATATTCGGCACTCAAACCGGAAGTCAGATCGTGTTTTTCACCGAGCCGTATATCCAACTGCAAATTAGCAGTATAAATATCCTTGTCGAACCTCCGTTCCAAATTATCAGGCGGCACAGGCATATATCCATGTGAAACCGGCTCCACAAGTTCCTTCATATAATTATTCTGATAGGACAGATTTACTTTCAGAAATAAATCACCTAAGTACCAAGAGCTTGTGTTCGCTGCTTTAAAATGATTGGCTGAATGATAAGGATAATCAATATCACGGGAAGATTTATCGTAGTCTATATCAGACAGGCGCACCTCTAATCCGTGAGCATCGGCGAAAAATCCGCTTTTAGCATATACATTACTGATATTAAAGATTGACTTGAAACGGTCGGAAAGCCATCCGAAAGAACCTCTGAAATTCTGTTCTTTCCCGGCTGTATTTCGTAGCCGCCTATCTTTCAACTTTATATAATACGAATAATACTGTATACTGTCGGCAGGAACTTTATAGTCGCCATAATCTATTAGTGTAAACTGGGTTTTATAAAAGAACTTATTTTGGCGACCTTGTAATTGTGCTGATATACCATAAGATTCATTATTCGTTCGTGTAAAAAGATTTACCGATCCTCCAAAATCCTGTTGCGGAATATAATTCGTATTCAAGTTGATAACTCCACCAATAGCATCAGAACCGTAGAGTAATGACCCCGGCCCTTTTATAACTTCTATTGCATCGATTGAAAACTGGTCTATTTCCAGCCCGTGATCTTCTCCCCATTGCTGCCCCTCATGTTTAATTCCGTTCTCGACAACGATCATACGGTTAAATCCCAGCCCTCGGATAGCAGGTTTAGATTGTCCCGAACCGATACTCATAGCCTTAACTCCCGGAATCTTTTCAAGGCTTTGCATCAGACTTCCTGAAAAATTCTCTTTGATAAATGTTTTATTTACCGAAAGAACACTCAAAGGCGTTTGCATTTGAATATTTTTCTTGCTATTCCCCACTACTACCACCCCTTCCAGTGTCATTGTCTTTATTGAATCAACCGGATTTTGGGCAGACAATTGGAAAGAGAGCAGCAAGGCAAATACCATTGTATATAATTGCCTCATTTGTATTTATGATATAAAAAATGAAATAATGTTCCCTTGCCGTTATTAGGAAATAACGATCCGAGTGAAACTTATATTCGCATATATTAAATATGCAGTTCCGAAAAATCAGACGGCAAAGAAGAGAGGCGGCCCTCTTGTGAAATGGGTTTCAATCGCAGGCAGGGTATCTATATTCTGATAGAATATAGATACCCTGCAACCAAATGAGTTTATAATAGTGGAATCTTTATAAGGTTCTATGTCTATAAAAAGGGAGAATGTAAACTGGCAGATAGGGCAATTAGCGCAGTCGTGTTTTGGAGAATCCTTCTCATTATTTTCATGAGAGCAGGATTGCTCACAGCAGGAGTGTTCAGCAATGTGAGCATGCTGTGCTATTGTAGGTGTTATGAATACAAACAATAACAACCATACAATAATCGCCCTATGTGTTTTAATACTACTCACTTGTATTTAATGAACTCCCTTTTAATTTCTTCATTTGCATATAAAGTAATATAGCGGCTATTATGGTGGAAATGACATCAGCAACAGGTATGCTTATCCATACTCCATCGACACCCCAAATGGATGGTAGCAGATATAACAAGGGGATAAGAAATAGTAACTGACGAGATATAGAAAGGAAAATAGATTTATGAGGCATTTTCATAGATTGAAAAAGATTGGAAACAATCATCTGAAACCCAATTACAGGAAATGCCAATGTGAAAATTCTTAACGCATGCGTGGTGACCTGTATCAGAGACTCGTCCGTTGTAAATGCTCGTACTAACCTGTGTCGGAATAATCATACATAAAAGGAAACCTATCGTAGTAATAATAGTTGCAGAAAAAATGCAGATGCGCAAAACTTGTTTTATACGGTCAAATTTTCCTGCTCCATAGTTATATCCCACAATTGGTTGCATTCCCATGTTTATTCCGAATACAATAAAAAACAAAACGAGAGTTATTCTATTTACAATCCCATAAGCAGCGATATATAAATCGCCTCCATTATTTTTCAAAGCATTATTAATGAATATCACCATAATACTTGTTGATATATTTATAAAGAAGGGAGAAATGCCAATCTGAATAATTCCCTTTATTATGTTTGGTCTTAGCCTATAAATATTGCACCTAAAACGAAGTGCATATTTCTTATTGCAAAAATGGAGTATTTCAAAAATCACAGCTATTAATTGTGCGATAACGGTAGCCCATGCTGCGCCTGCTACGCCCCATTTGAAGCCAAATATGAACAACGCATCCAGAATAATGTTGGCGATAACGGAAACAATCATCAACCTCATGGATTTTACCGGATATCCCGCACCTCTTAAAATGCTATTCAAGGTCATGTGTACTTGAGATATGATGCTTCCGTATAATATAATTTTCATGTATATACGGGCATGATCAATGGTATCTATACTTGCGCCGAATAAAAACAATATCTTATCTAAGAATACAAGACCTACTGTTTGCAGGAGTATTCCCAAGATAATGCTCAACACCATAGCATTTCCCAATGTAAAGTCTGCTGCTTCTTTATCTCCTTTCCCCATTTTTATTGAGATAAGAGATAATGCACCAACGCCAACTATGGCCGCAAAAGCTGTCAGGATATTCATGAGTGGCAAAGCGACAGTTAGTGCTCCGATACCTATTGTACCAACGGCACGACCGACAAATATTGTATCAGTGACATTGTATAATATGATAGCAACCGTAGAAATAATTGCCGGTATTGTATATCGCAGAAGTAATTTGGACACCTTCTCCGTACCCAATTGCTCCGTGTTCGTATTGTTGGACATATAAGACTGTTTTTTTTTGCAAATATAGATACTTTTCTTCAAATGCAACAATGATTCAACTAAAATAAATAATCAAAAGCGAAAATTGGGCATTTCACTAAAAAATCACTATCTTTGCAGAACAATTTCAAGAGGTTTATTATGGAGATAGCAGAAATTTTCAGAGAGAAAAATCTTAAGAAGACAACTCCGCGAGTGGCAATAGTCGGTATTTTACTCTGTGCTTCTCACCCATTGTCTGAAAATGACATAAAGGATAAAATGGGTTATATGTATGACCGTTCAACATTTTACCGGACTATTCAAACGCTGATTGACGTAAAAATTATTCACCGTATTGTGGTTGATAATACGAATGTGAGATATGCGATAAACAATCTGGACTATGACGAGGTTGAACACCCCAAAAGTCATGCTCATTTTTATTGCAGGAAATGTGAAAATGTAATATGTATGGATAATATTCAGATTTCTAATTGCAGCCTACCTCCAAACTATGAAATGGATGAGTGCGAAATTCTGATAAAGGGAATCTGCGAAAACTGTAGAAGTATCAGTGTTTAATAAAATGGCAATCTATTAATATTTAACTACATAAAGAATATATGGACGAATTTTGGGAATCCAGTTTCAAGAATAAACAAACAATGTGGGAGTTCGCCCCGGCAGATTCGGCTATATTGGCTTTAGACTTATTTCGTCAAAACGGGATAAAGAAAATACTCATACCCGGATTCGGATATGGACGTAATGCGAAGCCGTTTATCGAAAATGGGCTTAATGTTACTGGAATAGAGATTTCAAAAACCGCTATTGAGTTATCTAAACAGCATTATGGTGATGATATTAAGGTATATCATGGTTCTGTTGGTGATATGCCATTTAATAATGAAATGTACGATGGAATATATTGCTATGCACTAATCCATCTGTTAAACTTTAGAGAGCGAGCAAAACTACTCAAAGATTGTTATAATCAGCTTAACGAAGGCGGCTATATGGTTTTTATTGCTTGTTCTGACGAATATCCTACTTATGGACAGGGTAAGAAATTAAGTAAAAACAGATATGAGAGTTTTCCGGGAGTTAAGGTTTTCTTCTACGATTCTGATGCGGTAGTAAAAGAATTTGGAAAATATGGGTTGATTGATTTCAGAAAAATTGATGAACCTATAAAGTTTATGGAAAATCATCCCCCATTAAATTTCTGGTATATAGTGTGTAAAAAATAATAGAAATAATAATAATAATACTCGAAATGCAGATGATAGGAAATGATACTACGTTATTACTAAAGCAGTTTGCTTAAAGTTGCACCTTTTTAGTTGTAAGTACGAAATAAACTATTCGTCTATTTTCAATTCACAAAACCCCATAATATTCAGCATGCGAAAATATATATTTGAAATATATTCTGTGTGTGAGCTATGTAAGTGTCCGTAGAACCAATTTGAAATAGGATGTCCTTTTTTCGTTAGGTAATTAAAAATTTCATCCATGATCTTTCGCTCTTGGTTAATGTCGTTTGCTAACTGCTCATCTCTCAACAGCCAGTTCTCAATTCCAGTTTTAGAATGAGGGCACAAAAAGAAGGAGCAGTATGGGTAACGACTGTATCTATAAAAATATCATTGGTTTTCAATTCGGGTAATAACACATGATTGAATATGGGAGCTTCGCC
>JGI24712J26585_10004725_pt1 | contig 10260 bp, 9 predicted proteins | sample BioPla3DNA2_FD_26585 | JGI IMG/M metagenome (IMG submission 26585)
AGACAGCAGCAGACAAGCCGATCTCCGATGAAGCAGTTCCCACAACAAAGAAAATCCAGCGTCTTGAAAAGAAGTCTGAAAAGGCTCATGAGCGTCTGGATGCTGCCCGTGAGAATCTGCCCACAAAGAAGGCTCCCAAGAAAGAGCGTGTCTTTGATGATGAAAACGGCAAAGCGAAAACCCGTCTCTACTATGAGGATGAGATCAAGCTGCCGAAGGGACAGAGCAAATTGCAGTTTGAGGCTGACAAGTCTGTCCGTAAGGTTGGCGATACGCTTGCCTCCGGCATTCACGGCAAAATCCATGAGGTTGAGCATGACAACTCCGCAGTAGAAGCAGCTCACCGTTCTGAGATCGTAGCTGAGACGGCTGTCCGGCATTACAGTCACCACAAGAAAAGTCAGGCAAACAAGCCTTTTGAGAAGGTATCAAAGCTGGAACATGAGGCTCAGGTTGCCGACACAAAGCTCCATTATGAGAAGACGCAGCAGGAACATCCTGAGATGAAGAAGCAGCGTCCCAACATGAACAAGCACTACCAGAAGCAGAACATCAAGAAGGAATATGCAGCGGCGCGGAAGACCGGCTCTCAGACCGCCTCCACTGCCACTAAGAAAACGGGCAAGAAAACCCGTGAAAAGGCAGCGGATAAGGTCAAGGAGTTCTTTGCCAAAAACAAAAAGGTGTTTCTCTGGATCGGCGTTGGTGCAATGGTCCTTGTGCTGCTTGCAGCCGGTATCAGCTCTTGCACTGCCATGTTCACTTCAACCGGCTCATCCGTTATAGCATCCTCCTACCTGAGCGAAGACGAAGCAATGCTCGGCGCGGAAGAACAGTATTTGCAGATGGAGGCAGAGCTGCAAGATAAGCTGGACAACTTCGAGAGCTATTACCCCGGCTACGATGAGTACAACTTTGATTTGGATGACATCGAGCATGATCCCTATGTCCTGATCTCCATTCTCTCCGCGCTCCATGAGGCTGAGTTCACGCTGGACGAAATCCAGAGTACGCTTCAAATGCTGTTTGATAAGCAGTACATCCTCACAACGGAGGAAATCGTGGAGGTACGATACCGGACAGAGACGAGAGTTGGCAGCTACACCGTTACCGATCCTGAAACCGGTGCGACAAGCACTGAGTATTACACCTACGAGGTTGAAGTCCCGTATAACTACTACATCATGAATGTCACGCTGAAAAACTTCAATCTGAGCCATGTGCCGGTCTATATCATGTCTCAGGATCAGCTCTCCATGTACGCCACCTATATGTCAGTGGTAGGCAATCGTGAGGACTTGTTCCCAAGCTCAGAGTATGTAGACAAGTACATCACCGATCCACCGGATGAGTACGAGGTTAATTCGGCTTATCTGTCGGATGCAACCTTCGCTACCCTCATCGAAGAGGCTGAGAAGTATCTGAACTATCCCTATGTGTGGGGCGGCTCAAACCCTTCTACCTCTTTTGACTGTTCTGGTTTTGTCTCCTATGTCCTGACGAACAGTGGACTCGTCAATACCGGAAGGCTCGGTGCGCAAGGACTATACAATGTCTGCACTCCGGTTTCCAGAGCCAATGCGCAGCCCGGTGATCTCGTATTCTTCACCGGAACTTACGACACTCCCGGTGTTTCCCATGTGGGCATTTATGTTGGTGATGGAGTCATGCTGCACTGCGGCGATCCCATTCAATACTCATCCATCAACACTTCCTATTGGCAGTCTCACTTCTATGCCTTCGGAAGACCAAATTATTAAGCGAAAGGAGATTTTTCTATGAATCCTAAATACCAGAAGGTCTGCGCCGATATTGCCAAGCTCGAAGGCAAGGCAGCAGATATTCAGAAGCAGCTCAATGAGCTGTACGACAAGAAAACTGAGCTGGAAAACCTTGAGATCATCAACACTGTCCGCGCTATGGTCATGGACAAGGATCAGGTCATGGCTTTCCTCTCCACCATGAAGGGCGGCAAGCCCGCGATGCAGCCTACTACTAAGCATCAGGAGGTAACTGAGAATGAATAAGAGAAAAGGATTTCGTTTGTTCACCGTTCTGGCACTCTGCATGGTGCTGGTAAGCAGCTTCTCCATGACGGCATTTGCGTATGCCGATGACACTGACCAGAATCTCCCTATCACGGAGGCTACTCAGCCGGAGGATATGCCCGACGAAGAGCCGGAGGACAAGCCCACTCCTGAGCTGCCCGAAGGTGAGCCTATCGACGATGAAGGCAACGCCTATACCCGTGATCTGCTCTATGATAAGGCAACCAACAAGCAGTTCATCACCATTCAGACAAAAAGCGGCAATACCTTCTACATTGTGATCGACTATGATGCTCCCATCAATGACGAAGAGGAACAGTATCAGACTTATTTTCTCAACATGGTAGACGAAGCGGATCTGCTTGCTTTGATGGATGAAGCAGCCGTTGAAGCTCTGACCACTTGTGTTTGCGAAGACAAGTGCGTTGTCGGTGACATCAATGTGGAATGCCCCGTCTGCAAAACTACTATGAGTGAATGCACCGGCGTTGTTCCTGAGCCTGAAACTCCCGTTGACGGCGATGAAACTGAACAGCCCGACGATACTGAAAAGCCTGAGAAAAGCTCCAACATGGGCATGATCATTGGCGTTATTGCTGTTGTCGGTATTGGCGGCGCGGCATATTACTACTTCAAGTTCGTTCGCGGCAAGAAGCAGAAGGACGATGACCTTGACTTCTTTGACGATGAGGGCTATGAGGAAGAGCCGTATGTCAACGAGGACGAAGAGCCTGATATTGCTGACGATGATGAAGAAACGGAGGATGAAGAGGTTTGATTTTAGTCGTAGCTGAGAAACCGAGCGTGGCTCAGTCCATTGCAAAGGTGTTAGGCGCGACATCTCGCAAGGACGGCTATCTCGAAGGAAATAACTACATCGTCTCATGGTGTGTCGGTCATCTCGTAGGGCTTGCTGATGCAAGCTCCTACGATGAACGCTATGCCAAGTGGAGATATGACGATCTCCCCATCGTACCGGAGGAATGGCTTTTTGAAGTTCCGAAGGATAAGGCGCAGCAGTTCAAAGTGCTGCGTGATCTCATGAAGGACAAGCGCGTCACCGAGCTTGTCTGCGCCACCGATGCAGGACGCGAAGGTGAGCTGATTTTCCGTCTGGTCTATAACAAGGCTGGATGCACAAAGCCCTTCAAGCGTCTCTGGATCAGTTCTCTTGAGGATGCTGCCATTCGTGAAGGCTTCAATCATCTGCGTGACAGCAGAGACTATGATAAGCTCTACGAAGCAGCTCTCAGCCGTTCAAAGGCTGATTGGATTGTCGGAATCAACGGCACCCGGCTCTTTACTACGCTCTATAAAAAGCGTCTCGTGGTAGGTCGCGTTCAGACACCTACTCTGGCAATGTTGGTAGAGCGTGAAGGCAAGATCACTACCTTCCACAAAGAGAAATACTTCAATGTCCATGTTGCTAATGACGGTCTGACGGCTGACATGGAGAAGATCAAAACCGAAGACGAGGCAAAAGCGATTGCGGCGGCTTGCGATAAAAAGCAAGCCGTCGTTTCTTCTCTCAAGCGCGAGACGAAGACAGTCAATCCTCCGAAACTCTACGATCTGACCACCTTGCAGCGTGAGGCAAACCGCTATTACAGCTTCACGGCGCAGCAGACGCTTGAACTGGTGCAGTCTCTCTATGAAAAGAAGCTCCTGACATATCCGAGAACGGACAGTCAGTTCATTACGGATGACATGGAAGGCACAGTGCGTCAGGTTATCGGCATTATCTGTCAAAAAGTGTCGATTTTTGACGGCATGAAGCATGAGCCGGACATCAAGCGAATCACCAACAATGCAAAGGTTACTGACCACCATGCGATCATCCCCACCGTCCAGCTTGAAAAGCAGGACACCTCTGAGCTGCCGGAATCTGAGCAGAAGATCATCCGTCTTGTTGCCATGCGTCTTCTGTCTTCTACCGGAGAGAAACACATCTATGATGAAACTTCGGTCACACTCTCCTGCGAAGGATATGAGTTCAAGGCAAAAGGAAAAACCGTCACTCAGGAAGGCTGGAAAGCCATTGAGCAGCGTTTCAAAGACGCGCTCAAAAGCAAGGACAAAGAAGCGCCTGAGAAGGTACTTCCTGCCGTCACCGAAAAGGACATCCTTAGTTCCGTCTCTGCCAGCGTCACCGAGCATTACACTACGCCTCCGAAGCAGTACACGGAAGATACTCTGTTGTCTGCGATGGAGACTGCCGGAAATGAAGAGTTCGATGATGATACTGAGAAAAAGGGACTTGGTACTCCTGCCACTCGCGCCGGTATCATTGAGAAGCTGGTGAAGTCAGGCTTCATTGAACGCAAATGCAAGTCTCTCGTACCTACGAAGGACGGCAACAATCTTGTCTGTGTCCTGCCAGAGCAGATCACATCGCCTTCCATGACAGCGGAATGGGAAAACACTCTGATGCAGATTGAGCGCGGTAATGCTGATGCAGACAAGTTCCTCGCCGGTATTGTTGACATGACTGCATCGCTGGTCAAAGCGTACCCCTTCCTCTCTGATGCAGAGGCAAGCCGGTTTGAATCCGGTAAAGAAGTCATCGGAAAATGTCCTCGCTGCGGATCTCCGGTCTATGTCGGCAAGGGCAATTTCTATTGCTCCAACAAGGAATGCTCTTTCTGTCTGTGGGAGGACAACAAGTTCTTTGCTTCAAAGAAAAAGAAGCTGACAAAGAAGATCGCCGCCGAGCTGCTTGACAAGGGATGGTGTCGGGTAAAAGGGCTTTATACCCCGAAAAAGCCTCAGCTCTATGACGCGATCATCCGGCTGGATGATACCGGAGGCAAGTATGTCAGCTTCAAGATGGAGTTTGATAAATAACCAACCGCCGTTATATTGCTTCATGCAGCGGCGGCAAGGACAGTGTAGCAACCCTTCTTCTGGCGGCTCACAATAATGAGCCGCTGGATGAGGCGGTGTTCAGTGAGGTGATGTTCGATAAAGAGACAAGTGGTGAAGTTCCTGAGCATCGGGACTTCATCTACAACAAGCTCAAGCCCTTCTGTGAGAATGAGCTTGGCATCAAGTTCACGATCCTTCATGCGGCAAAAACCTATGATGATGTGTTTCATCACATCATCGTTCGCGGACCTCATCAGGGACAAAAGAGAGGCTTTGCGTGGCCGGGAATATGCACAGTCAACCGTGACTGTAAGATACCACCGATACGCAAGTACAATGCCTCTCTGTCTCCTGATACAATCAGCTATGTCGGCATCGCTGCTGATGAGCCGGTGCGTCTTGCAAGACTTGAAGGCACATCGAAGGTTAGTCTTCTCAATAAGTACGGTCTGACAGAAGCGGATGCTCTCAAGCTCTGCGCTGACCATGATTTACTCTCACCGATCTACGAACACTGCCGGAGAAACGGCTGCTGGTTTTGTCCTAACGCAAGCGACGCCGAGCTACGCCACATGATCACCCACCATCCCGAAATGTTTGACCGGCTTATCGAATGGGAGCAGGAAGAGAATGTCTTCCATCGCCGGTTGACACGCAGAGAAACCCCGTCTGAGATCAAAGCTCGCCTTTTGAGCAAGCCTCAGTCGGGGCTTTTCATTTGAAAATCTATATGATTGGAGGTCTGAAATGGCTGAAAACAGAAATGCCCAGCAAGTCCGTGAGATCACGGATAAGCTGGAACAAGGCATCAAGGAGCTTTTTGAATCGGAGAAGTTCAAAGAGTACCTGACAACGATGTCGAAGTTTTATAACTACTCGTTCAACAACACCTTGCTCATCGCAATGCAGAAGCCGGATGCTACGCTCATCGCCGGTTATACCTCATGGCAGCGCAACTTTGACCGCCATGTCATGAAGGGTGAGAAAGGCATCAAGATACTCGCTCCTGCGCCCTACAAGGCTCAGGAAGAGCGCGAGAAGATTGATCCTGCTACTCAGAAGCCGGTGCTGGATGCGGACGGTAAGCCCGTCACGGAGACTGTGGAAGTCCTGCGTCCTGCCTTTAAGGTGGTAAGCGTCTTCGATGTCTCTCAGACTGACGGCAAAGAACTTCCTGACATTGCAGTTGATGAGCTGACCGGCAGCGTGGAAAACTACGCTGCCTTTTTTGAAGCTCTCAAGCAGGAATCTCCCGTTCCGATCTCCTTTGAGGATATTCCCGGAGGCGCGAAGGGCTACTTCTCTCATGCGGAAAACCGTATTGCAATTCAGGAAGGCATGAGCGAAATCCAGACGGTGAAAACCGCTATCCATGAGATTGCCCATGCCAAGCTCCATGCGATCAATCCCGACGAGAAGGTTGCTCCCGAAGAGCGCAAGGACAGACACACCAAAGAGGTTGAGGCAGAGAGTGTAGCCTACACGGTCTGCCAGCGTTACGGCATTGAAACCTCTGACTACTCCTTCGGCTACATCGCCGGTTGGTCTTCCGATAAGGACACCAAAGAGCTGAAAGGCTCTCTTGAGACGATCCGTAGCACTGCTGCTGAGATGATTGAGAGCATCGACGCCAAGCTCAAGATGCTGCTTGCTGAGAAGTCTCAGGAGCAAACTCAAGAGACACCTGAGCCGGTCAAGGAGGAAAAACCCTCGTATCACGATGTCCCAGTCTATCGTGAAATGGCAAACTACGCCTATGAAGCCGGTGAGCTTGATATGTACCGTGCCTCCCGTGATGCAAATATGGCTTGCAAAGAAGCCATTGAAGCAGCGATCAGCGAGAACTATGTCGATTACAGACTTTCTACGAGAGTTGCCGTCGAAACGGTTCTTGAGCAGTTTTCCGAAGCCCGCGTTCAGTATGTCTTGGCAAATACGGTGCAGCACAATCTCCATGACGGAAGGTATCACGCTGAAAACAAGGATTGGGCAGGAAAGATTTCAGTATGCGAGGAAAACAGCGAGTCCTTTATCGTCAGTCAGGTACATCCGGGATTGGTAAACCTATTTATCAATCAGTTCAATGACTTGCTGCCCGAAAAGACGCAGGAACAGACTGAAACCGTCTCTATCCCTGAGCCTGAAAAGGCTGCTGCACCGAAGCATCGCCTTACTCCCGAAGAGAAAAAGATCAAAGATGCTGTCATGGACACTCTCAAGGCTCAGATTGCCTATTCCAACGATGGCATGAGAGCCACCTATAAAGCCTCTGAGCAATCTCATAAGATCATGGCTCAGAACAAGGTGAAGATCGAAGGCAATACGGTCACACAGAACGGAGAGCCGATGTTTGCCATTCATCGCCGTCATTCTGCGAAGAAGACTCAGGGTTGCTATCGTGAGCTGACACCTACGCTTGAGTACATCAAGAAGGAAAAAGCTCAGGAGGCAAAGCAAGAGAAGCCGTCTATCCGTGAACAGCTCAAGGCTGCAAAGGCGCAGTCCGAAAAGAAAGCTCCGACTCAAGAGAAAAAGTCAAAATCTAAAGAAATGGAGATATAACGATGTTCTTTACTGTTGAAGAAACCAATTTGATGTGCTGCTTCGACACTTCCAGCCGCAGCAAGCTCATCGCTGAAATGAAAAATCTGCCTCTCAACGATCTGGACGATGAGATGGCAGAGCTGCTTTATAAGACCGTTCAAAAGCTCGAAGGCATGACTGATGCCGAGTTCGATGAGTATTACATCGTGCCGGACAGTCTGCTTGAGGATTGAAAGGAGGATGTGAATGCCCGTATTAGATGGAAACTTTGAAGCGTTTGTCACCAATCTCGGCAAATACAATGAAGGTGCGCTCGTCGGTGAATGGGTGAAGTTCCCGACAACCGAAGAGGAAATGCAGAAGGTCTTTGAGCGTATCGGTATTGGCTCGAAGGATGAGTTCGGTCATGTCTATGAAGAATGGTTTATCACCGACTACGAATGCCCGGTGCATGGCGTTTATGATATGCTCGGTGAGTACGAGAGCCTTGATAAGCTCAACTACCTTGCCTCTCGTATAGATGAGATGGACAGATGGGATCAGGAAAAGTTCGTTGCCATTATGGAGGCTGGCTGCGATGAGGTCAGCAACATCGACGATCTCATCAACCTGACCTACAATCTGGACTGTTATGACTTCCTTCCCGATGTCACGGACGAAGAGGATCTGGGACGCTACTACATCGAAGAAGCCGGTATCTATGACACAAAAGCAATGGGCAATCTTGCCAACTACATTGACTTTGAGCGTTTCGGGCGTGATGTGGCTATGGATGAAAACGGCAGATTTACCGACGAAGGCTATATCCGCAATACCGGTGACGGATGGGATCGCGTCTTTGACGGATCTCGTGAGGACATTCCTGACGAGTATCGTATCTCCGGTTCTGGTAGTGAGCCTGAGCGAGACAGCACAATTACTGTCCTCGTTGTAGAGCCGGGAAAAGAGCCTTATGCCAAAGAGATTGACTCTGGTCTGGAGTCCTTGCAGCATGAAGTTGGCGGCTATATTCAGGCAGTGTACCCCTTTGAAGAGCCGGTTGCCATTGTCTGCAACGAAGAGGCAAAGCTGGAAGGCTTGCCTCTCAACCGCGCTCTCCGTGATGAGGATGGAGACATCTATGACATCGTTGCCGGTACTTTCATGGTGGTCGGTCTGACCGATGACAGCTTCGGCTCTCTGACACCTGAGCTGATGCAACAGTTCACCGATCATTTCAAAGCCCCTGAGCAGTTTGCAAAGCTCGGAGACAAAATCGTTGCTATCCCCATGATCTCCGAAGAGCAGCAGAAGCATCAGGCAGCGGAACAGAAGGACTTTGAGATGAACATGGACACCTCCGGTCGGGCTGTTGCCGGTCATATCGGCACATGGCACACGATTGACCACATGGAGGTTGACGGTCATACCTTCTGGCTCATGGAGCATGATACCTACGGCGATGAGGCTGCTTGCATTATCGTCGATGATCACGGTAAGCTCTCTCTGGCGAATGTCTATGACGGCTTTGATGAGCATACTGTTGATCTTCTCAGGCAGGAAGTCATGCCCGTTGACCGGATGCCCGATGACAGCATTTCCGTAGATGAGATGAAGGAATACGGCTATGGCTGGGGCGGCATGCTCCCCATGAGAGAAGAAGCTGCTGCGGAAGTTATGAAGTCCTGCACTGTTTACCGTCTCTATGGCGATGACTCTGAGGACATGGTCATGGATGCCAGCGAACTCAAGGATCACGCAGCTCAGGGTGGCATTTTCGGTGTAGAAAAGATCGAATGGAAGGCTGCGCTTGAGCGTCAGAATCCCCTCAAGGCTGCTGAGATGTCCACTGAGGATGACTACGGCATGATTGATGGGATCATCAACAACGGACCGAAGGAGAAAGAAGAAAAGTCTTCTGAGAAGGCTGGCAAGTCTTCCATCATGGATCGGCTCAAGGCTGCAAAGTCTGAGCCTCATCAGGACAAGCCCACTCCCCACAAGGAAAGGAAGAATGATCGTGAGTTATGAGCAAAAGCCAGAAGTGGAAACTCGAATGGAGCTTCTTTCTTGACATAGACGGCAGACGCAAGTACAACGATCAATGCCGTCGGTGTGTGCGTGAGTGTAAGCAGAGTTTCAGGACAGTAATAGTCCGTTGTCCTCGCTACATCTCCAAACGCACCAGAGTAGACAGATAGGGCGTTACTTGTGTCGTGAAAAGGGTGGAAAATCAAGGTTTTTTCGCTCTGTAAGCGACGCAAAAAGATAGCCCCGTATGTTTTCCTATCCATGCCTCGGAATGCAAAAATGTCAGGATAAAGGTCGATTTCACGGCATAGTTTAAGCTCCATTCAAACGCTAAGAGCCTCAGTCGATGCCCGGATGGGTGTCGGCTGAGGCTCTTTTTTTGTGTCTTTTTCGTAAATATTTGCTGCTATTCTAATGCTAATCCATAGTCTCTGTATCAGCGTTTCTGTATAGCTATGCCGCTAATCCATATAATTATACTGAACAATACAGAAAAGGACATGGTAATTGTCATGATTGATACACGAATAGGCAAACGCATAAAGCAGTGCCGTGAGCGTCTTGGACTGACGCAAGAACAATTTGCGGAAAAGACCGGATTTACAGCAAACTATATCTCCACTTTGGAGCGCGGTGCATCTTTTCCTCGCTGTGAAAACCTGATCACATTATTGAATGCTCTTGAGGTTCCGGTGTCCTGCCCCCGAATTTAGGTCCACTTTCAAAGTTAGTTTTGCCTATTTTATAGCACGAAAATTCCTATCTCCAGATTGCATTTTACCACGTTTCAACA
>JGI24712J26585_10004726_pt1 | contig 10259 bp, 6 predicted proteins | sample BioPla3DNA2_FD_26585 | JGI IMG/M metagenome (IMG submission 26585)
ATTGTTTGTTTAATCGTTTGATTGTTTGTTTTCTAATTATTTTTTTCGTTTGTTATTGGTTTGTTCGTTTTGTTTCTTTTGTTCTGTTTGTTTTCTGTTTTGTTTTTTTAATTCCTCTGTTTCAGTTGATTTTTTTTGTTCATTCATTCATAGTTTCTGTTTTAGTTCGTCTGTTTTAGTTGATTATTATATTGGTTTATATTGTTTATTGCTAACAGCTCATTGCTCATTGCTCATTCGCTAACGCGCCTTTTCTGTCGTCGCTCGGCAAAGCTTAAGTAAACTTGGCTTTGCTCTCGCTCCTAAGAAAATTGCTAACAGCTAACAGCTAATCGCTCATTGCTTTCTCCAACTGCTCCAAGTTATGTTTCGCGTCCTCATCGCCGTTAGCGGCGGCTCTGGTGAAAAAGTCTTTCGCCTTTGTCAGCTCATCCATTCGCGCGTGGGCCACGCCCAGGTTGTTCCACGCGCGCGGGTCATTCTCTATCCGGCTCAACCGGTCGATGGCCGCCTGGTTGTTCCCTCCCTCTATATCGGCCGCCGCGCTGTTTAGAATGGCGATCGGCTCATCCGGGTAGAGGCGGGCGGCGATATCGAACACCTCCTTGAACGCTTTGCTCGCCGGTTCGTACGTTTGTGCCACCAGGAACATTTCGTTCAAACTCAGCAGCTTGGGCCTCGTCTTGATCACCTCTTTCGCCTCATCCACGTTGAACGGGCGCGAGACGAACGACACCTCGTAGTCGTTGCGGCGGAGCGGCGGGTAAAAGTCGTTCAACAGCATGTTATAGGTCTGTCGGTTGTCAAGGGCGATGAGGCGTGCATCGCGCGCGTCATGGTCTGTCACCTTATCAATAATCTCCACGATGGCATCCTTGTTTGTCAGGCTAGATGCTACCACCGCTTTTCTCAGCCCGTTCCAGTCCTCGCCAAACCATTGCACCTTGAACTGGTCGTGGCTGTAACCGTACTCCTTCTCCATGTAGAGGGCAAACGTTTCGGCACGCCGTTGCGACAGCTGCATGTTCTTCTGGTAGTTGCCCTCGGGCGACGCGTACCCCGAGATGGTGAAGTTGGTGATGGTCAAGTCGGGATCGCCTTTCAGCTCNNGGATAATGTTGGCCACCTTGGCCAGCTCCGCGGCGTTATCCTGGAAGTCGGGCAGCAGGTCGTGCCGTCCCACCCGGTAGTTGAGGTGGGCGCTGTACGTTTCGCTGCGTTGTTTCACGGGCTCTGCCTCGGGCACGATGTAGGATACGCGGTAGGTGGGGATAAACCGGTCGGGCAGGATCTTTTGGGAGAGGAGCTTATCAGGTTGTGCCTCGCTGCAGTCGGCACAGCCGATCACCTCACCCCTCAGGATCAGGCGTGCGTCACGCTGCCACTCGGCGAAGGGTAGGGAGGTAGCGTAGCGCAGCGATTGGGCGGTTCCGTTCTCCCGCACCAGCTGGTTGCCCGCCGGCATCTCTAACCGCGTTTTCCCTTTCCACTCGAACGGTCGTTCTAACACCTTATGGCGCAGTTTACCCTTCACGGCCACGGCTTCCAGTGCCACCTCGTTGTCGGTCGACACGATCACGGGCGTGATAACGAGCAAGTCGTTCTTATCAATCTCCAGGTCGTCCAGGATGAAATCGAGGCTCACGGTCGTGATGGCCCCCTCTTTTAACACGGTTTGGTTCTCGATCGCGACCTGTTCCATGTAGTTGACTTGCGCGGTGGCCGTCCCTACGGTTGCCAACAGGGCCACCGTCATCGCGAACAGGGTATATATGTTTTTTCGTTTCATACGCTCTTATATATTAATGTATAAGGAAAATCAGGGAGATGGCCGCTTTGGTTACTCCCAGGTAGTGGTCTTTTTCGCTCGCAATCTTCTCGCCGCACTTCACGCAGGCGAACTGGTCGTAGGTAAGGTAGGCGTACCCGGCACCGATACCTAACTCGAAGTTCCACCGGGGTGATAGCACCCACTGGTACCCGTAACTTAGCCCGCCGCCAAAGGCGAATCCCTCGTAGCGGTGCTCTTTTAACCTCGATAGCCGCCCTAACGGGACATCCAATCCGCCGACGTTGTACTCGCTTGCCAGGGCGTGAAACCCGAAGAAGTGGCCGTTAAAGCTTTCGCAGGGCCAATACCTTATCTCTGGCTGTATGATCCAATGCTTGAACTTCTTGTTCTCTTTGAAGGTGAAGGGGTTGATGCCCCCTGCCAGCTCCAGGGTGTACCCGCGGTTCAGGGCAACCTCGTAACCACCGTTAATCGTTCCACCTGTCGCCCAATGGGCCAGGTTGGTTTTCAATCCTCCTGTTTGGGTGAAAGCGAGTAAGCTACAAGCCACCCAACCTAATATCAGGAAAGCGATTCTTCTCATAATTCTCTATATGTTTGTACTGTTTTCAAGACTACTATTATCTATTTTTGCATGGTGAAAAGTTTTGGTTTTGCCAACGCCTGTTTTTTGTTAATAAACGCTAAAGCGCAACCGTGAATCATGGTGCAAAAATTCACTACATGTTACTTTGCTTTAACGAAGATACTTTCTTTTAACGTCATGCCAGAAAGTTAATTCAGTTATTATGCAAATTGGGTAAAAATTCCCCACGCAGAGGTAACGCGGTTTTTTTAAAGTTTTGGCCTCTTCCATGGTTTTCTGCATGAGATTTATTTCCCGCTGCAAATATAGAGTCTGTAATTAAAAAGTGTTAGGAGTTTCGAGGCGAAAATTTGACTTTTTGAGGGTGTTTTCTCGTTTAAGTTTGACTAAAATAGTTGATGTTTTGAGGCAAAACATTCATGATCAGGGTTATATTTGGTCAAAATTTACAGCACCCGTTTGCGGTATTGCGAAGGTGTCATCGAGAAGAGTTGCTTAAACGTGCGTGAGAAGTAGCCCATATCGGTAAAACCGCACATTAAGGCAATTTCTCCAATGGGCATGGAAACATCAGCGTCAAGCAATCGTTTTGCCAGGCTCATTCTAACTTGGAGCACGTATTTTGAAGCGGGTAGGCCGATGGTAGCTTGTGTTTTACGGTTTAGCTGGGAGCGGCTCATGGTCATTTTCGAGGCAATTTCATCCAGATCAATTTCCCCTTTCTTCATTTGCGCGTATATTACATCGGTGAGCTTGTTGTAAAAGTTCCTGTCGGTAGAAGGTATATCCAGTTCTGTTTCATTATCAATGTCTATTACTTGGCTGTACTTCTCCCTCAAGCTTCTCCTCATTTTCAGGAGCTTTTCGGTCAACTTGTTCAGCAGCTGGGCGTTAAAAGGTTTTTGAAGGAACGCGTCGGCACCCGCTTCAATGCCCATGATCCTATCCTCCTCGGAGCTTTTGGCCGTTACCACGATAATGGGTACATGGCTGGTCAGCTCCGATGCCCTTACGCGTCGACACAACTCGTACCCGTCGATTCCCGGCATCATCAGGTCGGTAATGATTAAATCGGGAATAACATCTTCAGCTTTACTGAACGCGTCGCTCCCATCTTTCGAGAAGAGCAGGTTGTATTTTTCATCCAGTAGATTGCCTATGTAAAACAGCACGTCGGGGTTATCTTCCACGATGAGTATCGTCTCTTTTTCGTCGCTCATTTCAGAAGGTTCCGGTAACTTTTTCGGGTTAAATCGCACATACCATTTTTCATAATTGGTGGCTGTCTTGCTCAATGTCCACACGGGCCACTTTTCCGAACCGTGACGCAACGGAAGTGTCAATGTAAAGATGGAGCCTTTGCCCAAGCTGCTTCTCACCTTGATGGAGCCATTCATCGCCTCGACAATCTGGTTGACGAGCGACAGTCCAACCCCTGAGCTTATCTCCAGTTGGCTGTTTTCTCCACTGTAAAACGGTTTGAAGATGTGCGGCAAGTCGTCAGGAGAAATACCTGTTCCGGTATCGGCTACATGAATAACGATTGTATTCTTTTCCTGCTGCGTGGATATGTGAACGCGTCCCCCATCGGGCGTGTATTTCAAGGCGTTGGATAGCATGTTATGCATGATTTTTTTGATGTAATCGGGCACGAAGTCCATGATCACCTTTGTTTCTGAAGCAACGAATCGCAACTCGATGTTTTGCGCGTTGGCTTGCTCTTCAAACGTTTCCACTACCATGCGTAAAAACACCACGATGTTGCCTGTACACCACTCCGCTTTACCTATTGAAGAATGGATCCTCGAGATATCCAGCAATTGATTAATGAGTTGTAACAAACTGCTCCCTTGTCGTGTGATCATCTCTCCCGCCTTTTCAATCTCTTCCGTCTTTTTCAACTCCCCCGTTTCAAGTTGCCTCCCGAAGCCCAGGATAACGGTTAGGGGGGTTCGAAACTCGTGGGTGATATTGGTGAAAAAGTTGGTGCGCATTTTTTCGCTTTTCCGCAAGATATTCCTGCCGCGGGTTTTTTGGCGCAAGGCGTAGAGTAACAAGAACAGGGCTGCCAGGGAGAGCACTATCACCCCGGCACTAAAAAGGGCTATTATAATCTTGTTGCGTCGCTCTTGTTCATAGCGCTCGTTGGCAGCGGCCAGCTCGTATTCCCGTTTTCTTTGCTCGTATTTCACGACGATGTTCTGCAGGTGGTTGTAATTCTGCTCGTTGATAACGCTGTCCCTGTACGCCCGGTGCAACTGGTAATTCACCAAGGCCTCCTGGTGATCCCCTTTCGACTTCGACAAAAGGTAGCTGAGCTCGTACGCCTCTGCCAATCGCTCCCACGACTTTACGCTTTGCGCCGTGATTCGCGCTTCGGTAAGGTATTTTCTCGCGTTGTGCCCGTAACCCATTTTCGCGTTAACACGGGCGATGCCCAGGCATGATTCCAGCCAGTGCCATTTATCGGCGCTGTTCTTCATGATATCATACGCTACCTGGTACTCGACCAGGGCTTTCTCCCACTCTTCCCCTTTCTCGTATAGACGGCCGAAGTTGTTGTGACAAAGCGCGATACCCAGTTCAGAGTTGGCTTCCACGTCGAACTTCATCGATTCCCGGTAATAGACCCACGCGGAGTCAATCATTTCCCGGGTTTCGAACAACCTCCCGATGTTGGCGTAATTGATGGCTTGGCCCCGTGGGTTGTTTAACGCTCGCTCCCCGTCCAACGCTTCCCTGAAAGCTTTTTCTGCCGCCTCGGTATTACCCAGTGTCGATTGAATATTGCCTATCCCGTTGAGTGCCGCGTTTCTATTTGCAATGGCCTTGCGAGATTTTTTATCGCTGAACAGTTCACTGTACTCCAACGCATCGTAATGGTAAGAAGCGGCCTCATCAAGCGCGGCAATGCGACGAAAACCTGTCCCGATATTATTAAGTGCCTGAATGATCTCCAAGGTATCTTCTAATTCCTTCGCGGTTTGAAGGCCATCTATCCCTACCTCGATGGCTTTTTCAAATCGGGCATCCCGTCGATACAACCTACTCAGTTCCCTTTGAGCGACAACGACTCCTACTTTATTTTCTTCGGCAATGAACCAGCTTAAAACTTGCTCGAGAGAATCGATGGTGTGGTTCGTGAAAACGATGCTGTCAGCGTGCCTCCTTTCCAATTGGGTGAACACGGGCTCTTGATGCTGGCGCTGACACGACAGCTGTATGGTGGTAAGTAGAATGAACGAAAGGATGAGGTACAAGGGAGCCCGTTTCAAAAGGGATACTTTTGAAACAACTGCCGCGTTGTTGTTCCTCATGTCTCTCATACAACTCAGGGATGATAAAATCCTAAAACAACAAGGTTTTGTTAACTTGAGCTTGTATGTTTCATTAATTAATTAATAGTGTAAAGGTAACGATTATTACGAAAATGTGCCTATTTTTCGTGTTAAATTTACCGTGGCTGTTTTCTGATTGATCAAGACCTCGATACTTGAAACCCGGTTTTAGAGAGCTGCATCTCCACGAAGCGTGCCCTTTTATTCAGCCTGTTGTCATGAAGTGTTTTCCGAATACGGGCGGCGGCATCGGGATCTTTCGCGACCATGTACAGAAAACCTCCCCCGCCGGCTCCCGGCAGTGTATACCCCAACGCGTAATCTTTAACCAAATCGATCAGACGCTGAATATCGGGCGGGTTGGTCCCGCTGTCAATCTTTTTCTTCTGCTCCCAGGTCTTTAAAACATGCTTGCCGTATCGTGAAAAATTGCCGTGCTGGATGCAGTCGCTCATTTCCCGGGCATGCATTTTCATCTCGTGCAGTATCGACAGATGCTCGTTTGAATTCAGGAACATCCCCCGAACAATCTCGGCCAATATGCTTTTCGCGACCCGTGTAATCCCCGTGTAGTACAAGATATGGCAAGGTTTATACTCGGGGTCGGTAAAAAGATAGTCGGGCAGCCAATTTACCCGGGGCTTTTGCAAAAAGCCCTTTTCCGTCTCTAAAAGCTTCACCCCGTGCAAGATGCCGCCATATTGATCTTGCCAACCGCCGCCGCTCGTTAATAGTTGCTCCAGTACCAGGGTATGCATTCCAATCTCGTTTTTGCTCCATCCCAGACCGCAAAAATCGTTTAGCGCGCCTAGAACGGTGGCGGCAAGGATGGAGCTCGTCCCCAGGCCCGAGCCGGCGGGAATCGCGGAGAGCAGTGAGATTTCAATCCCCGAATCAAAATCCTTCAATTGATCTTCCAATGAAGGGAACTGCCGGGCGGAAAAACGCGGGAGGAACCCGCTGAGGGCGAGTGCCGCTTTCGGTATGGAGAATGGGGAGCCCAATGTACGGTACTCTTGCAGATCCTCGTAAGTGCGCGCAATTTCGGTCGCCCCCATATCGATGCTTCGCAACACGATATGATGATCGGGGCAGGGTTTCACGTATACCTGCAAGGGCGGCAACCCGTTCAGCTCGATGGCCATATTCACCACTTTCCCTCCCGCGTAGAGGGTGTAAGGCGGTGTGTCTGTCCAGCCCCCCGCCAGGTCTATTCTGACGGGACTTCTACCCCACACGATTTGATCCCTCATTACCGAGAGGCGGGGATGTTGCTTGCGCTGAAATGAAGCATCGATCAAGCTTTTTCTCAACAAGGAGAAAGCTTCCGCTTCCTCTTTTTGCGCGTGGTCGTGTTCTCCTTTCAACCCAAGGACCCGAGAGCGGAGCATCCGGTTATGTATTTGCTGCATGCTATCCGCATCATCGCTCAATACCGGGGGTATTTCCAGCTCTAAACGGGCATAGTCATCCGCCACGCTGCTTAAATCCAACTGGTAGAAGATACTTTTTTGATAGTTCTTCTCCATCATCGGGTAGTTTTTCCTCAAAAACATCTCCCTTTGCGCGTACAAGCGAGGCAGGGAGGCCTGCTCCATCAACTCGTCCGCCGAGAAACGGCGTGATTGCAACCAAATCTCCTTTTCCTTATCCGATGCTGCATACGGGTCAATCATCCAACCCAGGACAGCCCCCATCTCCTCGATCGACTCCACGAGGGGAAAAAGGCGGGCGTTTTGTATGTTCACCGGGGTAGCCGCCACGTCGTTTAGCGTCAACCCGCGATGGTCAACCCATTGCCAAAGGGGTGCTCCCATCCACACCGTTTCAGCAGCGTAAATATCCCCTTTAAAGGTATCGTCAATACCGTAAGGTCTTACCGCGTATCCCTTTTTACCCACGGGGATGATGTCGATACAAACCCCTTCGGGCAGATGTAAGTCCCAACGATTTTCGGGTACCCCTGTAATCACGTGTTCCGATGACAGTTGCCATCCGTGATGTATATGGGAGTTTTCGATCCAAATGGTGCCGTTATCTTCCGTGAATGGGTAATTGACCACGGCGTTTTGGGTAAAGATGGCGGGATGCGGCTTAATCTTACGATGCATGATCAGTCGCTGGTCATACACTTTGTTTTGCAACGCGAGGGTCGAGGCAATCATTTCCCGACTGGTGCCGAAGTGATGAAAATCGCCCCCTTCAAGCGGGAGTATTTTCACCGACAACCCATTTATCTCCCCATCCTTTTTCGTGGGGTTACTGCCCAGGGCCAAGCCGAAATCGCCGTACAAATCATAAAATCGAATATTCCCCTCTTCGTCGTAAGAGCGTTCGCGCAATAACCCCACCGCCCTGTCGCTAAGAAGCCAAATCCCGATGTCCATCAAGAAAAAGTGCGAGTGGGCCAAATCCTCCAACACCTGTAACGACGGTTTTTGCAGCATGAAGTCCAGCTCCTCGGGCGTCTCCCTTGACGATGCGAACACGCCGTGTCGGGTTGCCAATGAGGCGTCCACCCAAAGCCCGAAGCAAACGATGTCGGCTTCGGGGATCTCCTGTACTGGTTTTTCGGTGTGAATATAGACATCGCCGCTCACGATTAGGGTTTTCAGGGTAGGGGGCGATTGCCCCATGATTTTCTCGTACAGCGGCATTTGCAGCGACAGCAAGTCCTGTTTCACCTTTTGCCCCCGTGCCCAGCGAAACACCGGTATGGGGATACTCGTTTTGCCCGCGACCGCGTAGGCGGGAAGCCTTCTGCTTTGTCCCCCCGCGTGAATCAATACTCTTTTCTCCTTCGACAGCCACTCTTCGAACGCCACGCCGGAATTTTCGTTCGGAGCAGCAGGAGGAGTGTATGTATGGGCTTTTTCAGCTTCGAACGCCACGCCGGGATTTTCGTCCCTGTAACACTCCTCCAACAACCAGGTAGTTCCGCCACCGGATCCCAATCGTTTGTCGCGGGGATCCGATGTGCAAAACCACTCGTTACGGTCTCGTCCGTTGAGTTGGTAATAATCTGTTACCGCGTTGGGCGGAAGGGAAAGAAGTCGTCGCATGATTTGAGAGTAAAGATCTACGCACCTTATAGTTGTAGCGGGCGACAATGAAAAAATACACCGTCGTCCGCTACAATATCCGTCCTTGGACGAATGTCTTGAAAACCGCAACTAAAACGGTTACAGTCCAATATTATACCCCACGCTCACCCCCAATGTAAAGAAGTTGTCTTTCTTTGTGGCGAAGTTTTCTTTCGAGAATCCCATATCGCAGTAAACACCTATGTCGATTTTTTTAACCGTGTATCCTACCATCGGTGAAAACATGAAAGATTTATTTCCAGAAAAAAATCCTATACCCAGGCGAGGTTCAAGAAAGAATCCATCCGTTATTTGCTGAAAAGCCACCCGGTAACCTGCTAGCGCGGTGATGTAATTAAATCCGTCATTCTTCTCATTCAATATGCTACTAATAAATTTTCCCTCACCATAGGGGTTGTTAAATCCTTTCACTGTTAGCGTGAGGTAATTGTTTTCACTCTTTGCCAGGTAACCATCCTGATGTAGCCACGTTATCGAGCCACCTATTCCAAATGATTTGTCCTGGTCGGTGTTAAGAACTGATCCCGCTTGCGCGGAGACATTCAAGAAATTCTGTTGACTGCTTGCAGATACAGCTGTTATCACAGCTATCAGCAATAAAAGGCACTTTTTTAAATTCATGATTCTTTTTTTTAAAAGTGAATAGTTGTAATTATTTCATGTCATTTAGATATTCCCTTGCCTAGTAGGTAAATAACTGTTACAAAATTACATCATTCCTTTTTCTTTTGCAACAGATAAAAGCTGCTATCAAGAAAAAAGCACAAAATATGTTTTCGGTTGTGTAGCTGTGCTCAAAAATACAATAAATAGCTGAAAAAAAACGCGCTTCGCACATTTTTTGGAACAATATCAAATAAAATGTGCGCTTCACTCACTTTTTGGACTGTATCAATAAGGATATAAATTACACACTGTTTGGGATACTACATGAATCTGATTAGTTTCACGTGGTTATTTCAACCCGTGTTCTGTTAGATTACAGTTGATTGCCAAACTGTCTTCGACAAGCCTCTGACTTTCCTTGCTTTTCCACTTGACAATCGTACTTTTTCTGCAGAATCATGAATTTCGGAATGGTATTTGTTTTCTTCGATAGGTTTATATATTGCTTCTGCATTTACGGAGCGAACATCTTTTGCAGTTATTCTGCAGATTGCTTTAAAATTCCTTTTCTTACTCAAGAATTTAATACACTCATCCATGTTTCTCCCGGCATCTCTATCAACCGAAGTGCCACTAGAGTCTTTAAATGTTGCTGAACTCGGACGTTTATTTTCGCTGTCCCAGTTTTGGGGTACCACGCCTCTGTAGAGATATTCTATATCTTCAATTATTTCAGGGATCATATCAGCTCTTTTTCTCAACCAAGTCATGTATAATTTTCAAAGCATCTTCTTCAGAAACATTCTCCTCTCGCTCTTCTCCATTTTCGACCA
>JGI24712J26585_10004727_pt1 | contig 10259 bp, 4 predicted proteins | sample BioPla3DNA2_FD_26585 | JGI IMG/M metagenome (IMG submission 26585)
GGCATAATCCTGAACTAAGTTGGAAGAAAGCAGAAATTGTTACGGCGGGAATAGACGTCGGTTCTGTTAGTTCCCAGGCCGCCATTATGTGTGATGGGGAACTTTATGCCTACGCCAATATGCGGACCGGATCAAACAGCCCGGACAGCGCTTTAAATGCCCTCAACAGGGCAACAGCAGGGACCGGCCTAACCCTGGAGAATATCCACTACACAGTGGGCACCGGCTATGGTAGAATCAACATTCCTTTTGCCAACCGGGATTTTACAGAGATCGCCTGCCATGCCCGTGGCTGCAACTATATGTACGGCCCCACCGTGCGCACCATCTTAGACATGGGCGGCCAGGATTGCAAAGCCATCCGCTGTAACCGTCAAGGTAAGGTAACAAATTTTATGATGAATGATAAATGTGCCGCCGGCACCGGCCGGGGTATGGAAGTTATTGCCGATCTGTTAGGTGTGCCCATCGGCGATGTAGGTGCCAGGTCTTTAGGTATAGACGAAGAGCCTGAACCGGTGAGCAGCACCTGCGTGGTCTTTGCCAAAACCGAAGCTACAGGCCTATTACGTGCAGGCTGGTCCGTAGAACTTGTTTTGGCCGCCTACTGTTCAGCCACAGTAAACCGTATCCTTTCCCTACTGGAGCGGGTTGGTGTAGAAAAAGACTTTGCTATTACCGGGGGTATTGCCAAAAACAGCGGCATCGTTAGCCGCCTGGAAAACAAACTGCGGGTTAAAGCCTTAAAACCCCGCTATGACACCCAGCTTGCCGGCGCCATTGGAGCCGCACTTTTCGCCAAAAACATAGTGGAAAAAGCAGTAAATAGAAAAACATAAAAATAACATAAAAAAAAGAAGCAACCACAAAAGTCTGCTTCGGAATAAAATTTAGCTTATGTAAAATAAAATGGCTGGGGCGGTAGGATTCGAACCTACGGAATGCGGGATCCAAAGTCCCGTGCCTTACCGCTTGGCTACACCCCAGCAATAAACTTACCTTCTTAAATTTTAATTTATGGGGTGAGTGATGGGACTCGAACCCACGGCCTCCAGGGCCACAACCTGGCGCTCTAACCAGCTGAGCTACACCCACCATGGTAAACATCACTTCACGAATTTCATTTTAGCATAACGTTCCTTCCTTGTCAAGAATCCGGCAACATACCACTGTGCCAATATCTAGCGGGTAATTTATCTTTGTTCCAAAAAATGACTGTAAGATCACTGTTTAAGCAAGATCTTCTATTTCAGTAAAAGCATTAATGCCTGGTTTAGAGTTTAATTTTTTTATGGTATTTTAATATTTTTCCCTGTTTTGATCCCCTGTTAATAGTCTTAAAAAATGTCGCCCCATGTTTTAAAAGTTTCAGAACCAAAAGGCATATATTGTCACCGGCGATTTTGATCACCCTTGGCACAGACCTCCCCCCCAGGCCGTATTTCCTAAGCCCAGGAAGGCTTACTGCAAGGCCTTCAGCCCAAACAGGCTAGCAGCCTCTATTCCATGTAAAAAGTGCTTACCATACCTGGTCAGGGTTTAAAATGCTTTTGAAAGTTTGGCGTAACCCTGGGCACCCTTTTTGTCGCGGGAAAACTTCCTTGACGGACACCCAATGCCTTTCTGCCCACCGTTTTGGCTATACTGCTGGCACCCATCATAACCAGCTCTTCGGTATCAATTTTCTTGACCAAATCTATATTTAGTTCTTTAATAAAATCCTGTAAAGTATTTTCATATAGCAAACCCAACATATGCAAGATGGCCTTTAATCCCCGCTTAGACCAAGGCCGGCCACGTTTGGCTGTTCTTAATGGCCGCACCGCCTATCACTGGGCTTCACCACTAGTTCTATCCACAGTTAGTTCTAATTATCCACAGTGCAGGGTATATTTAGCCTGCCTTGCTGGAAGTGGATATTATTTTTGCCAATAATTCTTAAACAAAGCATAGCATTAGGGCACTAATGCGGCTGATCCTATCCCGCTGTATCTAATTCAAGACTACACCACCCTATACCTTCCCCCTTGCCTCTGGTTCTAACACTGAAAATGTATTCTATTAAGTCAGAATAGGTTCATTTGTAGATCCTTTTAAATTCCACCAATGATTTTTGCTGTTTCAGAAAGATAATTTAGTATTTTCTTTTCGGTTGCCGAGGCCCCTGGTGTACCCAAACACAGCACAATATTCGGCAACCATCCCCAGCAGGCGCCCTGTATCAAGGGTTAAGGTTAATTGCCGGCGTTTTCCTATTCCCAGTTTANCGAAGTGCAATTTTTGGTATTTCGTTAGAATATTCGCCATCCATAATGTGCAACTGGCGTTTTATGGTACTTCTCATTTCTAGGGCAGGCTCTAAACAGTATTTCATGAAATCTTCTGGGTTCACATCATCTGGGCTTTTAATGTGTGGAAATAGTAATTTCATAAACCCAGAACAAATTCTCTTAATGGCTGTAGTATCACGGGTATCACTGGACCTGGGGATCTTTAATATTGCATCCACTACCCCAGGGTATATGATCTCCTTTCTGAGAGCATGCATCACTTCAGAGAAATATTCTACGTTTAGAGCCCAACCTTTGGCTTTCATGTTTTCACGCATCCGCGGAATATCCCAACCTTTTATAAATCCGTGGAAACGGTCAATTAGAGCTGACTCTTGAAAGGAAGCTGGTAATTCTGTAAACATGTTGATGTTTATATTCATCTTTTCGTCAGGTATATTACCCATTAGCACTAGGCCGGCATCCCCTACCCCCCTGTAGTCACCCACCCTGTATTCCCCTGATTCTAGATAGCCTTTCAGGGCACCTTTAACTTCGTCCACATCTGGAAAACTTATAGTCTGTACTTCATCAAAAGCCACATAGTCATACCTGCTAACAAGACCACGTACATTTTTACCAATATGGAAAAACAGACGAGCACGGCTTATGCTCCCCCCACTTACTAACCAGCCATGTTTGGAAATCTGTGACATCAGGTAGGACTTACCTGTCCCCTTGGGTGCAAGCTCTATTAAATTAACCCTTTTTTCCACAAAAGGTAAAAGACGGCTTAACATCGTAAGTTTTTGCCGCACATCTAAAAAACCTGCTGGGTTATAGTCCACTGCCAAAAGTAACAGATCAATCCATTCCTCAACTGTAAAATCTTTTCGCACATCCTGGAAAAAACCTATATCAATCCTGTATGGTTGAAATGGAGTATAGCCAACCATTTGAATTACCCCATCACCCTCTTTGCCACTTAGGCCAAAAGGGTTCCATGTACATTCAATAATACCCCATGTTTCGCTATCAGAAAGAAGTTCTTGACTATATTGACGGAGCACAGCCCCATTAACTAAAGCTTCCCGCTTACGACTTGGGAAGCCTAAGTCCGGCAGGCTAAAAAACCCCTCACCTGTTTTCACATCAATTTCAACCCGCAACTTGGCTAAAAACCTAACACGTTCGCCTTCTTTTATCATCCGGCTTTTAACCAATTCCCAGTCCTTTTTACCGGGGATATTGCCTTTTACAAAGTGATCAACCTTTTCAAGGTCAACCTTCCCATTTCCATCAGCAAAACGCATAATCATCCAATCCCGTAGATATGGAGGGATGCTTAGGGAGGCAAAATGCTTGTTTTGATCTGGATCCTTGTAAACAATCATGTTTTCAAAATAGGTTTTGGTTTTTTCACACAGATCGCTGCTAACGTCCAACCTGATCACCTCATAACCCAAGATCTTGTTCCTGAATACCCTTCACAACAACAAAGCTTATTTCCCCTGCAACCCTGTTAGCATAATACAATTTACCCTTGTAATTGCCAGGACTCCAATCCTTCAACTGAAAACATAAAACCTTGCTATCTTCCTTCTTGCCCAAAGTCTGGTAGCCCACTATATGCAGCCTGACATCGGCTTCAAGGGCCCTGTTACTTCGCATTTTCAGGAAACCCTCATTAGCAGCATTTAATTTCACAGTTTTAGTAATCACTTCAAATTGGGGTGGCCCTCCCATTTGTTTGCTAATTTTGCGCAACACCACAACAGGGGTAAGGCATTCCTCAGGTGTTGCACCACCATGGACTTCACCGCGGCAAGGCCCAGCACCCTGGAATTTTCCGTGGGTTAACCACATTAGGTGGCCCTTATCCATAACAAGTGGGCGATCCGGTTCGATATAGTAGCTAGCCCTTTCTAATGTTGCAAAACGTCCTGGTGCCTCTGTCATAAAACCCTCTGGCACCCCTATTTTTTCTGTTGCAGTTACAGCAAAGCGACTTAAACCATGATCTGATGTAATAGCAACAATAGAATATTGTGCTAGTAAAGAAAGGGCTTTTTTTGCCACCTTTTCAACCACATCCATGGCTTTCAAAAAAGATCCGGGAAATGAGTACCCATAATGGTGAGCAATGTCATCTAACCCACGTTCTACAACCTCATCCGTTTCCCATTCCTTGTTTGCCTCAGTAGTTGTGGGAAGATTACCCCTGGTTATAGTGATGGTAGTATCTACCCCGCCATCCCTAACTATAATATGGTTCAGTAAGCCGACCCATTCTACCCCCATACCATCTACCCACATTATCCTGGCGCCTTCAGCACGTAGCTCAGATACCAATTCACTTCTAGCAGGATAGTTCCAAAGCAGTTGTTTATTAGCCCACTGATCTATCAAAGAAGCCAGTTGCTGATCAGCGCTGTCCTTAACCCGACAACGGTTATAGGTATGGAAATATAAACCTACAAATTCATCACCAGCTACAGCCGGCTGCAGATACCATACCAATGAAGGAAACATTTTTTCAAGATAATACCACCATTCACCTAGTTTAGTATTATTCACCAAAAGCTCATTAACACAAAGTATTAATTCCTTTTTTTCTTGTTGTGATATGTCAGTCAGCACAGAAAGTTTTTGAATTGGTTCCCCTAGGGCTTCATATTTGGTCCAAAATCCCTGTGGCATAAAGCTAGTGCCTAGACAAAGAAGCAACTTCTTACGCTCTTGGCAGAAGTTCAATGAAGCCGGCAAAGCGTGTAAAAAAATATCCGTAGATACATGTTCACTAAAAGAATTGACATCAGTGTTTTTTTGCATAATACTATGCAAATATGTCCCTGGAATACTTTTGGCCTTGCTCCATAACCAAATTAACCAACGTTCTTCAGGGCTTAGTCTCTGCCACATATAGAAAAGCTGATCAGGGTCGTATTCGATCACCTTTAGCAAACGTGCTGCCAAAAGGTCAAGGTTGTTTTCCTGTTTAATTTGCACCGCCAACCATTCCCATTGGTCCTGGGAACCCCATTCTTGGCGTAGTTCATCCCATTTTAAAACCCCATGCACATAATCAAAGCTAGACATATAAACACGAACATGGCAGTTTCCCCTAGACTGTTGGACGGTTAACCAGGGTGCCATCTGTGTTACAAACCATGCTTTGCGGATGCTTTTCTGTGACCATAAGAAAAAGTACTTTTGTATGCCTTCTATTATATTTTTATTTACATCTTCGTTATGGAATGGGGCCACTACCACTTCTGAGCTTCCCTTCCCTTCTAAGGCCCAAATGTCCGGCAGCAGTCCCTCATGGTAGCGGGACACTTTATTTATACTCAGTTGGAAAAGTTCCTCTGCTGCCAACAATGGCACATAAATCCTGTTGACTTTCCCCGCTGGGTATTCAGCCAGCCACCTTATTACCTCGGATGCTTCAGGGTCTATACGGATATATTCAGCTAAAGGGGTCAGCAAAATGCCCCGGCTACTGCAAGTATCTTCTTCTAAAAACATTTTCAGTTGCCCCATATTAGGGAAAACATCTGCTGTGCTACACAATTCAGACAGGCAAATTGCTTTGTCCACTTCATATTTTAGTCCTGGGATTAATTCATCCCATACTTCACAGCCTTGAACAAGAATAAAGCGGGTAGCAAAACGGTCCCCCATCCTCTTCTCTTGTCGCAGGTGATCTAATAATTCCTTAATGCTGGAAAAATTTACTTGCACTGGCTTCACCCCACCTAACTGTTGTCCTGGATAGCAGCCAAAAGACGAACCCCAACTAAGGCATCCTTGGATACCAAATCTTTAATAAAACCTTTCATGTCATTTGACGACATATTCTCTATCATTTTGATTAACTTTGGATAGGTTGAGGAGTGATAGTTGTCATGAACCCATTGTCTAACCTTTTCGGTTACCTCACTTAGACGCCGCGGCCATTCATAAACTTTACCTCCAACTGCTTTATAGACATAATCCCTTACAATATCCATACTGTTTGACTGTTTTATAAGGCCAGCATAATCTCCAGCGGTAACTTCTATAAACCTTCCCAAAATATGTTCCCTGTCCTTCAGAACAGACAATTCAGAAGAATGGTTTCTTAAATAGGCAATGACTTCATCTATTTCATTTTCGGACAACTGTTTTATTCTACTGTATTGGGTAAAAAAAGTGTGGTAAGCATGTCCATCCAAAACCCACTGTATAGGGACACGTGAATGTTCACTCCAACTAGCCGGTGAACTTGTTTTCGTATGTTTTTCCCATTCCTTCTGTAACAATGTGATTTTTTTCTGCCGCACCTGTTGTGACAAATAATATAAAATATTTTCTTTAACCTTATCATCTGAAGCCATGGATAAATTTGGTAAATCCTTATATAGTCTGGCTGCTTCTTCATCGCTGATACTTTGTCCTGCAAACCTTTCGGATAACACTTTAATAACTGCTGTATTTGCTTGAAAAGCCTCCAATAGTTGATCTTTAAAAATACGTATTTCCTCTGCCCTATTTTCTATGGTGGCTTGGTTTGAATCGTTAACCAATCTATAAATATAATCTATAAGTTCCACCACCCCATCCGGTTGCCCCTCCTTATAACAAAGCAATGGCAACTTACTGTTGAACCAGGTACCTCGAAAATAGTCCCGAATAGTATCTAGATCTTTTTTATTTGTTTGACACAGCTTATTCATGGCATCTATTAAATCTAATTCTTTAATAATTGCCGGCAGTTTTTCCTTAACGCGGTTTTCATCCCACATATTGACATCCTCGTTAAGAAGTAACCGCAAGCGTGCCATTACTTCTGTTGCCTCTAAACCAAGCCCGCTTGCTAGTACCTGCAATTCTGGGGCATGAAGCTCCCAAAACCCGTTCATGCCCTGCTGCATACTACCCCTGTTTATGAATTTCTTAATTTGGTAGCTTTCAGAGCCTACAACATCAACAATCGCTTTCATTTCCGAATCACTCAGTTCATTACGATCATACACTAAGGTATTGCTTAACAGCCTTACGGCATCAAGCATGTTTCGCCCCCTACTAGGAGGATCACCTTTTTTATTATAGTAATTTATAGTCCATAATGGGTAACCTAGTTCTATCACAGCATTTATCATGCTTTTCCGGGCTTCCTCTGGATAGGCTGTTTGTTCAGGTGAAAGATGAAAAATATCCCTAGCCATGCGGCAAAATTCTTCCCCCTCAGTTGACATTTTACGGATAGCATAGGCCTCAAATGAACCAGTACCTTTAAGGACCCCATTCACCAGTTCTGCCAACTTGTGGGGATTCAGGGCTAAAGAATTAAAACCATCATAATAGTAATAGCCCATTGCATAGTCCTTCAATAGGAATGACAACAACAATATTCCTATCGGCGAAGGCATTAGGCCATATGGCGGTTTTTGCATTGTTAGCCATAGCTCATTAATATTTACTGAATTTTGTTCAGCAAAAATACAGTCCACTTTTCTTTTCATTTTTACAACCGGATAACTGCTGTCGCTTACAAAATCACTATTTTCCCATAGGCCCCGGTTATCAAGTTCATCCACCACATCCTTATAGGGTCGGTGAACAGAAGCTGCTATTTGAAGCCCAATTTCAGCACCAGCCTTCCCCCAAGGGTTGGTATATAGGGTGGCAGTTCTGTTAATTTTTTCTGGCCCATCCGGGAAAACATTCCCAACAAGGTCGAATAAATAACTAGTAATTGCCTGACAACCAACCAGTTCTTCTTGTTTACCCTGGAAAAAGGCCCTGATCTGACTTATACGCACAGTTTCAAGCCATTCTATAACAATATTATTAGCCCTGGTGTCATAATACTTTTTCATGTTAGTATCATGCATTTCCAGGTAGTACCAGGATTTAGCCTTAGATTCTACCCATTCAGACCACTTTTTAGAACCAAAAGGCCTCTGACTGATAAAAATACAATAATTGGGGTAAATCTGTGTTATTTCTACAGCTATGGATTCTGTATCTATCAAGTGATCATCTTCTTCAGCTACCACGAAAATAATGCCTATTTGGTAGGGGTTTAATTTACCTTGAATTGCACGTTCACGCCTGTATTTTAGCTGTTTCCCTGAAACTAACTGAACTGGGTGACGCAGTTCAGCTGCCCCTTGCAGAAGCATCAGTTCCTTCAGCTGTGAGGCAAACCCTTCATCCATTTTGCCCCTTTCAATCATTTTTTCCATTGTTAAGTTAGCCTTTGCCTGCTGTTCATACTGCCGCATTTTATCCTGATCAATGGTAACCCTTGGTATCATATATTCTAAGTCATTCCCAGAACGAACACCAAGCATAATATTTTTGGAAAGAAGCTGATCCGCAATTTCTCCTACCTGATCATAAAGTGCCGTACCGAGAAACATGAGCCTAGTAAAAGATAGCCTTGGTTTCAGCAAGGTATGTGTATGTCCATCTCCTATTTGTTGCTGCAGCGCTGTAAGTAGCATCATAACCCTAAAAACCCGTATTTGATCCACATCTAGCTGTTCCTTAACTGCATTGTAGTGGCTTAAAACATCTGCAATTGCTTCAACGTCTTCTATCTTCATCTTTTCAAAAAAGTATTGCCAAAGGTAATCTGGTGTTAACCAATACCAATTGCCTTGGGGAAAGTTTGCAACAAACCATTGAAATGAACCTTCTTCCTTTTCCTTAAGGAACCTAAAAAAGGTCCGTTGGCTTGAACTATACAGTGATGAAATTGTGGCTAAAATGTAAGCAGTAAAGGGGTGTATGGGGGGTAACAATTTAAGCTCTTCTTTTTTCACTGGTTCACCAAGCATGTTGATATGTAAAACAGCTGCGTCCACTTTGTTCCAAAGGGATTCCCGTTTTGCTTCCCAGTCATCACGTAGACTAGAATTTGCTTCAATAACATTGCCAATTAGCTTATATGCTGTAACAGGGGTCATTTCCAGCCTGCAGGGGTGAAAACGCTCCATAAGCTTCCTACGGGTATCATCATCAATACGGGTAAATTGCTGTATGGCCCTATGTGTTATTAAAAATAAATAAAAGGGCATGTCGGCTGAAGAATGTGCCAATTCCTGCAGTGGGGTTACTGGAACGTTGTTTGTAAAAAATTCCGTGAATTCATCCCAGATAAATACTAAACCTTGAAGATTGTTAACTTCAATAACCTGCCTGATCCAGTCCTTAATGTCTGAAGGTGAGTCTAGCAAGGTTTGTCCTTCCTCTTCAAGAATTTCAGCTACTTGTTCACCCAGTTGCATATCCCCGCCATGAAGCCGCTTTATTAATTCTTCTGCCGATCCCACTGTCCGGAAACGACCCCGGTACTGGTTAAAAATATTATTCCAATTCAGTATACCCCTCGTGTCATCCAATTTAGTTATCAAGCAATCCATAATTCCCTCGCCAAAAGCACTTTTGTAACCCTGTGCCTTCAGTTTTTCTTTTATTGCTTCCTGCAGTTCAATCATTAGGCGCCTGTTGGTTGTGATCTGGCCTGAAGAGGAACGGTATACAACCAAAAAAGGGTTTTTATTTCGTAGTGCTTTAAACCGTGGCCATAAAGGAGAAACCATTTCATATTTCAACAAATAGTTTTCTACCTCTTCAAGTGGATCTTCCAGCAGGTGCTTGATCACAAAGGCAGCATACGTTTTTCCTGTACCGTACGCCCCTGTAAGCCATATGGAAAGTTTATCTTTGCTGTGGCTGCGCTCTAAGGCACGAACAAGCTTATCTAGCACATCCCTCATGTAAATATGGGGAATAAAAAATTTCCAGTTGTCCTTCTTATTATTGTCTACATCTTCTGAAAACACGGGAATAAAGTCTTCACTTACAGTAAGGTAGTTATTATATAGCCACATTTCCAGCCCCCCTCATCTTCAATATTAAAAGCCACCCTTTGGGATCTAGAAAGTACTAGTTTCAACAAGTTTAGACACATACCAAAATGTTAATAACCTACCA
>JGI24712J26585_10004734_pt1 | contig 10253 bp, 9 predicted proteins | sample BioPla3DNA2_FD_26585 | JGI IMG/M metagenome (IMG submission 26585)
TATGGGGTGGAAGAATCTGTTTACAACACGGTTAATCCCCACGTACATGGGGAACTCTTTTCATAATATATTATAATATTATTATTACTCGGTTAATCCCCACGTACATGGGGAACTCGCAGTAATATCTCTGATTCCAAACCAATTATTCGGTTAATCCCCACGTACATGGGGAACTCATCTCCTGGTCTGCGACCATCGTGATCAGGCTCGGTTAATCCCCACGTACATGGGGAACTCCGGCACTGTTCGGGATATCCCCGACCGGCTGGCGGTTAATCCCCACGTACATGGGGAACTCCCATTATTTTCATAGTGCAGACTCCAGGTGTGCGGTTAATCCCCACGTACATGGGGAACTCAAGATTGTTTCTAATAACATGCGTATCAGNNGCCGGTTAATCCCCACGTACATGGGGAACTCTCTTCAGGTTATATACCAGGAACAGGAAGGCTACTTCCATCTGGGATGCGCTATAAAAGCAACCGGGGTATCTCGGGCTCTCAAGGCGCCGCATACGCCCGGGCGCATCCACGAAAGATAGTCATCCGGCAGGAGCATCTGGCTCACCTGACGCAACGGTCTCGCCATTGCCAGAGAGATCAAGGGGAAGGAAGGATATCAAAGTAACGCCATCCATCTCCTTTGGAACCCGGCGGTTCTTTCCGAGCGTAACAAACCCAAACCCCTGCTCGTTATTAGTGCTCCAGGCCATAACTGCGTTCCCGTCCTCAATCCCTGCTATGACCTGCCCCCAGATCATCTCCCGTACCTTCACCGAGAGATCCCCTATGTAGACACCGGCATGCACCTCAAGCAACCAGACCGCCAGCCGCCCGCGAAGCCGGGGCGGAGCATTCTCAACAACGATGACCAACATCACCAATCCCCCGGTCCTCAGGTATTGCTGGCGGCACCACACCGCGTGGCGGTTCCGGTACCGGCAGCCCGCCTGCGGTGAGCACCTCCTCTATCATTGGGATGATCCGCTTCAGGAGACGTGTTTCCCGGAACATATCCCTGCATGCAAGCCGAACCTCCCGCTCCGGGTCAAATGGATTCTGTGCTGCAACCTGGAACGCCACAGGGACTACTGTGTCAAACTTGAAGAGATCGGCAATATCATAGACAAACGAGAGCGGTTTTCCGGTGTGAACGAACCCAATCGCTGGTGCATATCCGGCGGCCAGCACCGCGGCCTCACAGATGCCATACAGGCAGGCCGTCGCCGCACTCAGACATCGGTTGGGCAGATCACCGCTTCCCCACTCACTCGCATCATAATCCCGCCGTATCCAAGTGACGCCATACTTCCGGCCTAGTTGCACATAGAGTTCGCGCACCCGTGCTCCCTCCATGCCCCGGAGTTGTTCAACAGAATAGTAGGAAGGTACGGATCCTTTGAACCGGACCTCATACATCTTCCGCACTACCTTCAACCGCGCCTCCGCATCGAGGGCGAGTCTGGCCTGGTAGAGAAGCCGATCAGAGCGAGCACCTCCCGGCTGGCCCGATGCATAGAGCCGGACTCCGGCCTCACCCACCCAGACCAGCAGGCATCCCACCCTCGACGCAAGCACCACCGCCGCGTGCGATACCCTTGTACCGGGCTCAAGCATCAGGCAAGCGACGCTCCCTACCGGGATCTGGGTTCTGATGCCGATCTTATCCACCAGCACAAAGGCACCGTCGATCACATCGAGTTCACCTTTCTCCAGAAAGATAAGCGAGACCCGTTCCTTGATCGCGATCGGTTTAAGAGGGGGGAGCATCCGGCACCCCTCACCGCCCCGTTGGTCGCACCATCATCATGCCACAACCAAACCCTTTCGCAGGCCCTATCCCGTTAAACAGTGCCACCAGGAACGCTTCAGGTTCGATAACTGTCAGTAAGCCGGTATAATCAATTGTGCTGAATTGAATCGGTTTGCTCTTCCCCTGTTTGAAGAACCGCTGCTGCCTGTAACCATCCGCTCTGACCTCCCCATCCCTGACATCAAACCCGCACTGTTCCCCTCGCGTCGCAAGCCAGGCAAATCCCGCCCGCTGGACAATCTCTGGTTCGAGTGGCCATGATGCACGAGGTCGGCCCTGTTGCTTGAGTCGCGTCTTGACATCCATCACGACATCATGCCGTTTGTGCCGCCCCTTCTCGTCGCACTTCGTCCGGATAGGGTTGGCCCGGAGAACAAAGGCGAGCCGCTGCCCCTCTCGGAGCACCGGTTCATAGATTTTCGACTCGATATGCCATAAGCCGCCCCGGTTTACCGGCTCCCGTTCAGAAACCGCGTAGAATGTTGGCATACTCCCGAAAGTCTCCTGACGGTACAGGAAATCGCGCTTCCGGTCGGGACCATCGGTAAACAACTCCCAGATCTGCCGGTGCGCCTGATACTCGCTCCCAAAATTCCGCCAGAATTCGCTCTTTCCGGCCGCATCAGGCCTGAGCCGGATTCTGCTCAGATACATGCTCTCCCTCCTGGCGCTCAATCACACCATAATGTTCAACCCGGTCACCGAATTGCCACCGCTTCCGACTGAGTGGTTCGTCATGGCGGAGTCCGGAATGAATTGCTTGAATACCAGTATCTGCGTCCCCCTCCCAGTAAACCCTGACCATCCTGTTAGGCCGTGCAAGCGGTTTCAGGAACGCCTGTCCCGGAAAGGGTACAGAAGCGAAGACTTCTGCAAGGTTCTCGCCCCTCACAACCCTGGCATCGAGCGGAAGCGCGAGGGGACAGGCTTTCCTGCCCAGGTAAAGAACAAACGCCGGGGCGTTGAGAGCATCACGGAGGTGTTCCAGCGTGTAGGGTACGCCCTCTGTTCTGCCCCAGAGGAAGATGGTGGAGACCGCATCGCAGTAATACTCTCGTGCAGAGAGTATCGTCGAGATATGTACCGGAGCCTCCAATTCGTTCCGCCGGGTTGGATACTCCCGTGTAGCCCTGTTGGCGCCGGATCGCGGGACCTGGGCAGTGTGATAGTCCCTGAGCAGGGTGCCAGGGGCATCAAGTCTTATGCCGATGTTATACCCGTCTGACAGTGCAGCAAGCTTCTCCTCTTCGTCGCGCCGTATCCCGAGAGCCGCCGCTACCAGGCCGAACACCGCAGATCTAGTAGGATGATCATGCGTCGGCCGAAAATCACCGACTGCCATATCGCCCCATGACGCCATTGCACCATACAGGGAGAAGACCAGAAACTCATGCATGGTTACCAGCCACGAAATCCAGCACCTTATCCAGTGTTCCCTTGCCAGCGTACGCGTTCATCTCGCAGCAGGCATCACTGCAGCCCCCATACACCTCATCCATCTTCTCGCGTGTCTTCTGCAGTGACGTGATCGCCGATTCCAGGAGGTTCCGGTCACGGAGTGCTGTCAGGTACGCAACCGAGAGCGATCGGGGCTGCTGGCATCCCCATTCGGCAAGGAGATAGGAGGCGTACGCTCGCGATGCAAAACTCGCTTGTTTTCCCGTTGGGGCCACCTTCACTGCCGCCTCGGTCAGAGCACGGAGGGTGTCATTTGCAAGCGCTTCGTCACCACCGAGGTTCTTCACAAGCAGATCGCGGTTGATACAGAGATAGAGATAGAAGAGACCAGCAGCGAACTCAGTCTCACCGAGGTGGCCGGCACCCACGTTCTCTTCACCGCGGTTCAGGTCATCTACAGCGGTGAAGTAGTCGTCCTCAACCGCCACCTCGTGAACAGTGATCGCGTGAGCAACCTGTACCGCCGCCTCAACGTTATATTCAGTTGCATCGGCCATCATGCGCCCGAACATGGCGATATCGGCCGCAGTATCTTTCTTAAAGAGGGTGATACTCCGGATCTGCTGATTTAACTTATTTCTTTTCTTCTCATCGATTTTCTTCTCTTGAACGAGGAGAGTTCCATATTTTTTCAGTTCCTTTAGATCAATTTTGGCATTATCGCTCGCATCCACCTTACCTTCGCCAGAAATAATGGCTATTAAATTATCGATGGCCTGAATTTCAGACGGCCTGAAATGGATCAGCTGTTTATATCGAGGTCCCTTCTCCCACTTTTTAGCGCTTTCCAGTGCTCCATAGGCATCCGCGATTCCCGCCGACCATATAAGTGCGTCTTCTTCAGAGAGAGGGGGGCGGACCGGATCGGATGATTCTCCGGTGACAACGTCAATTAACCGTTGCCCTGAAACCATTGCCTTGTATATCATCTCACCCATGGACCGTGTTCTGATCCCGATAAATCCGTGCAGCGATTCTTCAAATAGATCAGACGTCCTCCATGCTCTCTTCAGGCTCTGTGATGAGACCCGTAGCCGCTGGGATCCGCCCATCATTGCGGTCTTCGGCCTGCCCAGGTCGTCACGGTTTAGGTTCGAGGGGGGGTACGATGCAAGGATATGCAACTGGATATATTCACTCATACATTTTCCTCCATTTCAATCATTTCTTTACAGGCGCTTCTGAATAGTAGTCATACGCCCAGGTGTTCTTCGTTCTGTCATTCCACCAGTAAATGCCGTCGGCCAGACTTGGGATATCGGCGCCGCCGCCTAGGAGCCGGATGATCCGGATCATCGGGCCATAGAGTTCGTCTGCGTCATCTATAGCAAGCAATCGCCGGAAACGCAGGTCACTCACTCTGGCCTGGTCGCTGCCATCTTTCTTTGCCGCCATCTGCTGGGCGATACTCCGGGCGTTGGACTCATCGTAGTCTTTCACGTGAGACAAAACTCCGACAACCCTCGCAAGGGATTGGGGCTGTACGTACGCGATTTTTACAAGATCCAGGCGCAACTGGTGGAAGTAGGGGACGAAGGCGACCTCGGCAGCAGATCTGCATCGCCGCAACGCTGCCCGATCGCCAGGATTATTCTTGAATTCCCTCCACCAATTCTCCAGAACCTCTTTCTCTTCGGGATGTCTGGTAAATGAGAGATATCGTTTCGTTTTCACAGATTAATCACCTCATCATGCAGGGGTTTTCGTACTTTTCTTTCCGGAAGGCGGTTTTGGGAGATCGAGCGTTTCCCTGATCTTCTTTGTAGTAGGCGATGTGAAGTTTCTGAGTTCCCGCCTTGCCGTTGCAATTCTCCGCGGGTCGGCAACCCCGATCAATGCCAACTGAGAATATTCGTCAAACTGACTTTCTGCCTCTTTCCGGACCGTACGGAGCCATCTGAGCTTCAATTCAACGGTATCTTCACCTTTCTCCGTGGCATCCTTCAGCAATTGCAGTACCGTGTAAAACTCTGCCTCAGTGTCCTTCCAGAACCTCGCGCGCGACGTTAAAAAAATACTTTTCTCAAGAACCTTTTTTTTGTGGTTTCTTCTGAATTTTTCGGCCGTTTGTGGATTTGTTTGGTCTTTCGTTACTTTCGGTTCATACATAGCGCTCCATATGGCATCTCTCGTATCGTCTGCCACAAGTGAGGCTGTCTTTATCAGTTGTGCCGTGACGGCCTCGTAATCCGCACGGATAGATGGATCGACTTTGATAAGGGGCATCGTCCCTTCATACCAGCACCGGGCTTTCATGGGCTTCCCCTTGTCCATATCATAGCCAAATGCCCACAGGCGGAAAGGCACTTCAGGAAGATCTGGCTGTCTATCATATCGGAAAGCATGCACTACAGCCGCCGGCTCCGATTGCGAGTTCGGATCGTTTTGTACTAATCCTAACCAGTTGCGATACGTGATTCCGTCCGGTTGCCCCTTCTTAGGAATAAACTCATCTTTTTCACTTTTGGAATATGGCGTAAGGGTATGACGCCAGTTACCCTTGTAGTGGACTCCGTAGGTCTTTGTCTGATACCTCCGAACAAGATGCGTCCTGGAACACCCACAGAGGTCACAGACCCCCTCTGCGTTCTCATCCCGATCGATCCGGATCCTCCGTGGCATCCCCCAGAACATCTGCGCCGGGTGAGCATCCAGAGGAGTTGTCGGCTCACTATTATCATTCTTATCACTCGCCCTTGTCGGCCCGAGCCAGGGAAAGATGTCGGCATCACCCTGCAGGTTGGCATTTCCGTACTTGGCAAGCGCTCCCGACGGCAGCACATTCAGCCAGACCGTCTCCCAGAGTGTTCGACCCATCACTATGGTCGTCAACGGGCCGCCGCCGCGAAGCGAAGTGCGGTGCCCTCGCCCTCCTCCCGGAGCGTTTGTCTGGAGGGTATAGAGCGCCATGGCGCAGCAATGTTGACAGATCTGTTGCACGGTGCCTCGTTTGATGAAGTGGTCGATATTGTCTTCCACCGTATTCTCGCCGGGCATCTCGATAAGCAGCTGACTTATCTCAAAAGTCTTCGTCATCTCAGGCAGACCAAAGTCCTGCATGAACCTCGGTCCATCGCCATCCATCTCAAAAGCGTGGCTGTACGCGGCGAATCGCTCCCTCAACTCCGCAGGCTGGGGAGGCGATTCGAATCGGCGGAACCACTCACGATCGCTCGATGGCGGAAGAGCAGTCTGCACAAGTCCTATCAGGAATTGTATCAGCGCCCCGTTGAAGTCCGCCCGGGAAGCGTTCAGCCGCTGAATTGGGTTTTTCTCGTGGTCATCAGTGACCTGCCAGGGTGCAATGGGTATCCGTGACCCATCTTTCCGGATCACAGGAATCCACTCTTCCTGGATAAGATTGACCATGTTTTTCACATCCGTCTTTTCGGAAGGTAACAAAAGTCCGGCAATGATTTTACCGAACCCCGTTGCCACAAAGGGGCGTCCGAAATACTCTTATTGATTGGCTACCCCCAGAAGCCATAAAGCTTCTCCATCCACTGTGAAAGTGAAGAAATTTTCAAAATAGCGAGATCATTGGATGATACCAGAAAGGGAAGGGTAATCCAGGACTACCCGTAAAAGATGCACGGGCATTCACTCGCCATCGCGAACAACGCGAAGGCCTGTCCGGGGCTCATAGATAACAGAAACAATGTGAATATCATCGCCCTTTCTGGCTGTAGCCAGCCCTTCCCAGCGTTCGCCACTTGTTTGAGTGAGCGGGATCAGGATGCGCCCCACCCCCTTCCCGGGCATCGTCTCCCGTGCTGCATTTATCGCCGCCTGGGGAACATCGTTTGAGTCAGCGGATCCTGAGATCATCGTTTCTCTGACACTCACCTGGCTCATATCCCATGCAAACTCTGCCGCATCCGACCAGGGGCGTAACACCTCCCCATTCCATCGGGCAAGAACCACGGTGACGCTCATCTCGTCCAACCGTGTCGGGGTCCGGGTATCCTCCTGCCACTGCCCGGGCGTCATAACGTATCCGTCGTCTAGGGCGAGCGCGTTCAGGTTCGCCATCGTTTTGTCCCCCCGGTCCTTCCCGTCTGCCATCATGTCTCTTTCCATGAGAGCCTCCGGTATTGTTGCCTGCACATCAGGGTCGAAGACGCCCTCGATCAAATCTCTGGCGTCGCCGGGCATGACAATCTGGCCTTGCTTCGCAAGACACCTGGCAGTGAGCCATAGTTGCCCGTGTTTTGGGTAAACAAACGCCCCGGTCGGGAACATTCGCATGTACCAGTCTTCGTCGGGGGTATCGGTCAGCGGGGGCGCCAGTACCAGCAGAGTGGGCGTTCCCCGGTCTCCCCGTTCAGGTATCAGGTGCCGGTGAAGCCGCCCGGATCGCTGGATAATAAGGTCCATCGGGGCGAGATCGGTTACCATGACGTCAAAGTCGAGGTCAAGCGATTGCTCCACCACCTGGGTAGCAATTAGGATCTGCCCTTGCCGTTCTTCGCGGGTGCTTTCCTTCCCAAACTGCTTGAGTACCTTCCGCTCAATGGTCAGGCGGTCGCCCATCGCAAACCGGGCATGAAAGAGCGTGACACGCTCTTTCCCAAAGAGGGCAGAGAGGCGCTCGTAGGCTAAAATCGCATCTTTTACCGTATTCCTAACCCAGCAGGCGCACTGTCCACCGGTGACCGCGCCCCTGAGCCGATCCTCAACATCCTCGAGTGAACTGGTCAATTCAACCTGAACGTACCTGTGGGAACGACTGTCAGGAGTAATTGGGAGTTCTTCGAGGCCATTTGCCGAGACTCTGGTGACGAGAGGATATGCAGTCTCCTGGACAGATACAGAGTCGCACCCCAACACCTTGCAGAAACTCGCGATCAGGTCCTGCCGCTGGTGCATCGGCAGAGTAGCGGAGAGGAGGATCGCACTTCCACCAAGCGCTGCGTGGAATTCGAGCAGGTGCTGAAGGAGGGTGTGCATGTAGGCATCGTAGGCATGAACTTCGTCAACGATCAGTATGTTACGGGCAAGTCCAAGCAGACGGAGCGACTGGTGGCGGAAGGGAAGTATACTCATTAGTGCTTGATCGATAGTTCCGACACCCACCGAGGCAAGTAGCGATTTCTTCCGGTTGTCGGCAAGCCATACCGTGCATTGTGCCGATGCAGTCGCTTCTTCCTCTCCGTAGTGTTCACGAACATCGCCCCCCCTCGGTCCGATCGACTGTCTGAATGTATCCGAGAGGTGACGGGCGCTATGAGCGAGCACGAGCGATGGGTGCTCACCGTCAGCGAAGATCCGCTGATACGCCTTTCCGAGACGCTCATACATGGCGTCGGCTGTAGCCATCGTGGGGAGTCCTATAAAGATACCCTCTCCGGCTCCGGCCTCGATGAGCCGGTGCGCAAGGACGAGGGCCGCTTCGGTCTTCCCGCCTCCGGTCGCCTCCTCTATGATGAAAAGTTCAGGATCCGCGTGCAACTGGCAATGTGAGACAGTCTCCTGTAAGGTTGTTGGCGTTTTGAGTTGTGGAAAGAGATTGGCCATGCCGGTGTGCGATGAGACCCGGGATGGAAGAACTCCCGCCTCCTCTACTGCCTTCTCTGCTGTGGGCAACGCAAACCTACTCCAGTATTCTCGAAGAGGCATCGGTTCGGAGTGGAACTGGAAGTAGGTCCCGGAACCAATCCAGTCGCTCAGGACCGCCAGGCCAGCAATCAGCCAGGAGGTCCGCTTGAAGAAGTTGGTGGGGTCCTTGTGGAACGTAAGAGACTGGTAACCACCATCATAACCGATGAACAAGGTGGCACACGCATCTCCAAACGCACGCGCTGCGGCCCGATCTGCAGAATCAAAGAGGCTTGCTTGGTTGACGTTGTGGGCGGGTTTCTTGGGTGGCACGCCATGATGACCGCTGACCGCCCGGAACCAGGGCCGCCAGGCGTCATTCCAATTCCGAGCTTCCCATGGCTGATCGTGCCGGAACCAGTTCATTTCCCGGGAATACCCCAGGAGATCCGGGTCGACAAGGATCATTGCCATGTCGTCGTGGCGGACTATGTAGTCTCGATAACTTGTCCTATCCTGCAAAAGTGAGAGCAATTGTGGTTTTAGGTTTTGAAAACGCACAGAGAATTTCCCGACGTCGTGCATGGCGAGGAAGAACGGGATGAGCCTCAGCAAGACATCTTCCGGGAGGGGTTTGCTCTTTGTAAACCTGCAAAGGAGGTGCGGATCACGTTCGATCAGCACAGAACCTACAGCGGCGACATCAAGACAGTGGTAGGGGAGGAGATGATATCGCAGAGGATCGTGAGGATCATCGGTTGTCTTTCCCCAATAGGTATAGAAAAGTTCTGGCAAAGGCGTGGTCATAGTGGTAAGTAGTCGGTACTCGAAAGGGCGCATAATTGTATCGATTTTGTTCTCTTGATGTGCGTTTTTGCCCCTCCAAAAGTCTCCGAAGGCCTCAATATCTCGCCATTAAGTCATCCAAGCACCCGGAAAGCAGCGAACGAGTGGGGGATACAAGGATGTATGGAAGAGTCCATGGCGAGGAGTTTATCGGCCTACCATAGCGAGTTCATCCCGGTAAGCAATCCCTGGGAAGATCTCCCGGCAGCGTCGCTCCAGCGGGGCCATCCCGCCCTGCACTCCCGCAGACCACCAGGGCACTCCCCGGGCAGTTGTGTGTCACAGAGGATACACAACAGAGTTCTTTTTTCTTCGTTGTGGGACAGCAGGCCCCCCGAGCGCCCCGGTCGACACGGCCCTGGCAGGACGGCTCCCAGAGGACAAAACCCCTCACCGCACCCCCTGACCCCCCACCCCAAACCAACAAGGTTTTCATCCCGCCGGCGAACACCTCCCACTGCTGCAGACAGCCCCGCGCCCGGGCACAGACAACCCCAACCATGCCGCATCAAAGACCACAGAACGGAGATGACACCATGAAGGTGCTTGTGAGAACCCCCGAAGGAGTTGAAGAAGTCAGGGACGTCGATGCCGA
>JGI24712J26585_10004735_pt1 | contig 10252 bp, 9 predicted proteins | sample BioPla3DNA2_FD_26585 | JGI IMG/M metagenome (IMG submission 26585)
TATGGAATTGTCTAACTGGATTCTTACGGTAATCTTTTGGAGTTTGAAAGAAACGCTCTTTCCCATAGAGTCTATACTGATAGACCCATCTTGCAGGTAGTGTATCATTTAGACTTCCTGATGATAAATACATATCATATTTACGCGCTGCTTGACTGTATGAGAGTTCATTTTCAATGATGTCTAAAACAACCTTTAATTTGAATTCTCCGCTCCATAGTCTATTATTTTTCTTTTTATCTTTCATATAATCCCTCCTGCATATATATTAGTTTACACTAAGTACAGGTTTTTGGTATCAGTTCACTATTTGCGCGGCCCTGTTTGGCATCAGTGCCTTTTGTGCTTTTATGACGTTTCTTGTTGATATCATTGGCTGTAGTGTATTAGTGACAGAATCAAAAGGCGACCAAATTATTATAACCATCAATCCCTTTGGTTATAAACTCTACATAAATGAAAATTTGAATGATGCTTTTATATGGGGACGTACCTTTTTAGAAGGGACTTTGAGCGATGGTGTAAAAATGGTTGCTTCTGCTCAATTTTTTCAATCCTTCCATCTTACTTTCTCTGATAACCGTGATTCTATTGACCTATAATACGTTTTATCTTCTTTCCTTTGAAAAACAATATGTTATAGTGTAATATAAACTTTACAGTGCGCATTTGTTAGGGATTTAAACCCCGACTCACTTCAATCGCACTTGCTATAAAGGAATAGATATGATCATTCAAGTCGGTAATTTAGCTTACTTTATTGCTCTATTAATTACGATCTTAATCGTCGTAGGATCTTACTATTTATTAAAGAATAAATCCAAACGTTTTCAATATAATTATTTGCTCATCTGGTGTTTTATTGGTTTTGCCTTACACTTTGCTAAGCAATTAGTGTATCAAGACATTTCTCAACTTTCAAAATCTACGGCGGAAAACATTTGTGCGGTTTCAACCCTTGTTTTCCCATTCATTATGCTTATTAAACGGAAAAGTGTGTTACATGATTTTATGTTCTTTATCGGCCTCATTGGTGGACTTGCAGGTGTGCTATATCCGACAGAAGCGCTTGGTAAGGATGTCTTAACATTTGAAACCATACGATTCTATTTTTGTCACATTTCCTTATTTGCTGTACCACTTTTACTAGCTTTACTGAATTTAAGAAGACCTGATCTCAAAAAATGGTGGCTCATTCCCTTATGTTTCTTGGGGTATCAAGTGATTATTCTTTTTAATACGGCCTTGCTTACATTTACTGGTATGGTCACAAGAGAGGGTTATACCCCATTTGAATTATTTATGTCGCGGAAATACTTAAATAACTCATTCACATTTGGTCCAACTGACGACATGGGCGCTGTGGGTGCATTTATTGGCAATCTCACACTTCCATTTATGAAGAAAGACATCTTTAATATTAATAACGGGGAATTAACCTATTGGCCTGTTATATGGTTACTTATTCCTTCTTATATCTTATTCGTGCCCCTATATACCCTATTTACAATTCCCTTCACAATTCATACGCGCATTAAGGCACGAAACGTTAAGCAATTCATTGTTGAAGCAGAAGACTAATTGATTGATAAGCCACGCTAATGCGTGGTTTTCTTCTATAAACAGAAGCCGTATAATCGAGAAAGAGTTTGTAAATATATGAAAATTAGTGTTATTGGTTATGCAGGCAGTGGGAAATCAAGTTTTGCAACTAAACTTGGTATTCATTACAATATTGAGACGACTTATTTAGATAAATTACATTTTGAACCTGGTTGGGTAGAACGCGACAAAGAAACACGTAATACAATGATTAAGACGATATTAAAAAATGATAAGTGGATTATTGATGGCAGTTATACGTCTGCAGTTATAGAACGTTTTGAACAGGCAGATCAGACCTTCTTTTTTAACTTCAATCGCCTTAAGTGTCTTTATGGGGCGCTTGTAAGAAGAATTAAGTATCGCAATAAGCCTAGAAGAAGTATGACAGAAGGCAATAAAGAAAAATTTGATTTTAAGTTTATGATGTGGATTCTTTTCGACGGGCGAACGAAAAAGAAACGTGAGTTTTATCGCAACCTTGTAAAGTTATATAGTGATAAGGTCATTGTTTTTAAAAATAGACGACAAGTCAATTGCTATCTTAAATCACTAGGGATTAACGATTTTAAAGTCAAATCGTGAGTATAATGCTATGATTTAACAATTAGGAAAATGTATGAAGAAACAAATACGGATTGAAAAATATTTGGGTAAATTAACATCCTTAAAAGGCAAAACCTATATTGTCACAGGGGCGAATAGTGGGCTTGGTTATAGTGCAACTAAGCATCTTTTAAGCCTCGGGGCGCATGTTGTCATGGCGTGCCGTAACCTTAACAAGGCGTCTTTAGCAAAAGACAGTTTAATAAAACTATATCCTAATGGAAAACTTAGTCTATTTGCTTATGATCAGGCTGATTTTGAGTCGATTGAAACATTTGCTTTGGCGATTAAAGAAAACGTGGCAGTACTTGACGGAATTGTTCTTAATGCTGGCCTCTATCACCCTAAAAAAGGTCTTAAAACAAAGCAAGGGTTACCACTGACAATGGGCACGAACTATATGGGAGTTTACTATCTTCTTAAAGCACTAGAGCGACACGCTATTTTTAAGAAGAATCCTCATATGCGCATCATTTTTGTCGGTTCTCTCTCCTGGCATCATGTGAAGGTTAAGAAAATTAAAGAACAGCTCTCCATTGAAAAGGGAAACTTAACTGACCAATACGCACGTTCAAAAACGGCAATTGGTAAACTCGCCTACTTTTTATCACGTCACATTGAGAATGACTATTTATTTTTGAATTCGAGTATAAAGGTTCTGATCATGCATCCAGGTGTAACAGGGACGAATATTGTCGGTGCCGCGAATAGTTCAATGCCGAAATGGATTGCTCGTATTGCCCCTACATTTCTTAATATCTTCACGCATACACCGGATGTCGCAGCGCTAGGGATTATTAAACTTCTTGCCACTACAGAAGTAGATGAAAATAAGTTAGTCGCACCCCGTGGCTTATTCCAAATCAGTGGTTATCCGCGACTTAAACATTATCCTTATAACCTAAGAAAAGATGGACCTACTTTGCTTAAGACAAGTGAAGAAGTAATCGCCACAATAGAACACAAAAAATAAAATTTATATTTGTATGTATATTGATTTTATTGTGCTACACTCTACTAGGCTTTAGAAAGATGAGTAAGAAATAAGCCAAAAAGTTACATAACGCCTGTCATCAAATTGACAGTATGAACATATATATAGAAGATTCTCTATTCCATGAATTCAGGTGCGCTGTTTAGCTTTATTCCATTTAATGGATTCATCGCATGAATTTATGATTCATAGAAAAGAGAAAAAATGACATTTGCAAGTTTAGACATTATTAAGCCTATTTTAGACGCGATTGATGAAGAAGGATTTATTAACCCGTCAGAAATTCAAAAAGAAGCGTTACCAATTATTCTAAGTGGACGTGACCTTTTAGCAAGCGCCCAAACAGGCACCGGGAAAACCGCTGCTTTTGCGTTACCGATTATACAAGCCTTACATTTAAGTAAGGAAGAAAACACAAGAGGACCACTTAAGGCCCTCATTTTAGCGCCTACGCGTGAACTTGCTGAGCAAATTAAAAGTAGTTTTAAGATTTTCGCAAGTAAGACAAATATTAAAGTTGGAGCCATCTACGGAGGGGCCTCACAAAAAGCCCAAGAAGGGATGCTTAATAAGGGTATTGATGTTCTTGTAGCGACCCCGGGCAGGCTCATCGATTTAATGAACCAAAAGATTGTTAAGTTAAATGAAGTACAATACTTCGTGCTCGATGAAGCGGATACCTTACTCGATATGGGCTTCATTAAAGATGTAAAGTTCATTAAAGGTTTCATTCCGAAAACAAGACAAACATTGATGTTCTCTGCGACCATTTCTAAAGAAGTGTCTGCATTAGCAAGTGAACTCTTAAATNATCCCCTTCAATTAGAACTCGCACCACCTAACATGATGTTAGAAAAAATTAATCATTCTGTCTTCTATGTTCAAAAGAAAGACAAAAAAGAAGCTTTACTGGATTTACTCACTAGTCCAGAACTTGAAAGTGTGCTCGTCTTTACACGCACCAAACATGGGGCGAATAAACTCGTCACCTTCCTACAAGAATATGGTTTAAAAGCAGACGCCATTCATGGNAATAAATCGCAAGCCAAGCGTCAACAAGCGCTAGATGACTTTAAGGCCAAAAAACTACGCGTACTCGTCGCTACTGATATTGCAGCCCGCGGCATTGATATCAATGAATNAAGTCATGTCATTAACTTTGACCTCCCAGATAGTCCTGAAACGTATATTCATCGGATTGGTCGTACGGGTCGCAAGGGTTTAAAGGGCGAAGCATATAGCTTCTTTAGCAATGAAGAAAGAGGTCTATTAAAGGCTGTTGAAAAGCACACAGGTCTTAGCTTACAAGAAAAGACACTTGTGCCAGTTACGGAAGACTCTAAATTCCGTAAAGTGGTCGATATTATCTTAGAAGAAGAAAAAGCAAAGAAACAGGAAAAAGACGCTATGAGCACAAAAGAAAAGAAACTTATCTCTACTAGCCCACGTGACTTCGGCAAACATAAAGAAGAAAGTCATAGCAAAAAAAGATCGTACCAAAATAAGGCAAGCGAAGCTTTTATTGAAATTGAAGAAGAAGAAAAGAAGAGTAGAAGTGCTTCTTATAAGAAAAATAAGAAAACCTATGGTCCTACTCGCTTAGCAAGAAAAACTAATGTAGAAGAAGCTGGAACATTCGAAGTAGATAAGAAAGACACACGCAAATCTTTTAAGTCAGGTAGAAAGTCTAATAGTGATACATCCTATTCCCTTAGAGAAGAAAGAAATAACGATCGCAATGATTATCGTGGAACCTCTAAAGGAAGTTATGGAAAAAAAGCCTATCAAGGCAAAGAAACATCACGCGGTGAATATCAAGGTCGTTCTCAAAGACCTTCACGTCGTCAAGATGATAGAAGTACCTCTAGAGATACAGAAGCTGCAAGAAGTGAAAACTTCCGTGCGTTGACCGATCGTCCACAAAGAAAGACACGTGCTTATGATGATAGATCAGGACGTCGCGATGATCGCCCAAGCCGCGCCTCATGGAATAAGGATAACAAGAGCCGCGATGTTGAATTCACTGGTCGTCCAAAGTCACCTAACCGGCCAAAGAAAAGTAGAAGTGAAAAGGGTTTCGTTGATGTTGGTGAAAAAGAATTATATGGCAAAAAGAGTGCTAAGGCTCCTTACAAGGGTAAGCGCACTTATAAATCAGATAAACCAAAAAGAAGTTATCGTTAATTAAAAAGTAGATCGTAGTGATCTATTTTTTTAAATCGTTTTGGGAATTAATAACGGCTTGTTTTTTATAGCTGCTATGTAAGTGGACACGTAAGTGCGGTTGAAGTAAGAAGAACGAATCGATGATGCCTAGAATATAGAAGAGTGGCGAGAAGAGTAACATCGCGATTGTTGGCCATAAATACATACGCTTATGATAGCGACAGGCGATAAAGCGTACGACCGTGGTAAAGCCTTCTAGAACATAAAAGACGTAACTAATGGCAAAGATATTGAACCCAATAATGAGAAAGACTTTCCAAACGCCAAGTGCAGATGCAAAGAAGAAGGCACCGATTGCAGTAGCAACAATAAGTGGGAGGAACACGATCGACCAAAGACGTGGGATGAACATATGAATTCCCGAGAAGGTGTGACCATATTCTAGTTTAAAGACGCGTTTAGCAAGTGCATGTGTTGTTGCATGTGTAAGAACAGCNTCAACAACACCGGTCACAATGATGATTGCGGGCACAATTGCTTCTGCATAAGTTAAGGCAAATGTCTTAAATGTTTCAGAAAAGTTCATAAAACTTAAGAGTTCAAGAATTTCTTCAGTAATAGCTTTGACTTCGAAGCTAAATGGTTCACCTGTAATGTGACTAGAGAAAACAAAGAGAATAAGATAATTGGCAATGATATCTGCAAGGATAATGAGTAATAAACGCAGTTGGTGTTTCATGTGCCGTTCAGCGATATAACCGTGCAAAATACCAACAAGGGCAGTAACAGTTAGAACGACAAAGCCTTGCATCTTCGCGTCAAATAGTTCACCCGCGAATGGTTTTAAGATGAAGGGCGAGAAGGCCACAATTAAACCAAGCGGAATGGAGGCAATCGCGTCCTCATACTTAATTGTAAAAATGGCGATTGGCACAGGAATTAAAAATAAAAAGAAGTGGGCCGTACCTGTCACCACTAAGAGGAGATACGCTAGGAGTGTAGCAAGAGANACAACCACCGTATCGATAACTAAGGATTTCTTTGTTAACTTTGTCATAATTGCACCTAATTGATTTAAAACATAACGCGCTCTATGCCTATGTCAACGTGATTATAGCATAAACTATAATATAAAAAAGACTATTCGAGAATTATTTCACCAAAAAAACTTTTTTCGCGATAGTCGCGATTACAGGACCATTTATTTTAATAAAATAAAAAGCACCCGATATCCTAGTTTTTTTTTGGTGATTTAATGATTACAATGACCATATGCAAGGCCGTATGAAGAAGGAAGTCAACTTAAACATTAAGCGACGCGGCATCCTCAGTCGCATTTTTTCCCGGGCCACTTTGTTCTCGCTTCTTTTCCTTGCTCAAATTGTGCTTGTGATTCTTTTTGCAGTTGAATTTGCCCACTATTATCAGGTCTATTACTGGCTTGATGTCATCTTTAGGCTAGCTGCTCTCATTGTTATGCTTTTTAAGAAAAGTGAGACACCCTACAAAGTTACTTGGCTCATTATCATTACCCTATTCTCCATTTTAGGTGCTGCAATTTATCTTCTTATTAGTCTTGATTCCTTCCCTTATCGGATGAGAAGAAGAATTAAAAGACAGGAATATGACATTTCAAATCTGCAAACCTTTAATCCCCAAAATATAAAAGACCTTGATAAGGTCGATAGTCGCTATACCGGTGTCGCAAATTATATTTCCTATAGTGGCGCTGCTCCGACTTTCAAAAATAATCCCCTCACTTACTATGAGTCAGGCGAAGCGAGCCTCCACGATTTCCTTAATGATTTAAAGAAAGCTAAAAAGTTCATCTTCCTAGAATTATTTATTGTTAAGCAAGGCACATTTCTCCAAGAAATCCTTGCTGTTTTACGAGAAAAGGCAAAGGAAGGCGTCGAAGTTAAATTCTTATATGACGGTTTTAATGCGATGCTTTCCCTTCCCTTTTCCTATCCAAAGCGTCTAGCCAAAGTCGGTATCGAAACACGTGTATTTCTCCCGCAAAAAACTCCTTTTTTTCATCGTGAAAGTTATCGTAGTCACCGCAAGTCCGTTATTATTGATGGACGAATTGCTTATGTCGGTGGCGTAAACATTGGTGATGAGTACGTAAATCGTATTAGACGCTTCGGCTACTGGAAGGATGCGATGCTTCGTGTTGAAGGCGATAGTGTGAATAGCATTACACTCACTTTCCTAGGCATGTGGGATCATAAGGCTAAGAATCCCCTCGACAAGAAGAACTACCTAGTAAAGACAAGGAAAGATCGGCACACAAAAAACTTTGTTATCCCCTACTCTGATAGTCCCTTTGATGATGAGCGCATGGGCTTTAATGTTTATCTAGAGATTATCAATAAGGCTGTTGATTATGTGTATATTTCTTCCCCCTATCTTGTCTTAGATAGTGAATTTATCAAAGCCTTGCGTTATGCCTCTAAACGAGGCGTGGACGTGAGAATTTTGGTCCCCTCAATACCCCGATAAGAAAATCCCTAATTACGTCGCTAAGAGTTACTATAAGACGTTTGTGACAGCAGGCATTAAAATATACGAATACCTTCCTGGATTTAATCACTCTAAAATATTTGTAAGTGATGATGTCGTATTTAGTGTCGGCTCCATTAATCTAGACTATCGAAGTTTCTATTTAAGTTACGAAAATGCAATCTTCGCCTATGATAAAACGGTTGCACCTCTTATTAGAGCGGACTTAATGAAGGCTTATAAGGTTAGTAAACTCATTAGCACTCAAGAGTTAAAATATCTTAAGAAACATCACATATTCTTAGGCTATCTCTTCCGTTTCTTTGCCCCCTTATTTTAAAAGGAGAAAGATATGACAAATTTAAATAGTTATACAAAAATTTACACGATTACGACAATTAATTAGATCGCTTTGATACCCTTTCACCGAAAGGTATTCTTGATCTATTTCAAGATATCGCCTCACGTCACGCGGCGATGCTTAATGCAGACTATAGTGACATGATGAAATTGGGGCTGATGTGGGTAATCGCAAGAAACCATATTAAAATCGTCAAAGACATGCCCTATGGGGNAGATGTAATCGTAGAGACATGGCCCTTAAAGCCATCACGCTTTTATTACGACCGAATGTATCTTATAAAGACCTTAGGTGGCGACACCCTTGTTAAGGGTCGCTCGAGATGGATTTTAATGAACCATCAAACACGGAGAATGGAAAGTTCACTTCGCTATACTTATCCGCTGGATGACTATCTTAATGTTGATTTATTTGATGATGATTATCCAATTATTGCCAAATTACAAAGAGACAAACCTAGTTTTACGCATCAAGTTTTGTTAAGTGAACTTGATCACAATATGCACTTCAATAACTCAAGATATGCAGAAGTGGTGTATAATATTCTCGGGCAGAAAGAAAAAAGCGCTATTGAAGATATGTATCTTTACTACCACTCAGAAGTAAAGTTAGATGACGTGATCGTGCTTCAAGCAAATGTTATAGGGAACTATACTTACATTAGCGNTTATGTCGGGGAGACGCTTGTCTTTGCTAGCCTTGTTATCTTGAGGTAAAATTATGATTAAAAAAATCGTAGTCGCAGGTGGTTGTTTTTGGGGTGTCGAACATTTCTTTTCAATGATGGACGGCGTGCTTGATGTTGTCAGTGGCTACGCTAATTCAAACGTCAAAAATCCATGTTATCTAGAAGTTAAGAAACAGTTAACAACAGCGGTAGAAGCTGTAGAAATTAAGTATGACGATAGTNTGCTATCGTTACAAACAATTTTTGATCATTTGTTCAAAATCATTGATGTGACCGCGATTGATCACCAAGGTGGGGACTATGGTCACCAGTATCGAAGTGGTATTTATTATACCCAGGAAGAAGAAAAACTACTCGCTGAGAGTATGATAAGTACTCTCCAAAAAGCGTACGAAGAAAAAATCGCAGTCGAAGTCTTGTCTCTAACAAACTTTTATTTAGCAGAAGATTATCACCAAGATTACTTAATGAAGAATCCTGATGGATACTGCCATATTAATTTNCATAAACTTGATGATAGGCATAAGAAAATTGATAAAGAGACACTATATAAAGAGGTCCTAACTGAACTTGAAGGTTTACTTGATCATGATTTATATGAAGTCAGTATCCTTGCAAATATCTCAGCCTTACTAAAAAATAAGTTTCCTTACTACTCGTGGGTAGGGTTTTATCTAAGCAATGATGAGTACTTATACTTAGGTCCCTTTCAAGGAAAAGTGGCCTGTGAGAGGATTACTTTCGGTAAGGGTGTATGTGGTACTTCGTTTAGTAAGAAGGAAACAGTCATTGTCGATGACGTCCATACCTTTGTTGGATATATTGCCTGTGACTCAGGCAGTAATAGTGAAATAGTAGTTCCTTTACTTAACAAAGATAACAAAGTCATTGGTGTTTTAGATGTTGATTCATATCGATTTGGAGCATTTAATCAAATTGATAAATGGTACTTAGAAGAACTTGTAAAAAAGCTGAAAGATTACCTAAAGTAAAATAGTCACTTTTCTTCTTTTATAACGTTGCTATTTATTTACTTTTTAACTAAAAATGGGTATTATAATCCCATGCGCTTGTAGCTCAGTTGGATAGAGTACAACCCTCCGAAGGTTGGGGTCGCACGTTCGAATCGTGTCAAGCGCGCCATAACATGCATCCGTGATGAAACTGGTAGACGCGTTGGACTCAAAATCCAATAGTAGCGATACTGTGTCGGTTCGAGTCCGACCGGAGGCACCATATTGAAACGTAAGGTTTGATACAATTTCAAGCCTTTTTTTCTTGGTTAAAACACGATAATTGACATAATATCGTTATATTTTTATGTTTGGGA
>JGI24712J26585_10004736_pt1 | contig 10249 bp, 10 predicted proteins | sample BioPla3DNA2_FD_26585 | JGI IMG/M metagenome (IMG submission 26585)
AATCTTACCACTTAGTGCTACATTTTTGTGTTTACATTTATTGAAGAAAAATATAAACCAAAATACATTGATATTTGTGGTTATGATTGTAGCATTTGTTTTAGGGTTCTTAGGAATTATTAATTAATAATAATAAGTGGCAGAAGCGGTATATAACTGCTTCTGCCAAATTAAAAAAGTAGAAAAGAGAGGTAAAACATGGAAAAGGAAAAACCAGAAATATGGTCATTAAGATTTATTCTTGTAATTATTGTTAATGCATTGAATGGTTTAGCCATGTATATTTCCAACCCGATTTTCGCAAATTACTTAATAATTAAAGGGGTTGGCTTTGAATACACAGGAATAATTTCTAGTTTATTATCGTGGGTAGCATTAGCGTTTAGACCCTTTTCTGGTGCAATGAGTGATAGGTTAAATAAGAAAAAATTATTGATTATTTCCTATAGTATAGTTGGTGTTTGTATATTATTTTATGCTTTTGTTAATTCAGTACCAGCAATAATAGCAGTGAGGATAATACATGGAATAGCATTTGCTGTATCAGGAACAATTTCAATGTCATTTGCTACAACATTTATACCAAAAGAATCTACTGCAGAAGGTATTTCATATCTTGGATTATCAATACTATTAGGTAGCATGATAGGGCCACAAATTGGTAAGTTAATATTTGATAAGCTTGGTATAAATATGGTTTTTTATATTTCAACAATTATTACATTGATTTGTTTGCTGGTATTAACCTTAATCGAATATGAACATCCAATAAGAAGTAGCAAATTACAACAAGAGCTTAGAATGGAAGATTTCTTTGCTAAAGAGTTGATTTTATATGTTGTTCTTATTTCCATTTTATCACTTGGAAATGGAATTATATCTTATTATTTAGTAGACTTTGGTGATTCTAGGGGAATTGATAATATAGCATTGTTTTTTACTGTATATTCTATTGCTATGTTATTTATGAAACCATTTGTAGGTAAAATTCAAGACAAACTTGGAGTTAAAGTAATTCTTTATCCTGCATTTGTAGTATATGCAATAGGAATATTTATTTTGGCAAAAGCTAAATCTTTATTACCTTGTCTTATAGCAGCAGTTTTCAAAGGAGTTGGTCAAGGAAATGGAACTCCTGCAATTCAAGCTGAATCTGTCAAGACGCTTTCGCCTGAAAGAAGTGGAGTAGCAATTTCCACATGTTTTATTGGACAAGATATAGGTAATGCAGTAGGACCAATTTTTGCGAGTTTTATTGTCAAGAAAACAAGTTATGAGAACATGTTTTTAATTTATTCTGGTCTTTTGATTATCGGATTAATAATATNTTTAAGTTTTAATATATATAAAAATAGGAAAGGAAAATTAGTATGAAAGCAAATCAATCTCAAAATCAACATTTATTAGCATTTGATCCAGTTTATCCAAAAAATTTATCTGTTGTGAATCATAATAAAGATAATAGGGAGGAAGATGGTTTATTTGCTAAATTTAAACCAACACGTTATATGAGAATGATACATTATGGTGGAACTGACGAAGAGTTTGAAACTGTAGATGGTGTTATCTATAACGTGGATGGAAGTGCTACACTAGAATTTTTTGCTCCAAATGCTAAATTAGTTCAGGTTCGCTATCGTTTACACAATTACAAAAATTCATCACCCGAATATCGTAAAGATAAACAGTTCTATTCAAAAGATTATACGATTGATGATATGAAATTATGTGAAGATGGTTATTGGAGACATACAATTAATCCTGGTGTTGGCTATCATTCAATTTTCTTTATTGTAGATGGTCTTCCAACGATTAATCTGCAAGGACCATATATGCATGATGATGATGGAATTCGTAATATTGTTGATATTCCTGATGACCCTGATACACAATTACATGATGTACCTCATGGTTCATTGACAAGAGAAATCTACTTTTCAAATATTACTGGAAGATATCGTTGTTGCTGGGTATATACGCCAGCTTCATATTATACTTCAACAAAAGAATATCCAACCTTATATATACAGCATGGTGGCACTCAAAATGAAACAAGCTGGTTTGCTGCTGGTAAATTAGATATCATTTTGGATAATCTAATTGCTAGAGGCGAGGCAAAGGAAATGATTGTAGTTTGTAACAATGGTTACGTTTTCTGTGATTCAGAAAATAAAGGGATTGCAACTGAAGGCAGATTAGAAGATGTAATAATTAATGAATGTATACCACATATTGAAAGTAGATATCGTGTAAAAAAAGATCGAAGAGCAAGAGCTGTAGCTGGCTTATCTATGGGTGGAGGTCATGCAAGACGATTAGGTCTAGGTCATCCAGAAATATTTTCAAATGTTGGAATGTTTTCTTCAGGGGAATGTTTTCCAACAGTAACTGCAGATAGAGATTTCTCTAAATTGTTGTCAAATGCTGAAGAATTCAACAATTATATGGATGTAGTTACAGTTGCTTGTGGTGATGCTGATCCAAGATACGACCAAACTAATGAAGATGTATCAAAATACATTGATAAAGGATTTGATATTGAGTTTATTGGTTATCAAGGTCAACATGAATGGAATGTTTGGAGATACTGTGCTAAAGATTTTGTGAAGAAAATTTTCAAGGAGTAATAACATGAGTTTTGAACATGGAAAAAATACAATTGTAAAAACTGAAAAAGGTCTGTTAAGGGGATTTAGGTATAATAAAACATTTCATTTTTTCGGTGTTAAATATGCTGATGCAGAAAGGTTTATGCCACCAATAGAAGTTGAACCTTGGGAAGGAGTCAAAGAAGCAACTAGTTATGGTTACATATGTCCCAATGTACAAAACAATCGTATTGGTAATAATGTTAAAAACTTACATAGATTCTGGCCAGAAAGTGAAGATTGTCAGTACTTAAATATTTGGACAAACAGTATCACTGACGGAGTAAAAAAACCAGTATTAGTTTGGTTTCATGGAGGTGGTTTTTTCGATGGCTCATCAATAGAACATGCTACTTATGATGGATATAGTTTATGTAATTTTGGTGATGTTGTAGTTGTTACACTAAATCACAGATTATCAGTTTTTGGGTATTTAGATTTATCAGATTATGGTGATGAATTTAAACGAAGTAAAAATGTTGGTAATTTAGATTTAGTAGCTGCTCTTAAATGGGTGAATAAGAATATTGGATACTTTGGTGGAGATAAAGATAATGTTACTTTATTTGGTCAATCTGGAGGAGGAATAAAAGTAATTTCTGTTATGAATATGCCTTCTGCTAAAGGGCTATTTAAGGCAGGAATGGCAATGAGTGGATTGGAAGGTACATCTAATTTTTCTGACCATATCATTGATACAAAAGAATTAGTTAAAGCAACATTAGAAAAATTGGGGATAACAAAGGAAAATATTTATGATATTTATAAAGTGAATGGTAGAAAATTAATGGATACTTATATTACTACTCATAAAGAAAGAGGTGGTCTTGGCATACCATTCTTCGCACCAACAGCAAATGAAGATTATCTTGGTAATCCGATTAAGTATGGGTTTTCAGAAGAAGCAAAGAAAACCCCACTAATAATAGGTTCTAATTATTCTGAATTTCTATCACTTCCATCAAAGTATGATAGAAGTTTAATGAGTGAAAAAGAAATGGTTAAGGCTGTTGAAGATGAATTAGGACAAGAAAATGNGAAAAGACTATTACCATTATTNTATGAANCTTTTCCAAATCACAAAACTATAGATATTTTGACATATGATTGTTGCTGTATAAGACCAGATATTTATGAATTTGCTAAAGCTAGAGTAGAAGCAGGATGTGCTCCAACGTATTGCTATTTGTTTACACCAATATTAAAACTAAATGATGGCACAACAAGTTCTCATTCTACGGACATTTCATTTATATTTAATAATGTAGATATGTTGCCATCAACAGATTTAGATGGAAAAGAACATGATATTCAATATGAAATGGCAGGAAGACTTATTGAATTTGCAAAAACAGGATTCCCACAGCTAGATTCAAGGGCGGTTTGGCATCCAGTAACTAAAGAAGTTACTCCGACAATGATTTTTGATATTAAAACAGAAGAAAGAAATGATTTTGATAAAGAATTAATGGTTGAAATGGGAAAGATAAAAAAATTTAAGTTGATTGTAGGATAAGAGGTGATAAAATATGTGTTTTGAACATGGAGATAGTACAATTGTAAGAACTGATAAGGGTTTATTAAGAGGATTTAGATACAATGAAACATATCATTTTTATGGCGTTAAATATGCTGATGCAGAAAGATTTATGCCCCCAGTTGAAGTTGAACCTTGGGAAGGGATTAAAGAAGCAGTAAATTATGGCTATATATGTCCAAGTTTAAGGGAAGACACAATAGGAAATAACTTGAAAAATCCTCATCGCTTTTGGCCAACTAGTGAACATTGTCAATATTTAAATATATGGACAAATAGTATTAGTGATGAAATTAAAAAACCAGTATTGGTGTGGTTTCATGGAGGTGGCTTTCATTATGGTTCATCTTTGGAACATGCTTCTTATGATGGATATAGTCTCTGTAATGAAGGGGATGTTGTAGTTGTTACACTAAATCATAGATTAAATGTTTTGGGATATTTAGATTTGTCAGACTATGGTGAAAAATACAAAAAAAGCAAGAATGTTGGAAACTTAGATTTAATAGCTGCTTTAAAATGGGTTAACAAGAATATTGAGTATTTTGGTGGAGACAAAGATAATGTAACTATATTTGGTCAATCAGGTGGTGGCGCTAAGGTATCTTCTGTTATGAACATGCCAAGTTCTAAAGGTCTGTTTAAAAGAGGAATGATTATGTCTGGTGTTTCAAATGAAGTTATGTGGGATTATGGAAGAGATATGAGAGAAGTAGTAGCATTAACACTTAAAAAAAGCGGAATATCAAAAGATAATTTTTCTGAAATTAAAACTATTGACCCAAGAATATTAGCCAAAAATTATGCTGTAGCATATAAAGAATTAGGTGGGGTTGGTGTGGAATTTTTTGGTCCAACAAAGTCTGAAGACTATATAGGTGAACCATTCAATAATGGATTTACTGATCATGCTAAAGCAGCTCCTTTAATTGTTGGTTCAAATTTCTCGGAATTTTCTCCTTTGCCAATACAATATGAAAGAAATAAGATGACTGAAAAGGAAATGATAATCGAAATAGAAAAGGTATATGGAAAAGAAAAAGCAAGTCAAATTATACCGGAATTTAAAAAAGCATTTCCAAATAATAAGTTGATAGATGTGTTTTCTTATGATAGAGAATCTCTAAGAAAAACAATTATTGATTTTGTAAAATGGAGAAGTAAAAATGAATGTGCATCAACATATTGTTATCATTTTAACCCTATATTTAGAATTAATGATGGATCTACAGCTTTACATTCATCAGATATTGCGTTTATGTTTAACAACATTTCAATGGTTCCTTCAACATATTTGGGTAAAGGTGTTGCTGAAAACTTACAAAAAGAAATGGCAGGGCGTTTATTAGCTTTTGCTAAAACAAATGTACCTAATATTGAAGGTTCAATTGATTGGAAAGAAAGTGATATTAATAATGTTCACACCATGGTATTTGCGGAAAAATGTGAAGTAAAAACTAATTTTGATGAGAAACTATTAAATCTGATGGAAGGTTTAAAAGTTTTTGGAAGAGCGTAATAAATAATACCATTTTTTAATAGTCATCAATACTGATTTACTTAATCTTTTTAAGGAGAATTTATGAAAGAAATGTTTATTTATTTAGTTATTTTATTTGTGATTTCAGTCATAATTGATGTTGCTTTAAGTTTTTATAGGAAAATAATTTGCAATAAATTAATGAATTTATTACTAAATGATAAGATAGTTGAATTTGATGAATTGTTATCAAAAAAGAGCACAAAGTTTTTTGTTCCATACTATAATTCTCTAGTTTTAAAAATGAATAAAGCTGTAAAAATTGGTGATGTGGATTTAATGAACGAAACAATGAATGAATTTTCAAATATTAAATTAAAAGATTCTCAGTGTTTGTTTGTATATTCAAAAGCTTTTTCATATTATTTATCAATGGGTGATAATAAAAGATTAAATATTTGTTTTAAAAAAATTAATGACTGTAAAGATTGTCCAACTAAGCAATATATAAAAATGGTTTACAATACTATTGTTGAAAAAAAATGGGATTATTTGCAGTTAGCTTTAGCAATGCTTGAAAAAGTATCGGGCGAAGATAAAGAAAACCTAAAAGTATTAATTGGTCAAATGTTTCAAAACAAAGGTGATAAAAAAGAAGCTGAAAAGTATTTATAGAAAGTAGGAATAAGAAATGATATATACTTTAACAACCAATCCTTCAGTTGATTATTACATCTATTTAAAAGATAAATTAAAGGAAGGAATCAATAGACCAACAAAATACGATTTTGTTGCTGGTGGAAAAGGGGTTAATGTCTCCAAAATATTAAGTAATTTAAAGCAGAAGAATATATGTGTATTATTGGCAGGTGGTTTTAGTGGTGATTATATAAAATATCAATTATCAAAGGATGAAAATATTGAAGTGCTTTTGATCCCAATTGAAGATAATAGCCGTATAAATGTAAAGATAAGATGTAATAAAAATGAAATTGATTTGAATACAATTGGACCTGAAGTAACTAAGGAAAAGCAAAATGAATTAGTCTCTGTTTTTTCAAAAATAAAAGATGGTGATTATGTATGCATTAGTGGATCATTACAAAAAGGAATGATTGAAACAGTTATTAGGATTGCAGAAAATGTGAATAAAAACAAAGGGAAGTTAATTTTAGATGTGCCTAACATGTCATATGATGAAATTGTTAGTTGTAAACCTTATTTAATTAAACCGAATGATGAAGAAATAAAACATATATTAAAAACAGATATCAGTTTTCCTGAATTAATTTACGAGATTAAAGAAAAAATAACTGAAAAAGGTATTAATTGTCTTTTGTCATTGGGAGAAAAGGGGAGTTGCTATATTTCTAAAGACAGAATAATATTAGCAGAAAGCCCAAAAGTTACAGTTATTAACACTGTTGGAGCTGGTGATAGTTTGTTGGCAGCTTTTGTTTATATGTTAGAAAATAATAATTCAATAGAAGAGTGTTTGAAATTTGCAACTGCAACTGGCAGTGCAACAGTCAAAAAAGCAACTTTACCAACGAAAGATGATATAATTAAACTTGTAAATAAGGTAATTATAAAAGATTTATAAGGAGAAATAATGAAGCGAAAAATAGGAAAACTAGCTTTACAAAAAGATGGCTCATATAAAGATCAATATGGAAACATTGTAATAGTGGATAAGAAAAACAATGTTGGATATTTTGTAGATATTGATATGATAAAAACTTATAGATTTTATAGTGAACGATACATGATTCCAGTTGTTATATTAATTGTTGTTGGTTATTTTTTTAATAATATATCATTGGGTTTGTTATGTAGTTTATTATCTTTTATATTAATATTTACAGCATATAAAGTTAAATTCTTACCAAAATTAGAGAAAATAGACAATCTTGAAATTGAGGGAGAAACGACAATGATTGACAAACTTAAAAAATCTGGTTTATTTATGAATGTTTTTAGATTAGTTTTGTTTTTAATAATTATAATAGTTGTAGGTTATTTTTTGATTAAAGTGGAAAACTGGTCATTAAAGTATTTGTTTGAAAATTATAATGAAGGGGTTCAGCTTCTACTTTTTATAATAATTGAAATATGGGCTACTGTTATGGTTTTTGTTGAGACGAAAATAATAATAGATTTAAAAAGTGAAAATAAGTAGAAAGGAGTACACATGAAATATAAACATTTAAATAGTATAGATAAAGAAGTATCTTGTATTTCAGCAGGAACATGGGCAATTGGTGGTCAAAATTTTGGTGATGTAAATAGGGAAGAGTCAATTCAAACTATTCGTACTTTGATTGATAATGGAGTAAATTTGATTGATACTGCTCCTGTATATGGAAATGGTTATGCAGAACAACTTGTAGGCGAAGCTTTAGAAGGTGGTTATCGTGAAAAGGTTATGATTTCAACAAAATGTGGATTAGTTGGAACAGTATTAAAACCTTTTAATAGAGATGCAAGTTTCGCAAACATAATGAGAGAATGCTTAAGTTCCTTAAGAAACTTAAAAACTGATTATATTGATTTCTATTTTATACATTGGCCTGATGTAGAAACACCAATTTCAGAAACAATGACAGCTCTCAATCTATTGAAAAAAATGGGTAAAATAAAATACATAGGATTATCAAATTTTTCAAAAGAACAAATTGAAGAAGCAATGAAATATGGAAAAGTTGATGTAATACAACCTTTATATTGCATGGTAGATCAAAGAAATGTTGAAACAATGAAGTGGGCAAAAGAAAAAGGAATTGATACATTTACTTACGGTTCAATGGGAGCGGGAATTTTAACGGGAAAATATCGAGAAAAACCTGATTTCCCAGAAAACGATACTAGATTAAGATTTTATGATTATTTTAAAGAACCAAAGTTTTCTTTAATTCAAGAATTGTTGAATATACTGGATGGTATTGCATTAAAGTATGATGCTTCAGTAGGGCAAATTGCTTTAAATTATTCTGCAAACAAAGATTATGTAGGAACATTACTAGTAGGTGCATCAAAACCAAAGCATGCACAAGAAAATTGTAAAGCATTTGAATTCAATTTAGAAAAAGAGGATATTATTTTGATTGATCGAAAGATCGAGGAACTTGGATTAAACAAATAAAAAAAGGTATAAAATGTTAGTTACAATGAAGGAAATTTTGGACCGTGCCCAAAAAGAGAACTATGCTGTTCCTGCTCCAAATGTTATGTATGAATTAGAAACAAGAGCAGTATTGGAATTAGCTGAAGAATTAAATTCGCCAATAATTTTAGATGTTATACCAACTTTTGATCAAGTGATTTTGGAGTTGGCAAAAAAAAGCAGTATTCCTGTGGCTGTTAATTTAGACCATGGTGACAAATATGAAGATATATTGAAAACTATGAGAAAAGGAGTTACAAGTGTTATGGTGGATAGAAGCAATTTACCATATGAAGAAAATGTTGCACAGGTTAAAGAGATTGTAAAAATAGCACATGCTATGGGAATTTCAGTTGAGGCCGAACTTGGACATGTAGGTCAAGGTTCTCAGTATCAAATAGATGGCAGCACAGCTTTAACAAATCCTGAAGAAGCAGAAAAGTATGTTAAAGAAACTAATGTTGATGCTTTAGCTATCGCAATTGGAACAGCTCATGGGCCTTATAGTGGTGTTCCAGTTATACATTTTGATTTATTAAAGAAAATAAATTCTGTGGTAGATATTCCATTAGTTTTACATGGTGGCTCTGGAACTGGATTAGATAATATTTCTAAAGCATGCAAACTTGGAATAAATAAAGTAAATATTCATACTGATTTGATACAAGGAGCTTGGTCTGAATTAAAAGAAACACTTGATTCAGGAAGAAAATCTATGCTGTGGCTAGATATAAAAACTGGTTATAAAAAAGTTTTAAGAAAATACATGGAAGCTTGTGGATGTATTGGAAAAGCTTGGAAAGTTAAACCAAAAGGAGTTTTATCAGAAGCAATTTCTGTGGAAGTAAAATAATTAAAAAATTTTAACGCTTAAATGAAAAAATGAAATAAAAAAAATTCAGGTTTAAACCTGAATTTCTTTAAGAAAATTTCACTTTTATAAAAATAAAAAGGCTCATTAAGCCTAATATTATTCTACCTCTAATGAGTTTACAGCCTTGGCTAAACGTGCTTTTTGACGACTAGAGTAGTTTTTATGATGAATACCATCAACTACTGATTTGTCTAATTTAGAGAAAGCTACATTTAAAGCAGCAGTTGCCTCTTCTTTATTGTTATTAGCAACAGCAGTAAAAACGTTTTTCATAGCAGTTTTTAAAGCGCTTTTCTTTGCTTTATTTATAGCATTAGCTTTGATATTAGTAATAGCTCTTTTCTTGTTTGACTTAATCTTAGGCATACTTTACCTCCTTAAATATAACGCTTATCTATTCTAACAAAATCAAATCTAAAATGCAATAATAATATGCTACTATTTATTTTTTTGTGGTTAATACGTGATAATGTCTTAAGTGTTAATACGGGAAAATGTCCCAAGTATGTATTATGATAAATACTATAGTCTATGGAGGTATTTATCG
>JGI24712J26585_10004737_pt1 | contig 10246 bp, 6 predicted proteins | sample BioPla3DNA2_FD_26585 | JGI IMG/M metagenome (IMG submission 26585)
ACTAAGGAGCAATGGATTACTCTGCTTTACCCTGCAAAGCCGATTTTTCTTGTCTCAAGGAATTGAATTTACACAAAATTATCCCCAGACCCAGAGTGTGTTGCAAAATGAACAGCAAACATTTCGCAACACACTCTTGTTTGTTTTATCGGCGTTCTCATCTGGAATTGTTTTTCTTATTTTTCACAAACTAAAGCTATATTAATGCCTGCTGAACAATTCAAAAACGCCTCAACTGCTTTCTTTGACAGCGTTTTTGAATTGTTTATGGATTTGCGGTGTACCCGCAAATCCATTCAGGCAGTCAATCAATGTATCTGAAATGCAAATGCGCTTGGCAAAACCCATTTGTTCAGTGAACATTATATTATGTGGAGGTTATGTTGAAATGGCATACAGCAAACTTTTTGAGCCTGCCTATATAGGCAATGTGGAAATTAAAAACAGACTGGTATTATCCCCGATGAATACGCATTTCACATCAGGAGAGCCCTCCGTGCTCACGGAAAGATATTTTGAATACTACAAAGCCCGGGCGAAGGGCGGGGTAGGACTTATTATCACTACCCATGTAAAGGCGGAAAAAAACGTTGACCCATATCCCCTCACCTTCGGCTATGCCACCCTGGACTCTGCAAGCCAAATCAAGTATTTCTATGAAATAACGGAAATGGCCCGCAGATACGGCGCAAAAACAGCAATTGAGCTGTCTCCCGGAACAGGCAGGCTGGCAGACCCTGCGCAAAACGAAAAGCAGCCCGTCGGACCTTCTGAAATCGAGCTGCTGCTAAATCCCGGGATTAAAACACGGGAGCTGACAAGGGAAGAGATAAAAGAGCTGGTTGAGGCATACGGCAGAGCGGCAGGCCTGGCAAAACAGGCGGGTTTTGACATTATCTATGTCCACTTTACGGCATATCTGGGAGACCAGTTTCTCTCTTCAGTGTGGAATCGCAGAACGGACGAATACGGCGGCAGCCTTGAAAACCGGATGAGGTTTCTGGAAGAGTGTATTGAAAGCGCCAGGAAGAACGTGGGCAATGACTTTCCCATGATTGTAGGTCTGGCGCTGGACCACGGTTTTCCGGGGGGAAGAGAGCTTGAGGAAACGATTCAGATAGCCAGAAGGATGAAGGAACTGGGCATTGATACGCTGCATTTAAGGCGCGGCAGCTATGACAATATGAACCTTCTGATACCCACCGAATATATGGAGGATGGGGTATCCGTTGACTATGCAAGCACCGTCAGGGAGCAGGTTGGCATACAGGTTATCTCCGATGGGAATATCTCAGATCCCGAACTGGCACGCAAACTGGTGGAAGAAAACAAGCTGGATTTCGTAGGCCTTGCCAGGGCTCTGCTGGCCGATCCGGAATGGGTGAATAAAGTGCGCACCGGGAAAATTGAGGATATAGTTCCCTGTGTGAGATGCATGCAGTGCATAAACAGGGTGTTTTTCGGCCAATACGCGGCCTGCAGCGTTAATCCCGTTCTGGGTAAAGAGTATTTAAGCCCGATAGCAAAAACAAACCGCCCCAAAAAAGTGCTGGTCATAGGAGGCGGAATGGCAGGCATGATATTTGCAAAGCTGGCGGATAAAAAAGGCCACGATGTAACCCTGGTCGAAAAGACCTCCCGCCTTGGCGGCCATCTTCTCGAGGGGGCGGTTATGGACCATAAAAAAGAGGTGGCCGCTTACTGCCGGCATTTAATCAGGGAGATTAAAAACTCCGGCGTCAAGGTGAAATATGAAATAAAAGGCACAAAGGAATTGGTGCGCTCTTTTAAGCCCGATGTATTGGTTGTTGCAACAGGTTCCTCACCTATAGTTCCCGATGTGCCGGGAATTGACAGAAAAAATGTAATAACAGCTACTTCCCTGCTGAAAAATGGTGAAAAAACGGGCCAAAACATTGTTATCGTGGGCGGAGGCCTTGTGGGCTGCGAAACAGGACTGCACCTGGCGCAAAAGGGCAAAAACGTCACAATCATAGACATGCTGCCTGAGGTTGCCCAGGACGTTTTATTCATGTCAAAGGCCTCCCTGCTTCAAGCCCTCAATGAAAAAGGGATAAAAACCGAGGGAGGCCTGGAATTGACGGAGATAGACGATGATGGGGCTAAGGTAAAGGATACAAAGGGAAACATCAAAGAGCTCAGCTGCGATACCGTGATAATCGCAACCGGATTTAAGGCGGAGAACTCTCTATATGACGAGCTGAAGGATGAAATTGACGAAATATACAAAATCGGAGATTGTGTGGAGCCCAGGAAATTCATAGACGCAACTCAGGAGGCATATCTGATAGCAATGGACGTATAGCTGCCAGAAACAGGAGTTAGCAGACGGGGGTACGTAGTTGCCAGCAAGCGGGAATTAGTTGTTGATAGACGAGGGTACGTTTGGTGGTTTCAGGAAACACCTTGTCTGTTGTCCTTCGCCCCCCGTCTTTCGTCCTCCGCCGTAGGGGACGGCTTCCCAGACGTCCCGCATCCTTTGTAGTTGCCAGAAAACAGGTATAAGCTTCGAAGTCATGGCGCTTCCCTTCATACAACCTCTTTTTTAAAGGTTAATAATGATAAAATCAGTTAACCTGATGAATATTGAGGTGATGAGGGGAAAGCTCCTCAGGCGCATGGAGCTGTAAACCGCAGGCTTATCAAATTGCAGAGCTTTCAAGAGCAGTTTTCAGCCGCTGGAGAGCATCATAGAGGATATGAGGCGGACAGGCCAGATTAATTCGCTCAAAGCCTTGTCCGTTTTCACCGAACAGGTAGCCTTCGTCTAAAAACAGATAGGCTTTGTTTTGCATAAAGTCCTCCATTTCCCTATAGTCGTCAAAAAGCTCCCGGCAATCCCACCACTGAAGATAGGTGCCCTCCAAGGGGTGGACCTTTATCTGCGGAATATTTTCCTTCATATAGTCTTCCACAAGCTTTGCGTTTTGCGCGATGAGCCCAATAGCCTGTGTCAGCCATTCTTCGCACTGTGTATAGGCAATCTCACAGGCCTTATAACCGATTATATTTACAGAAACCAGCCCGCTGTCAAGCATCGTCTCAATAAATCTCTCCCGCAGTTTTTCATTTGGAATAAGAATATTTGAAGTCTGCAGGCCAGCCAGGTTGAAAGTCTTTGAGGGTGAGGTAAAAATCAGGCAGTTCTGCAGGGCATCTTCGGAAAGGGTGGCATAGACCGTATGCTTATAGCCGGGCATTATAAGATCATTATGGATTTCGTCTGATAAGACCAGCACATTGTATTTAAGGCATATATCGGAAACCCGCCTGAGCTCTTCTTCGGTCCACACGCGGCCTACCGGGTTGTGGGGACTGCAGAAGAGAAGAAGCTTGTTGGATCTCTCCCTAGCCGCCGCCTCAAATCTGTCCCAGTCAATCTCATAGCGCAATCCCCGGTTTACAAGGGGCACATCCGCAACAGTTCTGTTATTGCGCTCTATTGCCATTTTAAAAGGATAGTATACGGGCGTGAAAATAATCACGCCGTCACCGGGCTGGGAATAGGCGCGAATTGCGTGGAAAAAGGCTGTCACAACACCGGGAGTCGGTACATTCCATTTCATATCAACCTCCCAGCTGTGCCTTTTTTTCATCCAGCTGCGCACCGCCTCGTTATAGCTCTCCGTAGGGGAGGTGTAGCCGAGGGTTACTTTTTCCGCATCCAGAAAAGCGCGGATCCCTTCCATAATCCGGGGAGCGTTTTTCAGCTCCATATCGGCAACGGACAAGGGAACAATATTCTCCGGAACATCCGGATTTATCTTTTTCATTTCGTTCCATTTGCTTGATCCCAGCCCACTGCGGTTGATTACGTTTTCAAAATCAAATTTCATTTTGGTACAACCCTCCATCGTTGTTAAAATACTCCCCCACGTAAAAAATCTTCTTTTAATATTTTCTTTAGTCCCTCCAGGTCCAGAAAATCATATATAAACTGTTTTTTAAGCAAGGGCAGAGGAATATATTCATTATATTTATTATCTATCTGTATTTTGTCCGGCAGGGGTATCTCTTCAGGATTATCTATGTCCATAATCTTCTCAAAGGCATCGGCAAGAAGAGCAACAGCATCGCTGCCGGTCCGAAAATCAACCTCCAGATAGATGGAGGTTCTCCACAGTATTCTACTCTTTAGTCCAAATTTCAAGAGCAGAAAATGCAGTGTATACAGCTGCCGGGTGCCTACCCACGGAAATATGGCGTATTTTGTCTCCGAGAGCTTCGTTATCAGGTTATTCAGTATCCCCGAGTTTCTCGCCAGGAAGCGAATTTCACCCAGCCTTTCCCTGCAGCTTTCACTCAGATACGCAAAAGCCTCGTCACTCTCCAAAATACTCCTCATTTTTCGCACCAAGACAGTGTGCAGTTCGGCTGAAAAGTCCACATCCCAGTCAACAGTGGATATTCCGGGCACAAGTTTAACAAAAATAGTCTTCGCCTTCTCGTTCACCTCAACGGTTTCCCAGGTGCGTCCCGCAAGGGCAAAGCGGGTTTCCACCGGATAGAGCTTGTCCACTGTGCCTATGGCGCTGTTTTCGTCCTTTACAAGGTAGTATTCTGGCACCTTGAAAACCGCCAGAAAACGGTAATTATTTACAACCCTCTCGCCCTTTCTGCCTATAATGAGTCCGCCGTTTTCGGTCTCCTGTATGTGCTCAATTTCCAGCAGGTGCCTGAGCAGCCGCCTATAATCCTCCTGGGGGATATGGGAAAAGCTCTCCAGGCCCAGAATATCCCGGGCAAGCTTTTGCGCCGTGGACTCTCCGACGCTCAAAAGATGGCTCATAGTCTGATGGTAGAGCAAAAAATAGGGATACCGGTCCGGAGACAAAGGTTCTATCCACCTGAGCTTGGTATACAGCTCTATAATGGCTATGGTCCGTATGAAGCTCCAGTTTATGGGCCCCAGGGTATCTGAGGCGGTGGCGTGCACATCGTCTGTAAATGTAAACAGCAGCTGTGGAATCTGCCCCCGCCTGCCGCACCTTCCCAGCCTCTGGGCGAAGCTGGATACTGTTGCGGGAGAGCCAATTTGAACCACCTGGTCCAGGGAGCCGATGTCTATTCCCAGCTCCAGGGTAACGGTTGCGCCGGTCACAAGCTTTTCCTCCGAGTATTTCATCTCGTCTTCCGCCTGCTCCCTGAGCACCGCCGATATATTGCCGTGATGCACCCGGTATACATCGGGCGTTTTGTTTTTCAGGGCGATCTGACGTAGGTTTGCCATTACAAATTCCGTCTCTTCCCTGGAATTTGTGAAAATAATCGTCTTTTTATCCAGGGTCATATGATAGAGGTATTCATAATGCTCGGCAGAGCCGTTATCCACAGTTCTGCCGTCTGCTTCCTCATTTGTTTTCAGAAAACGCTCCACGAATAATCTGATCCTGCGTTTTCCCTCGTCTGACACGGGAGAGGCGCACTTGCGTCCGGTCCCCGAATTCAGCCATTTTTCGGCAACGGATATATCCCCCAGGGTGGCGGACAGCCCAATGCGGCGCGGTATATTGCCCGTCAGCTTCTGTAGGCGCTCCAGCAGGCACAAAACCTGAATTCCCCTGCCGTCCCGCATAAAATAATGAACCTCATCAATTATCACAAATCTGAGGTCTTTAAATAGGTTTATACATGCCCCCCGCTTGTGAATCATTAGGCTCTCCAGAGACTCTGGAGTTATCTGCAAAATCCCCTTTGGATTTTTTATCAGCCGATTTTTCTCCGAGAGGGACGCGTCCCCGTGCCATTTGGTAACCGGCAGCCCGGATTCAAGCAGCAGATAATCCAGCCGCTTGAACTGGTCGTTTATAAGGGCTTTCAGTGGACTTATATACAGCACACCCACCGAGGAGGAGGGCTTGTTGTACAGCTCGGTGAGCACAGGCAGAAAGGCCGCTTCAGTCTTCCCCGAGGCGGTTCCCGAAGACAGCAGCAGATTGTCATCACTGTCAAATATCACCCGGCAGGCCGAAACCTGAATATCCCTAAGCTCGGTCCATTTGTTCTGATAGATATAATCCTGTATATAGGGCGCCAACCGTTCAAACTCACTCATAATTATTAATACCTGTCCCCCGTTATCCGTCCTCTGGCTACTGTCTTCTGTTATATTTCAAACTCTGCGAATTCATCCTCAATCCTATCGGGAACTGTCACGTATTCGCCGCTGCCCAGAAACGACGCCGCATCTTTATCCGGATTTTGATACAGAATGTTCAGCAGCTCAATAAAATCCCTGATAATCTCCCTGGGTGTGATATGGGTGCTTGCGCCGACCCTGTTGTATTCCTCGGTGAGAAACGCCACCAGGTCCTCATGCCTGATCCTGGGAGTATAGTCAAACAGCTGACCATGCATAACGACGAGCTTTTCTATGAGCACATACATTTCCTCATGGGTGAGCATGCTCAGCCGTATTATCGGGGCCAGCATATCCTTTGCATCCTCCATTGCGTAGCGCCCCGCAGCCAGTCTTGAGCGCAGGGCTTCATAGCTGAAAACACCCTTATACTTATCCTCTATGCTCTGGGGAGTGCCCCCAATTAAAAAGCCGATATGCCTGGCCTTGCCCTGCAAAACATCATTATACATGGTGAGTATTTTTTCATAATTGTTCTGCCTTGTTATCGTATGGGCAATCTTAAAAATATTCACCAGCTCATCGACAATAATCAGCATCCCCTTGTACCCGGCGTGTACCACGAATAGGGCAAAGATTTTCAAAAAATCATACCAGTTATCGTCACCCACAATGAAGTTGATATCCAACTCGTTTTTTGCCTCGGTCTTTGTATGGTATTCCCCTCTGAACCAGCGGATTATATTGGACTTCATCCGGTCATCCGATTGATTATAGGCCCTGTAATAGAGCATGACGGCCTTTGCAAATTCAAACCCGTTGACCATTCCCTCAAGGCTGTTTATGACCTTGAAAATTTCTTTTTCCACCTGCTCGGTAAATTCCCCGGTCTCCTCCCGGCTGCCGCTTTCCAGCATTACCCGGGAGCGTATGCCGGATATCCACCTCTCAAGTATCAGGGGCAGGGCTCCCCCGTCGGGCTTTGTCTTGGTGGACATGTTTTTTATGAGCTCCTTATAGGTGGCCAACCCCTGCCCTTTTGTTCCCACAAATCGCCGCTCGGGTGAAAGGTCGCAGTCTACCACCACAAATCCCTTTTCGGTTGCATAATTGCGGATTGTCTGCAGCAAAAAGCTTTTGCCGCTCCCGTATTTGCCGACGATGAAGCGAAAGGCGGCACCTCCGTCCGATATAATGTCAATGTCGTGCAGAAGTGCGTTAATTTCCGCGTCACGTCCGACGGTTATATATTCCAGGCCTATTCTCGGCACAACGCCGCCCTTTAAAGCGTTTATAATGGTACTTGTAATGCGTTTTGGTGGAGTTTTATTTTTCACATTCCACAGCCTTTCTCAGGGTTTCAATATATTCATCGTATACTTCGATTTTGTCGGTAAATTCCAAAATCGTGTCCCCGGTAAAGTCGAGAGCCTTTTGATTTATTCCATCCAGGAGCACCTCCAGCATATAACCGCCGGCTTTGGCAAACTCATGCATGTTTTTTGCCGATGCGCCCTCCAGGATATTCCTCAGCGCCGTCAACTCAACCGGCTCAAGGGAGCCTGCAAAGTCTCTCCACACATCCCTATTGGCATCAGCCCCGGATATGATAGGCTCCCGGGTTGCTTCGACCATGACCTCCGCCACCAATTCCGGCGGCAAAATATCCTCCGATGGGAAAGACTCCTCCCGGGCGCCCTCCTGCTCGGGTGCATTTCTCCTGGAAATGATGATATTCTCGTTAAACTCGTCCTCCGGGACAATGAGCTTTTCCTGGGTAATCAGCGCTTTTTCCCTGATTCTTTCCAGATTGCTCTCGTCCACCCTTATGACCGTCCTTTTTGAGTTTACATAATATTCTTTAATGGCCTTGTCAATCGCCTCTAAGAAACCCTTACTCCCTATCCCGGGCAAAAGCCCGTCCAGGAGCCCCTTGTCGATTTTTTTATCACTGGCGGTCAGCTTATATCTGAATTTCTCCGCCCTGCGCAGAAGCTGCTCCATGCGCCTGAAAACATACTCCAAAATATACCTGCCATTGGCATGATATATCCCGCTCCTGCAATATGTCCATCTGCCGTTTTTATAGCGGAATATCATTTCCTCGGACAACTCAACGAGTTTTGTGTTCCGGGGATGATGCCCGGGCCTCATGTAAAAAATAGCGTTGGCAAAGGGGCGCCATGTGAACTGACTGCTCCTGTCAAATATCAGGTCGTTAAATTTCCTGTCTACCTTTCCCAACAGCTCATTGAGTTTTTTTATGATATGGTTAAAACACTCATTGAGCATTTTTTCATTTTCCGGGGTATAGAAAATTGATTTTTTTATATTGTACACGGATATACGGCTGTAATAGTCCATGGTATACCTGTCGGTACTCACGGTATAGTATTTCTGCAATAAGGGCTCTCTTTGCAGCAGTTCATCAAAGGTAGTGCGGCATTTGTTTAAAACATAATAGTCCCTTATCCACACCGCCATGTATTTATCCAGCCTGTTTGTGTATTTTTTATAGGCCTTCCAGATATGGATGAGTTTATTTAACCCGTCCTCCCCGTCTGAAACACCGATATCATTAATAAGCTCATAAATGTATAGAAAAACATAGGAAAGGTCGGTCTGGCATATATCTCCTCTGCGCACCCGGCTCCTCCATGTAAAATAAGTCCGCAGCTGCTCATAGGACATCATCTGATAGTTTGGAAAATACATTTGAAACTGGGCGGCACCCTCATAATCATCCTCGAAATCGGCCATGAACACAGCCTGTTTGTAGAATAAACGCTCCCGATATCCGCCTGTAAAAAGCACGTTTTTATAGGTCTCTCCAACCATCTGCTTCATACGGTTTAGCTTTTCCCGTACAGGGTCATAGGGCTGCCGGGCTTTGATTTCCTTCGCAGGCCTTATAAGCTCCCTTATGCGCTCATCTTCTTCACCACTGATACCGTCTTCAATAATCACCTCGGCAAAGTCCGCTGTGAACGGCCGTTTATTCGTTCGGTCTTTGAGCCGGGCAATCACTTCATTTACCTGCCTGATGATTTCCTGTTTGTTTGTCAGCATTATCATTCACCCTCAGCTGCTTGCCCTTCGAGCCGGGTTCTTCCTATATTTGTTATTAAGTTTAAACCACATTATCCCCATAGTCAAGACATATGTTCGATGCTTAATTCCTATTGATTTATTTATAAATTCGTTGTATATTTCTGACATAACAGTGGTTTTGCGTATTCTTCGGGTTGTTTAAAATCAAAAGCTTACTCCGTTCAATCTGATATAACGGCGAGACGGGCGCTTACATGGCGCGAAACGGCATTCGCTACGGCAAACCACTATTCCAAAGCTGTGACAATCCCGGAACCGGAGGCAGACAACACCTCGTATTTGTTTTACAAAAAGTGTGGGTTTTCCAGCGGAAGATTAATACTCGAGACCACTCTGCCGACCGGGAAATATGACTGTCCGGAAGGCACATACTCAAATCACATACCGGAGTCCGTAATAAAATCCAAACCATTTATATTCGGATTGTCCCAGGCCTCGTCACGACATATGTGGGAGGTGGCAAATAGAAGACCAAAAGACTATGACAAAATGACACCGACTGTTATCCTGGGTGACGGGAGCTGTATTCAGCTGAGTTATTTTCAGGGAAATGATACGGCTCTGGCTCTGTATTGGAGCAGCTCACCCAAAAAAGAGATTATCAAAAGCATTTTAGGCCTTGGCTATGAAAATGGCTTAAAAAACATAGAGTTTTTATTCTTTGAAGAGCACAGACATTTTTTCGAGGATGTGCCTGTGGAAAAATGCAGTGTTGAATTCTATAAGCCTGTGCAATAAGCAGATACCACTGACCAATGAAAGAGAACACAATTATCCGGGCGCACTGTTTCAAATTTCGCAGTGCGCCCGGTCGTTATTTAAGATACTCGCAGGGGGCGGCTTCCCGGACGCCCCGGTAAATCGGATATGTCATTATATACCTTGCTATACCAAAGTCCAACAGGGTTTATCAGGTTATGCTTTTTGTTTTAGCATGTATAGTGTACAATGATATGGTCTAAAAAAAGAATAAGCTGACCCCTAACTGTGGTAAAATGGTAAGTGCTAACAAACCAATCACAGAAAGGGATAGCT
>JGI24712J26585_10004738_pt1 | contig 10245 bp, 8 predicted proteins | sample BioPla3DNA2_FD_26585 | JGI IMG/M metagenome (IMG submission 26585)
GTATGGATGTAACAGTTTTTGTTAACAATTTATATTGAAATTTGTATTATTTTATTGTTATTAATGCACAAAAAAAGCAAAAATAATTATACAAAGTTACAAACTAATTAACATATAAAGGATAATCGTTGCATAATGAGTAAAACTTCTTATATAATATGGAGGATTAGAAATATTCTTTAAATTTGTTTAATATTTTAAATATTTAAATATTAAAATAATCAGAATAGAAGGAGTAGGTAGAAGAATGGAAGATTTAATTGTTAAGTTTTTGGATTTTTTAGAAAAAGACAAAAAATTGTCTTTAAACACCCTGCAGTCATACAAGAGAGATATTGAGCAATTCATTACATATCTAAAAGAAATGAAAATAAACAATATTACAAACATCAGTAAAACTACAGTGATTGCTTATCTCTTGCATTTGCAAAAAAAGGGAAGGGCGACATCTACTATATCACGTAATTTAGCTTCTATAAGATCTTTTTGTCAGTACTTAACTAAAAATGATATAATAAAACAAGACCCTACAGAACAACTTGAGTCGCCAAAAGTGGAGAAGAAACTTCCACAAATATTGTCTACTAAAGAGGTTGAATTGCTCTTAGAACAGCCAAAATGTGATGACCTAAAGGGGTATAGGGACAAAGCCATGTTAGAGTTGCTTTATGCAACGGGTATAAGGGTATCAGAACTTATATGTTTAGATGTTGATGATGTTAATACTGATATGGGATTTATAAGATGTACCAAAGGTTCTAGAGAGAGAATGGTGCCAATTGGATCAGTCTCCATTAATGCGCTAAATGAGTATTTATCTAAATCCAGGAAGCTTCTTATACAGAAAAAAGACGAAAAGGCGTTGTTTGTAAATGTAAATGGAAAAAGATTAACAAGGCAGGGATTTTGGAAGATAATAAAGCAGTATAAGAACCAGGCTCAAATTAACAAAGACATAACGCCCCATACATTGAGGCATTCCTTTGCGGCACATTTACTAGAAAATGGGGCAGATTTAAGGTCCATTCAGGAAATGCTGGGACACTCTGATATATCATCAACGCAAATTTATGCACAAATAGCTAAAAACAGGATTAAGGAAGTGTATAAGAAAACCCACCCAAGGGCATAGTGCATATGGCTTATTTTTGTAAAACATTATAGTTAATAATTAGATTTTATAATATAATTAAGAAGTAAGATATTGATATCTTGCTTTTTTTTTAGAATTTTATAGAGTTTTTTTTGGTTTTAGTGGTTTAAATACATAAGGAAAGGAATGGTAATAAATGAAAAGGGCTATTATAATTGTATTGGATAGTGTGGGAATAGGGGAACTTCCTGATGCTTATAAATATAATGATGAAGGCAGCAATACCTTGGGAAACATTGCAAAAGCAGTTAAAAATCTTAAATTACCCAATATGAGAAATATTGGACTTTGGAATATAGATGGGATTTATGGAGGAGAGCCTTTAGACAGCCCCTTAGGGTGTTTTGGGAAAATGGCAGAAAGATCCCCGGGAAAAGATACAACTACCGGGCATTGGGAATTGGCCGGTGTAATAATGGACAGACCTTTTCCAGTATATCCTGAAGGATTTCCCAAAGAAATAATGAGTAAATTTGAGGAAAAAATAAAAACCCCTACTTTAGGGAATTGTCCTGCATCAGGAACAGAAATTATAAAGATGTTAGGAGATGAACATGTAAAGACAGGTTATCCAATTGTATATACTTCAGCAGACAGTGTATTTCAAATTGCCGCCCATGAAGAGGTAATACCTGTTGAAAAGCTTTATGAAATGTGCAGTATAGCCAGGGAAATATTGCAAGGGGAACATGGGGTTGGCAGAGTGATAGCAAGACCTTTTGAAGGCAGCAGTGGAAATTATGTGAGAACAAAAAGAAGAAAGGATTTTTCATTAGACCCTGTAAAGAAAACTTTATTAGATTATGCATGTGAAAAGGGATACCATGTAATAGGTGTGGGAAAAATACAGGATATTTTTAATAATAGAGGCATTACAAATTCAGTATCTATTTACGATAATATGGATGGTGTTGATAAGACAATAGAGTTTATTAAAGATAATTCTAAAGGTATTATATTTACTAATTTAGTTGATTTCGATATGTTATATGGGCATAGAAAGGATGTAGAAGGATATGCGAAAGCATTAGAAGACTTTGATGCTAGAATTCCTGAAATATTAAAGGAATTAAAGGAAGATGATATTTTTATAATAACGGCAGACCATGGCTGTGATCCCACTACTGAAGGCACTGATCACTCCAGAGAATATGTTCCTTTACTTATTTATGGTAAAAAAATCAAAAACAATATGAATCTTAATACCAGAAGCTCTTTTGCAGATGTGGCTAAAACAGTGGCTGAATATCTTGAAATTGAAGAAAATATTGACGGTATAAGTTTCTTAAAAGAAATTCTACTCTAATATAAGGGAGGTTTTACCAATGAGAATGTATGATATTATTGAAAAAAAGCGGGATGGTAAAGAACTTAATAAAGAAGAGATTAATTTTTTTATAAATGAGTATTGCAGTGAAAATATACCTGATTATCAGGCTTCAGCCCTTCTTATGGCTATTTTTTTAAATGGTATGAATGAAAAAGAAACATCCCTTTTAACAGAAGCCATGACAAATTCGGGGGATATTGTTGATTTATCTGAAATAGAGGGCTTTAAAGTAGATAAGCACAGTACAGGAGGGGTTGGAGACAAGACAACATTAGTCTTAGGTCCTATTTGTGCTGCCTGCGGGATACCCGTTGCTAAAATGTCAGGAAGGGGTCTTGGACACACAGGAGGAACTATAGATAAACTAGAGTCTATTCCAGGGTTTAAAACAGATATTGGAAAAGAAGAGTTTATTAAAAATGTTAGAGAAATTGGTTTATCAGTTGTAGGGCAGACAGGAAACCTTGCCCCGGCAGACAAAAAGCTATATGCATTAAGGGATGTTACCGCAACTGTCAACAATATTTCTTTAATTGCCAGTAGCATAATGAGCAAGAAAATTGCCAGCGGTGCAGATGGAATTGTGCTAGATGTTAAAACAGGTAGTGGAGCATTTATGAAAACCGTTGAGGAGTCTGTGAAATTAGCAGAATTGATGGTGAAGATAGGAAAACAAATAGGGAGAAAAACTGTTGCTTTTGTTACCGATATGGATGTTCCCCTTGGAAATGCAATAGGAAATTCTTTAGAGGTTATTGAGGCAATAGAGGTATTAAAGGGAGAAGGACCTGAGGATTTAAAGGAGTTGTCCTTTCAATTGGCATCAAAAATGCTTGAAATTTCAGGTTTAGGAGATAAAGATAGATGTATGGAAATGGTGCAAAAAGCAGTTGATGAAGGAAGGGCACTGTCAAAGTTTAAAGATATGGTAGAGCGTCAGGGTGGGAATGTTATGGTGGTTGAAGATTATAATTTATTTAAAAAGGCATCTTGTGTTTATCAATATAAAAGCGAAGAAAGTGGATATATAAAAGACATGAATACAAATGCTCTTGGAACTGCTTCAATGGTACTTGGTGCAGGAAGACAGACAAAAGAAAGCAGTATTGACCATAGTACAGGCATTGTGTTAAATAAGAAAAAGGGAATGAAAGTGGAAAAAGGAGAGTTAATTGCCACTTTCTATAGCAGCAGCATGGAAAAGATAAAAGAGGCAGAAAAAATTATAAAAAATAGTATAAATTTTTCCCCTTCTCCTGTTTCAAAAAGTCCTTTGATTTTAGCTGAGATTAATTAAAATTAATAGCATATCCCAGGGTTTTTTAGCATACTTTTAGTTATATAGCTAAAAGTATGGAGGTAACCCTATATGTTTAAAAAAAATGTTTTGTATTTTTTAATAATAACATTGCTTTTATTTAATCTGTTTTCTTTAAATGTGGCAGCTATAGATAGCGGTGATTTAGATGGGTATGACGAAGAAGTAGTTGAGGCAATGGCAGTAAATAAAAGCTTTGACAGCTTTGAATCTAAAGCATATATTTTAATTGATGCTGCAACGGGACAGGTGCTGTGTGAGAAAAATCCCCATGAGAAACTTCCTATTGCTAGTGTAACTAAAATTATGTCTATGTTATTGATAATGGAGGCAATTGATTCAGGAAAAATAAAATTAGATGATATTGTAACGGCATCTGAATATGCATCTGGGATGGGAGGCTCACAGGCATATATTGAGCCAGGTGAGCAGTATTCTGTAAAAGATGCATTAAAAGCAGTGGCACTTCACTCATCAAATGATGTTACTGTATCTTTGGCAGAACTAATTAATGGAAGTGAAGAGGCTTTTGTTGTTATAATGAATGAAAAAGCCAAAGAACTTGGTATGAAAAACACCCATTTTCTTGATTGCACAGGACTTACTGATGAAGGTCATTATAGCACTGCATATGATGTTGCCCTTATGTCAAGGGAATTGGTTACAAAGCATCCTATGATACTTGAGTACACCTCTATTTGGATGGATAGCTTTAGGGGAGGAGAGTTTGAATTAACAAACACAAACAAACTTGTGAGATTCTACAATGGTGCAGATGGTCTTAAAACAGGTTTTACAAGGGCAGCTGGACATTGTTTGTCTGCCACTGCCACAAGAAATAATATGAGATTAATTTCTGTTGTTTTAGGGGGGGCTGACTCTAACAGCCGTTTTGCCCAGTCTAGAAAACTTTTAGACCATGGATTTGCCAATTATGAGTCTAAAAAGGTAAATGAAAAAGGTGGGGAAGTTCGGGAAGTTGTGATAAAAAAAGGTCTTGAAAATATAGCAAAGGCAGTTTATGCTGATGATTTAAGTTTGCTTTTATCAAGAGGACAGAAGGATAAAGTAAAAAGAGAGATAAGGGTTATGAAGTCTATAGCTGCCCCAGTTAAAAAAGGTCAAAAGATAGGTGAAGTAATATATAAAGTTGATGAAAAAGAAATAGGCAGGATAGATTTAGTTTGTGATAGAGATATTGAAAAAGCATCTTTTACAAAAATGTTTAAAAAGCTATTTGTCAATTGGTACAATATAGGCAGAAGTGTGGAGTAAACTATCTGGTGAATTTCCTTACATAATATGATAATTTATTATAGAGAAAAACTAATGAGATGAGGCATCAAATTATATGATTCAAGTAAATACTAAATATATTAATATCTGATGTTAGTTTGTTGGAATTAATGTGTATCTATATTATTATCAATTGGAGGGATAGTTTTAGTACTGTTCCCCTTTATTTTTTTTGGACAAGATGTATATCTATTTGCAAGATTTTATCTTGACTCTTGCAATAATAAGTGTTACCATAATTTAAAAAGTTTTATTTAATTAAAATCAGAGTTTTAAATCAGTTTAAGAAATGGCAATGGAAGGTTGTGGAAAAATGTTTATATCTAAAGCTGTAAAAATAAATGAAAAAAACCATTTGGAAATTGGTGGATGTGATTGTATAGAGTTGGTCAGTACATATGGTACGCCTCTTTATGTGATAGATGAGAATCTTTTAAGAGAAAACTGCCGAATATATAAAAATGCAATTGAAAAATATTATGATGGGAAGGGTTTGGCTGTATATGCGGGTAAAGCCCTTTGTACCACAGCAATTTGTAAAATCATTGAGCAGGAAGGATTAGGTCTTGATGTGGTTTCAGGCGGAGAGTTGTATACAGCAATTACAGCCGGTTTTCCAATGGACAAGGTGTATTTTCATGGCAATAACAAGACTTGTGAAGAGCTTATGCTGGCTATAGAAAACAATGTTGGAAGAATAGTTATAGATAACAAAGAAGAACTTGTAATGGTAAATGAAATTGCATCTAAATTAGATAAAAAAGTTGATGTCTCATTTAGAATAAAACCTGGAGTAGCTCCAGATACTCATGATTTTATTAAAACGGGGCAGATTGATTCTAAGTTTGGAATGGCAATAGAAAATGGTGAGGCATTTGAAATAATAAGTATGGCTTTGGAACTTTCAAATTTAAATGTAATGTCAGTCCATTGTCATATAGGTTCACAGATACTGAATTTAGAACCATTTAAATTAGCTGCAAAGGTTATGCTTGAGTTTATAGCAGAANTGAANGAAAAGCTTGGTATAGAAATTGAGGAATTAAATTTAGGTGGAGGNCTTGGCATAAAATATACCAAAGAAGATGAGCCAACAGAATATGATTANCATATTAAGTCTGTATCAGAAGTTGTAAAGAGTATTTGCNGCCAAAAGGGAATAAAGCTTCCTAAAATAGTTATGGAGCCTGGAAGATCTATAGTTGCTTCAGCTGGAATTACTTTATATAGAGTTGGTTCTGTAAAGGATATTAAAAATATCAGAAAGTATGTGGCAGTTGATGGTGGAATGACTGACAACCCAAGATATGCCATGTATCAGGCAAAATATGATGCAGTAATTGCAAATAAACCAGATGCGCCAAGGGCTGAAAAGGTGACAATTGCAGGGAAATCTTGCGAATCAGGGGATATTCTTATAAAGGATATTATGTTGCCAAAAGTGAGTACTGGAGATGTTTTAGCAGTTTTGGCAACAGGTGCATATAATTATTCAATGTCCAGTAATTACAACAGAATACCACGGCCACCAATTGTGCTTGTAAAGGATGGAAAAGCAAGGATTATAGTTAAGAGGGAAGATTACAAGGATGTTATTAGAAATGATATTATACCAGAGGATTTATAAAAAAAGTGTAGCAATATTTAAATATAAGTGATATAATATTATAGTATTTTTTGCTAAATTAAAATTAATAAAAGTAAAGGGGAGAATACTATGAGAATGGAAGTTAAAAAAAGAAAAAATATTAAAAACCTAATATTTGTATGTATTTTGGTGGTGCTTTCCACTGTATTGTGGGGATGTGGAGGCTCAAATAAGATTTCAAAAGAGGAATTGAAAGCTTTATGTGAGTCGGCAAGAGAAATTGATGAACTTTCTTTTAGTTTTACTTATAAGTCAGAGGACGAGGAAGTGGAACTTGAAATTATAAGAAAGAAAGAGAATTTCAAAATTGAAATGGAAACAACTAATCAGCCTAAGACAGTTTTAATTTTTAAAGACAATACTGTCTATGGGTTAGAAACTGAAAGAAAAACAGCTGTTAAACTAGCTATGGATCCCGAAGAATTTGCAATAGCAGATATATTTGAAGAACTTAATGATATTGATTGGGATACAATTAATTATATTGGGGACGAAAAATATAATGGTTTTAATTGTCATGTTATAGTTGAAGAAGCTGATGGTAATAAGACGAAAGTCTGGCTTGATTCAAAATCAGGATTTCCATTAAAAATTGTATCTGAGGGAAAAGAGTCTGGTTATCTGGAAGTTTCAAAATTTGAAATAGGTTCAGTATCTGATAGTAATTTTGATATACCAGATGATTATCAAATAATTGATTTAGAGAACATGTTTGGTTATTAAGATATGTAAAAATTATTAATTCAAACTTTGTACATGGATTTATTTCTCATGCTTTAGAGGGATAAATCCATGACTTTACCTGTAAATAGTATTTTATAAATAATATTTTGGATACGGATTTTGATAAAAAACAAGTAAATACATAATATAGAGTGAGGATTGATATGAAATCAATAATTAAAATTTTATATCACAGGATTTCTTTAATGGTTGCAGCTATACTAGTACAAATTGCGGTTTTAATAGCTGTATTTTCTGCATTTAGCGATTATTTTATCACATATTATTGGGTTAGTATAGTTATTAGTATTATTGTTGTTGTTGTGATTATAAATAGTAAGAGTAATCCATCATATAAAATAGTATGGATTATTCCGGTTTTGATATTTCCAGTTTTTGGCGCCTTGTTTTATTTACTTCTTGGAGGTAAAAAACTAAGTAAAAAAGAAAGAAATAAAATGGCGGCAAATACACAGAAAATATTAGAAACATTAAAACATCAGGAGGAAAATCTAAAAGAAATTAGAGAACAAAATGAGAGTGCATATGTTATATCAAAATACATTCAAGATTATGGTTTTTATCCACCTTTTAAAAATACTGTAAGTGAATATCTTTCACTGGGAGAAAAGAAATTTGAAAAATTAAAGGAAGAACTTAAAAAGGCAAAACACTATATATTTTTAGAGTACTTTATCATCAATGAAGGTNTTATGTGGGATAGCATTTTAGATATCCTTCTTGAAAAAGTCAGGGAAGGAGTAGATGTTAGAATTATATATGATGATTTTGGATGCCTTCTTACATTACCTTATAAGTATAATGAAAAACTTGAGAGAATGGGTATAAAANGCTGTGTTTTCAATCCAATAATGCCTATACTGTCTACAAAAATAAATAACAGAGACCACCGTAAGATAGTGGTTATTGATGGTCATACGGCATTTACTGGTGGCATTAACTTAGCAGATGAATATATAAATGAAATAGAAAAGTATGGACACTGGAAAGATGCTGCCATAATGCTAAAAGGTGAAGCGGTTTTAAATATGACAGTTATGTTTTTGTCACTTTGGGATTATTTAAGGGGAATTGAAGAAGACTATGGAAAGTTTATAAATAACAGGATGTGTATGGAAGTAGAAAAACCTTGTGTTTATTACCAGCCTTTTGCAGACAGCCCTATGGACGATGAGCCTGTTGGAGAAACTGTTTACTTAAATTCCATTAATAGAGCCAAAAAATATATTTATATAACAACCCCATATCTTATTATAAGCAATGAAATGATAAAAGCTCTGACATCTGCAGCAAAAGGTGGAATTGATGTTAGGATAATAACCCCGCATCTAAGTGATAAATGGTATGTTCATGCTGTTACAAAGCTAAATTACGAAATTTTAGTGGAAAGCGGGGTAAAAATTTATGAATATTTACCTGGATTTATTCATTCAAAAAATCTTATAGTAGATGATGAATATGGTGTTATAGGAACAATAAATTTAGATTACAGAAGTTTTTACCTTCACTTTGAGTGTGGTGTCTGGATGTATAGAAGTGCCAGCTTAATGGAAATGAAGAAAGATTTTTTAGAAACTTTAAAAGAATGCAAAGAAATAAAGATGGAAGATATAGAGAATATGAAGTGGTATGAATTATTGATAGGATCTGTTTTAAAACTTTTCGCACCTCTTATGTGATTTTAAGGGATATTTAATTTTAATGCATAATTTTAAATATTTTCAGTATTTAAATTTTAGAATTTGCTGAATAATTATATCCGCTTAGGGCAAGAAGGGTAACTGCAGGTGTATAAAATATCCACAAAAATAAGTTTAATATATTTTTTATATATATATCTTCAGTTATTATTTCAATACCTACTAAAAAGTCGCCTATAAAGAAAAAAATCATTCCAATCATAATGAATAATGCATTCTTTTTTGGAAAGTGGCCAATGTAGTAGTTTGAAATACCAATCCATAAAGATATACCCAGGATTGTTCCATATATAATTATTGAATAAAAAAGAGTGCCCATGCCTAAAGCAGGATAAAAGATGGTGGCAATTAGTATGAAAACTATAGTTATTATCACGATACCTAAAAGTAGAAAGAATTTTTTGTTTTCCTTTACAGAATTAGAAATTCCAGCACTATGCCTCATAATAAGAAAGATTTGGCATAGCCCAAAAAAAACAATGCCTAAAATTGTCTTGTTTAAAGTAAAGGAGATTTCAGCAATTAGAATTGTTAAATATGCTATTTTAAGAAAAGTTGCATCTTTTTTATTAAGACTGTCTTTGCCAATTAAAAATACAATAACTGCACATATAAAAGGTATTATTCTTTTTAAGAAATTTGTGTGTTCATAAGCAAAAGTGCTTTTTAAGAAAAATAAATGATATGTATTCATAAAGATAAAGTATGTTATAAGAAGTAAAATGGAAACTAATCCTATCTTTATAACTGTTTTTTTATTTGTATTCATAAAAAAGTTTCTCCTCTTTACATATAAAATTTCTTGTTTTATTATATATATTTTAAATATTGTAAAATCATGATTATAAATTCTAAATTCAGCATCCATTATAACACGTTTGTAAAAGAATTTTAATACCTAAATCATTTTTTAAGCTAATTTTAACATTTCAAAAAGCTATGTTAACGGCATAAATTTGAATTATATAGATTACGATAATGATTTTACATTCGCAGGCATAACCTGTTTATGACCTGCTCCGGAACATTGTTAATTGAATTAATGAACCCCCTTAC
>JGI24712J26585_10004739_pt1 | contig 10244 bp, 11 predicted proteins | sample BioPla3DNA2_FD_26585 | JGI IMG/M metagenome (IMG submission 26585)
TCGCTTTTGGAGAGTAGTACCACGTTTAATCTCTCTTGAAATTGTACTGCGATTTCGGCCTAATTTTTTAGCAATAGCGCTTTGAGAATAACCTTCTCTAAGCAGGGAAAAGATACTACCTCGTTCATAACTTGAAAGATGTTTAAAAGTACGTGCGGATGTGTTATTATTATTCTTAAGAGCCATAGCTGAAACCTCCGTATGTGATTGATTAGACACCAATATCATACTAGGTTTCTTGTTATGGTTCTACTGTTTTACATGTTGCAGTTCATTTTACAATGAATCATAATTTTAGATATGCAAATCATTTATTGCATATTATTGACAAAACTATAATTTATATTCCCAGCATAAAAAAGCACGACTATTCTTATTATACATAGTCGTGCTTTTATTCTAATAAAAGCCTAGTTAGCTCTTCTTCTAGAAGCTCCAAATTTGTTCACCTCGTTCTAGCAAGTCCTAAAATCAATTCAACTTCACCTTTTCCAATGTTTAATTCCTTTGCAATAGAAGCAGTATCCTTTCCTGATTTATATAATTCGATAATTGAATTGTAATATTTGTTGTTTAATATATTATGAACTTCTAACTCTTCTTTCTTTTCCTTTGTATCATTTAAATGATCCTGAAGCTCTCCGCCTTTGGAAATTGCTAACTTTTTTTCTTTTTCCTCAATAAACTGATATAAAAACAATAATTCTTTATGCTTTTTTTCTAATTCTGATTGAATATATGAAGAAAATTGATTGAGCTCCTTTAACATCTGATCTGCTTCATCAATTCTTTCTTTGAGCTCTTTCTCAACCTTAATTTGTTGATCGATCATCATAAGATTATAATTAGATTCTGATTTGTCCCTCATAAAAATCAATCCAATAACTACTACTATTGCTACAACTGATATAACAAATAAAATCATCACGGTTACAATTTCCATCTGGGGCATTCTAAACACACCTCAATTTATATTCTGATATCAATTATACTGCTGTGATCGGACTTGTCATCCTTATTGCTTTTATTTTTTTCTTGCTTTTTCTTCTTGGCACTATTTTTTTGATATTGGTTTTTATTTTGAGAATCTTTATTAACTGCATACTCCGGCTTATTGGAGCTTTGAACTTTTTCCTTGTTTTGCGATATTTGTTTTTCCATTTGCTGTGCAAATTGCTGTTGCTCCGTTATTACTCGATGAGACTGATCTGGGTACTGTTGTGAAACCTCTGGGGCTTTAGGAATAATAACCTGCATATCTAAAGGGCGAATAGACATATGGCTCCCCCCTAATCATAACTGCTCGTTCTAATATCGGCACGATCTTTATACAAGGTACAATATTTTAATTCCTCTCTGACATACATGCAAGCCGTACCAATTGTAATTTTAACTCCAGGATGTATAATACCATATGCTCGAACCTTTCCGTCTTCTTTTTCTTCTAATTGAGGCTCTATTTCTGAAATTTCTCCTTTAATACTGTTTAACCGACTGTTTAAAAATACTTTTGTTCGAGTAGATTTCTGAAGCATCTCTCTTTTTGCGTCAGTGAGTTTATTTGCTTCTTTCATCTTATTTAATAATTCTATAACTTGATCTGTCTTAACGATCTCTTTTTTTGTTTTTCCCAATTCATCTTTTAAATAACGATATCTTTCTATCAAAGCAGGATCTATTCCCACTTCAATTTCTGTCACAGTAGCCATATGGGAACCTATAACTTTAGCATCTACTTGTTTTCTCGCACGAACAACTCCCCCAACTATTAAACCCTTTTTCCCTTCAACTTTAACTGTGCCACCGGATTTAATTTGGCTGTGCATAATTGCTTCACTGCTAATATCTCCTGCTGCCTCTACAGTGCTATTTTCAATATATTTAGCAACTATATTGCCCATTGAACTTAGATAGCCTTTGCTCATTCCTTGAATACCCCTATGGAGTATGATATCTCCTTGAGCTTCTATTCGAGCACCTTCAACTACACCGTATACTTCAACATTGCCCCCAGCTACTATAGAAAAGCCAGTCACAACATTACCTTTAACGATGACATTCCCTACAAAATCAATATTTCCTACTGCGTTATCTACATTATTAGGAACCTCGTAAGTTTCATAAACATTTACTACGTTATTGCTATATACAACTTGACCATCAATAGATGCTAATAATTGAGTACCGTCCGCTGAAATTTCAGTATTCTTTCCTTTTGGAAGTTTGATATTCTTCCCTTTTATTGGTGGTATTTCTGCTCCAAATACATTCTTTCCTGGAGTTCCCTCTGTTGGAGGAATCAGGGTAATAAGCGTCTGTCCTTTTGAAACATTCTCAATTAAATCCAAGTTAAAGAAATCTACACTTCCATCTTCTAAAATTTTAGGTTTAATTTGTTTATGCTCCCTGAAATGAAATTCTAATTTAGCATTTTCGCCATTAATAGGTTTAATACCTTGTGCAATGATATATTTGTAATTTGGTTTTCTTTCATCTAATGCCTTTTTTAGCTCTTCTTTTTCTATTCCAAAAACTACACCTTTAGCTTCAATTTGTTTAAGAACATCTTCATATGAAAGAAGGGCACCATTATTTACAGGAGGAATAAAAGTTATTACTGCAAACATTTTATCCTTCGAAATTTCTACAAGAACTTGTTCATTAACAGGCTCTGCTTCCATATGAGAAGAAAGCAATACCTCAATTTTTTCTTGAGATCTTACAGCGTCAACTGCTTGCTTAATAGATTCTAAATTGTATTTCTTATAATTTTTTTGATTGAGACGCTTTACCACTTCTTCAACAGTTACAAACTTTCCCTTTCCCCGGGGTGCAAAAACAATAAGATAAAAGCCATCTTCTTTCATTTCAAAATCAAAAAAGCCATCATAATTCTCCTGGAGGTTTGGTGATAAACCTTCAAAGTTTTGCATATTATTCCCCCCTCTTTACTAAAATAACTCAAACAGGATTGACTTATGTCTTCCTAATTTTCCTTTTAAACGTGTAATGGCTTTAGTATGAAGCTGAGATATCCTAGATTCCGAAACGCCCATAATCGCACTGATCTCTTTTAGAGTTAATTCTTCAAAGTAATAAAAAAATAAAATTTTCTGCTCTCTTTCCGGCAGTTTTTCGATCGCCTCTTTTAGAATTCTTTTTAACTCTTGTTTTTCTAGATATGCTTCAGGTTGTTCAGTATTCCTATGAAAATTCGTATCAGTTCTAGGCTCATTATTTTGTTCAACATATTCCTCTAAAGAAATAAGAGATAGGAGATTAATCTTTTTAAATGTCTCTTGTACTTCTTCTACTGACACTCCAATTTTTTCTGCAAGTTCCTCATCTGTAGCACTTCTGCCTAGCTCTGTTTCCAATTCCATGCAGACTTTTTCAACTTGTTTATACTTTTGTCTTAAAGATCTTGGAACCCAATCTAGTTTTCGTATGCTGTCTAATATAGCTCCTCTAATTCTAAGGGAAGCATATGTTTCGAATTTTACTCCTTTAGAAAGATCGAATTTATCAATTGCATCAATTAATCCAAAAATACCATAACTAATGAGATCTTCATACTCAACATTTTGACCTAAATAAATATTTAATCTCCCGGCAACATATTTAACCAGAGGCGCATATTCAATAATAAGCTTTTCTTTTATAGAAGGCTGATTTGTCTTCTCATATTGTTCCCATAGCTCTTGGAGATTTTTTTCAGTCATATAATTCCTCCTGAAACGAATTTATCTTCAGCCGGCATTTTATCACAGGAACTATTCTAATAAAAATTATTTTTTTGTTAGATCCTTGTCTAAAATTTCTTTTGTATGATCATTATTCTTAGGACTTGAATAAATTTTTTCAATCATCAACCGAATAATAAATCCAATTAGATAAAATAAAAAAATAATTACAATAAGCTTTAAAACCATAGTATTAAGCGAGTCTTTTTGAAAGTAACTTATCCCTCCTATAATTATACCCGCAAATAAAGGAAGAATAATATCCAACTTTTTAACCATATTTGATCCCTCATATTTGTTTTATTCCATGACCAATTGTCTTAATGACAAGTCTTCCATCCTCTGTATACAATTCTATGGTTCTTCCATAATTTTCACCAGTGTCAGAAGCTATAATAGGAATTCCAAGCTTCGCCAAAATAGCCTGAGCAGCAGATACATTTCTTGCACCAACTCTCATTAAGTCACTAGATTGACTAAATGAAAACATTTGAGCTCCTCCAGCAAGTTTAGCAACTATTCTATCTTTTTTAGCACCTATATTAATCATATCTTCAATCAGCTTAACAGTTGCTGTATCAGCGAACTTTGCAATATTTGAATTATTTTTTATTTGTGTACTGTCTGGAAGCATTATATGAGCCAAACCTCCCACCCTTGATACAGGATCATATAATGCTATTCCAACACAAGAGCCGAGCCCTAATGTAGTTAGAATACCAGGGTATTTTGTTACGTTTAGATCCGCCATTCTAACTTTAATAATTGAATTAGAATCCATCATAAACTAACCCCTAATGACGTCAATATTTTTTCAAAAGAGCCAATATCAGGTATCAGAATAAAATACCCTGTAACGTGGTCAATTCCTTCTGCAAATTCAGTCTCTATAAATAGAACTCTGTCTCCTACTTTTCCAAATTCAATTGCAGGAACACTCAATATAGCACCTGCCATATCAAAGGCCATCTGAGGAATGGACGGAATAATCGTCAATTTGGTTAATGCCGCTAAAGAAGATAAATAAGACCCAGTTAAAATATTGCCAATTTCCTGAAGTGCCGAAATATCTAATTCTGTAAACTCGGAAATGTCATGAATTTCTCGTTCCATTAGTATATTAACTAATACATGGGCAGATTGCTGTTCAAGAACAAACATCATCATACCATTAATTTCTCCTGATACATCAAGTAAAATACCAACGACAAGGTTTTCAGGACCGCCTAAGATATCAGCGACATTTTTAAGCTCTAAAATATTAACTTTAGGAACTCCCATATCTACTTTTTTATTTAACATTTTTGCCAACGCAGTGGTGGCATTTCCTGCTCCAATATTGCCAATCTCTCTCAAAACATCCAGATGCAACGTATTTAACTTATCTATATCGATACCTGGCATTATTTCACTCCTTCAAATAATGATAGATTTCCAATAAGAGTATATAAATATACTCTTATTGGAAATCTATTCAATGAAATATAAATACAAATTACATTGTAGAATCAATAATACTTTTTAAATTCAATAAAGTAACAATATGGTCGTTTACCTTTCCTACGCCCTGAATAAAATTAAAATTAATATCTGATGTAAATCCTTGAACGTTTTCTATAGCTTCTGTTGAAATTTGAAGTACTTCTTTTACTTGATCAACAATCATTCCAATCTTGCTATCCTCTATTTCAACAATAATAATTCTCGTTTCGTCATTATATTCGTCTTCTTCTAAATCAAATTTNCTTCTTAGACTCATTACTGGAATAATTTCTCCTCGAAGATTAATTACTCCTTTAATAAAATAAGGGGACTTAGGAACTCTTGTGATGTTTTGTATTCTCTCAATAATCTGAACTTTTTGTATGTCTATACCATATTCTTCATTACCCAATTTAAATACTACATATTGCTTGGATTCCGCATTAGAAATATTCTCCATATTATCGCCCCCGTCTATACTAATGTATTAATATCTAAAATAAGAGCTACTTCTCCATCCCCTAAAATAGTTGCACCGGCAATCATACGAATACCACTTAAATATTTTCCTAAGGATTTGATTACAATTTCCTGTTGTCCAATTAAGCCATCAACTACAAAACCTGCTTGCTTCTCACCTTTTTTAACAATAACAACGGTGATTACATCTGTTTGATTGCGTTTTTGTACATCTAAAACTTTATCCAATCGAACAATTGGAATTACTTGATTTCTTAAAACAATAACTTCTTGTTTTTGTACGTATTGTATATCGGATACTTTTACATCTTCAATATTTTGTATCGTATTAAGAGGAATAGCATATTTTTCTTCCCCTACTTTAACCATAAGTGCTTGAATAATTGCCAAAGTAAGAGGGAGGCAAACAATAAACTTACTTCCTTTTCCTAAAGTTGTTTTAACTTCAATATCTCCACCCAATGCCTCAATCTTAGTTTTAACTACATCTAAACCTACGCCTCTTCCTGAAATATCAGAAATGTTTTCTGAAGTACTAAAGCTTGGTTTAAATAATAATTCAATAATTTCTTGCTCGGATAAATTAGCAGCTAATTCTGGAGAAATTGCACCTTTCTCAATTGCTTTATCCCTAACCTTTTTAGTATCTATACCATTACCATCGTCTTCTACTTCAATGACAACGTTATTTCCGTCTTGATAAGCTCGTAAATAAATATGACCTGTTTTTTCTTTTCCTTTACGGATACGTTCTTCAGTTGTTTCCAAACCGTGGTCAGCTGCATTTCTTAGTAAATGGATCAAAGGATCTCCTATTTCATCAATAACGGTTCTATCTAACTCGGTTTCTTCTCCAGACATGGTAAGTTCAATATCTTTATTGAGCTTTCTAGAGATATCTCTTATCATTCTTGGGAAACGATTAAATACTCTTTCAACAGGAACCATCCTTACTTTCATAACAGCATCATGAATATTGGTTGTAATTCTTTCTAAATACTCAACTGCTTCATTGTAATTTTGGCTATTGTTTTCTCCTTCAATGCCTTCAAGTCTTGTTTTTACAATGATAAGCTCACTAACAAGATTCATTAAAGTATCTAATCGATCTATATCTACGCGAACAGTTTTTCCTGCTTTAGGTTTTGACTTTGATCCAGAATCTTTTGAAACATCACTGTTTTCTTCATATGTAGCATCTTGTATCGTATCTTCTGCTGAAGAACTTAATTGCATTCCATTGCTTGAAGATTCAGTTGAACTAGAAGGGCTGCTTTGTGACACAACAATGTCTTTTATAATGATTTCTTCTACTTCAGCAATGCTTAGCAAACCTTTCTTTAAAACATCTTTTGACTCTTTTGAAATCACTACTACTGTAAAGTCAAATTCAAATTTTTCATCTTCAATATCTTCAACTTTAGGAATCGCTTTAATGATTTCTCCATAGTTTTCTAATGTTCTAAATACAATAAACGCACGGGCTGATTTGAGTACACAGCTTTTATTTAATTGAACAGTTATTTCATATACATTATAATTTCTTGCTACTGCACTATTTACAGCATTATTTTCATATTCATTCAGTACAATATTTGAAACATCTGAATTAGCAATATTAGCATCTGGAATTGTGTTAGAGCCAGCAGTATTTTCTTTCTTTTCACTGCTATCTTCTGTGTTTTCTGACTTTCCCGATAGTATTTCACCTAATTCTTTAAGGATATTATTATAGTCTTCTTGTCCTTCGCTTCCAGTATTTGTGATTTCATTCACATAGTTTTCTAATGCATCTAAACATTTGAAAAGAGTATCAAGCAAATTTGAATTTGCTTTAATATGTCCATTGCGAATTTCTGAAAGCACATTTTCCATATTATGCGTTAGTTTTTGCATCCTTGTAAATCCCATGGTTCCCGACATACCTTTTAAAGTATGCGCTACACGGAATATTTCATTTAAGATGGCCATATTTTCAGGCTCATTTTCAAGTTGGAGCAAATTTTCATTTAACCCTTGAAGATGTTCCTTTGATTCCTCGATAAATATTTCTAAATATTGGCTCATGTCCATACTAAAGCACCTCCACCGCTTTTACTATTTCTTTTGCAATTTGTTGTATAGGTACAACTACATTAGCAATTCCTGATTCAACAACAGCTTTAGGCATTCCATAAACAACGCAGGTTTTTTCGTCCTGAGCAATAATATAAGCATTATTTTTTGTTTTAAGATTTTTCATACCTTCACATCCGTCTGAACCCATTCCAGTCATAATTACACCAACAATATTATCCAAATTAGTCTCTGATAGAGAATTTAACATAACATTAACCGATGGTCGGTGACCCCCTACAGAAGGACTACTTGATAATCTAATCCAATAATCTGATGAATAATTCGCTTTTTCGATTAAAATATGATAATCGCCTGGGGCTATATAGGCAACTCCTGGATATAAAATATCCTTATCTTCTGCCTCTTTCACTGTAATATCACTTAGAGAATTTAATCGTTTTGCTAAAGATTTAGTGAAACCGGGAGGCATATGCTGAACGATTACATAACTTGCCGGTAATTCTTTGGGAATATAAGGCAATACTTCTTGTAAAGCTCTAGGACCTCCAGTAGAAGTGCCTATAGCAACTATTTTCTTTAACTTTGAACTAGGAGATGATACTACTCTATTTTTTGCAACATACTTTTCTATCTTCTTTTCACTTCTTGACGGAAAATTGTGTATCTTAGAAGCAATAGAAATTTTTTCTAATATATGTGTTTTTATTTCCTCTTCATTCATTTTAAAAATATTCTTTGGCTTAGTAATAAAATCAACTGCTCCTAGCCCTAAGGCTTGAATAGTTGTATCTGCACCCTCTTTTGTTAAAGCACTGATTACAATAACTGGTTTGGGATTTGTTTTCATTAAAACATTTAACATCTCTAGCCCATTCATAGAAGGCATTTCTACATCAAGTGTAATTACATCTGGATTCAACTCTTGAATCTTTTTAAGACCTTCTTCGCCATTATTTGCAGTTCCCACAACAATAAATCTATGGTCATTATTAATTATATCAGAAATTACTCTTCTCATAAAAGCAGAATCATCAATAACCAATACTTTTTTCTTCTCCATCATTACAATCACAATCCTTTATATTGTCTAACTTGTTTTCTTTGTTGCAAGAAAATATACTGAATTATGGTATCCTGGTCACTCTTTTTAATATCTTCAAATGACACTCTATACTGATATCTATAAAGTTCTGTGTTAGAAGCTTCTTTTATTAACAATTTACCTGATAAAGTGATTACTTCTTCATCCAAAGGAATCCTTAATGTGATCTCTTCTTGTGTTTTTAATTGTGAATTTGTAATAAATCGTATACCTCCACCGCTGATATCTTTTATGATTCCTTTTTCCCAAGTATCTCCTGTCTTAAATTGAAAAGGAATAACACATTCTAATCGAAAAAACTCTCTCCTCTGAATTTTTTCTAAAGATGTTACTCTTTCAACCTCTAACATTTCAATTGAATCTTTTTTAAACGATTTCTTAATGATAACATTGCATCTATACATTCCAGTAGCCCCATAAATTATCAGCATGTATTCAGTATTCATTTTAAGGGGTACAATTTTCCCACCAGATATAGGTGCTCCAATGATCAAAATCTTATCATTGACACATTCTTCAATCTGACTTATAAAGCCTTGAGATTTATTATTATTTAAAAAACTAAGCCGCTTGATCTCAACTTTCAGACCTGGTACTAGAGGTTCTTTCATCGCTGTCCTCCTTTACTGAAGTAATTAAGAATTAAAGAAGTTCATTAATCGTTTAACAAAGGATGTAAAACCTAGTCCTTCTTTATTGGCATTATCAATATTTGCTATTTTATTCGAAATACTTTCGAAAGCTCTGCTTACTTCACTTTTCGGGAAACTTAGAGAGACTGGCTCTTGTAATTTTACAGATTTAACTAATGCTCTGTCGTATGGGATATATCCTAATTCTTCAATATCTACATCTAAGAAGCGCTTGGATACTTGTTTTAATTTAAAATATATTTCTTTTCCTTCTTCTTCATCATCTACTCTATTAACTATGAGCTTAATATTTGGAATAGATTCTTTATTTTGTGCAGATAATGTTTTTACAAGTGCATAAGCATCTGTAATAGAAGTTGGTTCCGGTGTCGTTACTAAAATAATTTCATCCGCAGCTCTCGAAAAGCATAATACAGCATCTGTTAAACCAGCTCCTGTGTCTATTAATATAATATCCGCCATTTTATCGAGAAGGTATAAGTTTTTTATAAAATAAGATAATTGACTCTCATTCAAGCGAATCAAATCCTGTACTCCAGACCCGCCGGAAATAAATTTTATGTCCATTGGGCCTTCTGTCATAATGTCCGTAATAATTTTTTCCCCATTCATAACATCGCTAAAGGTATATTTGGGAACAATGCCAAGAATGACTTCAATGTTTGCTAACCCAAAGTCGGCATCGATGATAACAACTCTTTTTCC
>JGI24712J26585_10004742_pt1 | contig 10241 bp, 6 predicted proteins | sample BioPla3DNA2_FD_26585 | JGI IMG/M metagenome (IMG submission 26585)
ACTGAATTTTTTTACAGCAGCAATGAACTGCTCAGAAGATTTGCAGCTGGTGCGGATAGAATCGAGTTTGGAAGTAACAGAAAGGATTTGCTGCTCAGTAGGAGCGACCCGAATGAAGATCTGCCTGAGATGGACTTTCTGATCTCTTTTTCCAAGGACATTCAGGATATGAAAACCAAGCCTTGTTTCGAAAGGTTCACTTATCTGGCCTGCAGCCAGAGAGAAGGCCTTTTCTTCGAAGGTGAGTTCGTTGAGAGAGCCTTTACTAATAAAACCCAGATCTCCACCGTCAGCACCCTCAGGACTTTCCGAAAACTGTCTGGCCATTTCGGCGAAATCTGCACCATTATCAAGCCGCTGCTTGATAGATTTGATTTTTGTGAATGCGGCCTGTCGTACGGAGTCGCGGGGATTTACTTTCATGGAGATTTTTGACAGAAGAACACTCTCTCCAGCAGAAGGAAGACTGTCCTTGTATTGATTGTAAAACTGTTCCACGTCTTTTCTGTTTACCTTTATGGAATAAAGGTAAGCCTGATGGACTTTCTGTTTGAGGAGCTGCTCCCGGAGAGCTTTTCTGGCCTCTGATTTAAACTTTGCCAGTGTGATATTCTGTTCTCTGCGCAGGACAGCATCGAGACTGTCAAGGGTGAGGTTGTTCTGCTTAAGCAGCATTGAGATGTGATTATTGACAGCATTTTCGACTTCCTGATCGGTAACAGAAATAGTGCTGTCATTCTTGGCGTGGACCAGAAGCACTTTTCCATCAACAAGCTCATCAAGGAATTTTTTCCTGTAAGAATCCAGATCAACAGAATCTTTGTTCAATCCGAGGTTGCTAATACGCAGCAGACTGTATGCCTCGACTTCGGACTGAAGGATCACCTCATCTCCCACAACAGCCGCTATCCCATCCAAGCGTGTTTCGGCAGCGAGAACAGCATAAAGAGTTAATGAGAGCAAACCTGCTACGAAAGCTTTTGACATCTTTATTCTCCTATTTACCATTGATTACGGAATTTTCGGAAGGATTACCGCTGATCTGATCAAAATTAAACTCGACGGAATTTTTCAGGCGTAAATCAGATAACAGCTTTTCAATATTTTCTTTCTGAGCTTTTGAAGAAAGGAGGGTGACAATATCCTCCCAGGCTTCCTCGACTGTACATATCCCCCCTTTTTCCAGCTTCTCCTGAACCAGAATAACATGATATCCAAGCTCGGATTTAATCGGCCCGGATATATGCGGAGCTTTTCTGGTTTCTATGGCTTTTCGTAATTCCGGCTGTAAATCTTCGAGAGGTACATAGGCGCCCGAGTCTGAAAACGGAATTTTTGAATACTGTACAGCGAGAGAAGAAAAGTTACTTTCTGATGCTGAACGGGCGATAAATGTGGCTGTTTCCAGACTGTCAACAACGATTTCCAGATATTTGACAACATCACTTTCACGCAGCATTTCATTTTTGTTTTGTTCGTAAAATGCCCTGACATCATCAGGATCAATCCGGGATGAATGAGATGAGGTTTTTGAAATCATTTCTGCAGCCAGAAGATCTTTTTTCATCTTTTCCAGGCGATCCTTGATTTCCTTATCTTTGTCGAGTTTACATCTCAGCGCTTCTCTATAGAGCAATTCTGTGTCGATCCATTGTTTGACATAATTGACATTCTGTTCTCTTGTAATCTGATCGCTGTATTCAGGAGGTATACTTCTGTACAGGTCATCGACAGTAAGCACAGAATTTCCGACACGCGCCAGGACCGGGCTATTGTTCTTCTCCCGACACCCGCAGAAAGAGAGAGTACAAAGGACTACGGCCGGGTATATGTAATATTTTTTAATCTTTGTCATTCCTGCTCTGGTGATCCGGGTATGTTGATATCAGGATGGTTTTCCATACGAAGAAGGGCAGAAAACCCTGTGATAAAAATACATGATGCATTTCCGGAAATCCATTTAAGGAAATTATTACTGAGGCTGACATTCTCTGCTGACATTTTGTGAAATACGGCAGAGGATGTCAAGAGATTCCATAGCCTGTTCATATATTCGCTGTGCACTGAGGCGGGTATGCAGAGTGATAGGGGTGTCATACTGAACCTGGAACTCCCTGTCGCTGGATTGAAAAACGTTTTTGATATTTTCCCTGATCTGTTCCTGATCACCTTCAAAAGACAGCATAAGTTCGTTGTTTTTATTGATAGCGACCCTGGATAAACCAAGCTGGCGGGCCTGAAGTTTGATTTTCATCATAAGCATCAAAGCATCCACACTTCCGGGCAAAGCGCCAAAACGGTCACAAATGCCCTTTTCCACCTCTGCAAGATCCTGGAAGGAGGAGATAGAGGAGAGTTCCTGGTAAACAGCAATTCTAGTAGGCCCATCAGAGATATATTCAGTTGGAATATAGGCCTCCAATGGTATTTCAATTTTTACTTCCTGAGCTTTAACCTCTGGTTTTTCACCTTTCAGCTCCTTTACCGCATCCTGAAGGAGACGGCAGTAGAGTTCAAACCCGACAGCAGCAATAAATCCATGCTGACGAGTTCCCAGAATATTACCCGCACCCCTGATCTCCAGATCCCGCATGGCAATCTGAAACCCGGACCCAAGATCGGTGTACTGCTCCAGAGCACGCAGCCGTTTCAGTGAGTCTTCACTGATCTGTTTGAAGGGAGGAGTGAGAAAATATGCATAGGCTTGTTCAGAAGAGCGCCCTACCCTGCCCCTTAGCTGGTAGAGCTGCGAGAGTCCCAGGGTGTCGGCCCGGTTGACAATTATTGTATTAACGTTGGGGATGTCGAGTCCGTTTTCGATGATAACCGTTGACAGGAGGACATCAAAGCGCCCGGCGATGAACTCCTTCATGATCATCTCCAGCACTTTCTCATCCATTTGACCGTGAGCCGAGATTATCCTTGCCCTGGGGACAAGAGCCTCTATTTTATCCTGCAGAGCATCGAGATTTTTTATCCTGTTATTGACAAAATAAACCTGACCACCTCGCTCAAGCTCGTTTTCCACAGCAGACTTGACGAGCTCGTCATGGTACTCAGCAACCCTGGTTTCTATCGGAAGGCGGTTGCGTGGAGGAGTATTAATTATTGAAAGATCTCTGGCCCCGATCAGGGACATGTGTAAAGTCCTGGGGATGGGAGTCGCAGTCATTGAAAGAACATCGACTTTATATCTTAGCTGCTTTAGCTTCTCTTTGTGTTTTACTCCAAACCGCTGCTCCTCATCGATAATGAGCAGTCCAAGATTTTTGAACGCAACATCCTCAGAGAGAATCCTGTGAGTACCGATAACAATGTCTACCCCGCCATCATGCACTTTCTGGAGAACCGGTTTTTGTTCAGAGGGTTTCAGAAACCTGCTCAGCATTCCGATCTTGACCGGAAAATTAGACATCCGTTCACAGAAAGTAGCATAGTGTTGAGCTGCCAGTATAGTGGTTGGCGCAAGCACTGCAACCTGATATCCCGACATCACAGCCTTGAATGCCGCTCTCATGGCTACTTCGGTCTTTCCAAAACCAACATCACCACAGATAAGCCTGTCCATTGGCCTGGAAGATTCCATGTCCTCTTTTGACTCCTTTATGGCCCGCAACTGATCAGGAGTTTCCTCATAGATGAAAGTATCCTCGAATTCCTTCTGCCAGAGATTATCCGGCTGGAATTTTATCCCCTCAAGGAACTGACGTTTAGCATAGAGGTCAATCAGCTCCTGAGCCATTTCCTTTAAAGATTCACGTGTGCGGGTCTTCAGCCGTTCCCAGGCAGAGGTTCCAATTTTTGACAGTGAGGGGACAACCGTGTCTTTGCCGACATATTTCTGAACTTTATGGAAATCCTCTATTGGTACATAGACTTTAGCATTATCCGCATACATGAGAACCATACAATCACTCTGGCTCTCACCGGTTTTGATGCGCTCGATTCCGAGAAATCTGGCTATTCCGTGATCTTCATGAACAACATAGTCTTGAGGAGAAAGAGAGTCGAATCCGACGAGAGGAATGCCGGCTTTCTGTTTTTTAATGTGAACCGGCCTAACCGCACGGTTGAAGATCTGTGCCTCGGAATAAAGGAGAAACTTGTTCTGGAAATCGATAAATCCTCTGAGGAGAAATCCGGTGGAAAACTCAACAAAGGGGCAAGAGTCGGAAATCAACTCCTGCATTCTTTCTGCATGACCCAGATTCGGGCAGATCAGGATACAACGAAATCCTTTTTCGTCGTATGTTCTCAGATCAGCGGCAAGGGAATCGATCTCCTTTGGAAGCTGAGGCTGTTCATCGACAGAAACCTTGAATTTCACGGTATCTGCCGGGGTATCAAGTGTTTCCATGAAGATATTATCAAAACAATTCAGATCATCTGTTATTGAATTATCCTTGTGAAGAAGCTTATCCGGAGAGGAGATGAAAGGTAAAAAGATTTCCGGGACTCTCTCCAGGTGTCTGGCATAATTCTGACGTGATTCATCGAGGCGCCGCCCTACAGGTACCATGTCATTCCAGACAATAATGGTATCGTTTGATAAATAATCGAGAATTGAAGAGCAAGGCTGTTCAAACCAGTGTAAAAACCATTCGATTCCCTCCAGATCACCCACACTTTTCCACTGATGATCAAGCTTGTGAACTACCATGGATTCATTGCCAGACACCCTGCAATACTCTGCCATCCTTTCCAGAGCGGCCTCTATCTGGGAGTTACTGAAACAAAACTCCTTCATGGGAAAAATCTGAACCGATTTTTTTGACTCGACAGATTTCTGAGTAAAAACGTTGAACTCCCTGATCGTTTCGATCGTATCTCCCCAGAACTCGATTCTGATCGGGTTTTCACCAAGCAGAGGATATATATCAACAATGCCGCCCCTGATACTGAAAGTTCCAATATCAGCAACCTGGTTTTCCCGGTGGAATCCATTGTCAACCAACCATTCGGAAAGGGTGGAAATAGAGATCTCATCTCCAACCTGCAGGCGGATGATTTTGTTGAACAGGTTTTTTCTTGGCAGTATCTTCTGCATCAGGGTGGTATATGGAGCAACATATACTTTCCTTGCACCATCCAGCAGGCTTGAAAGAACACCGAACCGTGCCTCAACAGTGGGGCCGAAAGGTGATTTCATGTTGTACGGTACGGCATCCCTGGAAGGAAACAGTGCGACTGAATCATCGCCGAGGAAAGATTTACATTCGTCGGTAAAAGTTTCCGCTTTTTTGCTGCTGTCAACAAGTACCAGCAATGGACGCTGGGAACGGACCAGGAGATCGCTTATCAGGAAAGCATCGCTGGAACCGTTCAATCCGGAGAAGAGTGCATTACGGGGTTTTTCCCTGAGCCATTGAGAAATGCCGGGAAATGAATAGGAAGCCCATAGATTCTGAAAAGGTTCTATTTTCATTTATCTCTCAGTATTCAAAAGCGGGGATTCGGCAGGCAAGGGAAAATGAGCTAGGAAGGATTCGAACCTTCGACTCTCGCCTTAAAAGGGCGATACTCTACCACTGAGTTACTAGCCCGTTATCCAAAGGGGCAAAACAGTTTTGAAAAATAAATTACACGGTAACTCAAAGCAATAGAATTTGCCCTGAAATGCTTTTGTATGAATAATTAGTTCGATTTGAGGGGTGGTGGTATTGCGGGAATTTTACCCCGGAGATGAAATAAGGACTCAGAACCAGGGAACTTGTATCGTGGCGGATCGTTGGTTTGGGACTGAAACAAAAAAACCTAAAAAGTAAAAAGTTAGTCTGTCCCTTTTTTTACTTTTTAGCATTGAGAGCCTTTTTTTTGTGATTGGAACATCTAAAGAACATCTCACATAGAACAATAATTCACCTTTAATATGATTTTTTTGCATAATTTAAACATACAAGATGAATTAAGGACTTCTCACGTTACCTCAGAGATGAATTAATGAGATTTCCTTTGATCACTGTTTCACCTCGCAGGTGAATCCGGAACTGAGTGGTCAGGCGCTGGCGATGCATACCAGATGGTAAAGTTCTCTTATTATAGATTTAATTCTGTTACCAGAGGATATCGAGGTATTTGGTACATGGTAACCACATTCCGGGCAGGGAATCCAGGATGCTCTTCTGCATTTTTGTGCTACCAGCCATACGCTCCAGTCTGGAAACAGTACAGCAGAACGGCAAATCACTTTTTTAAATCCTGCCTTTTCAAGGAAAGCCCAAAGGGAGCTGCTGTTTAAAGAACGGACATGCTGGAAAGAATGAAATTGAGCACCACAGTTTCTGCAGAAGACAAAAGAATCCTTAAGATTTTCCTGGTTTGGGGTCGTGACAATGATGTATCCTCCTGAGGCCAGAATGCGTCTGCACTCAAGAAGCAGGTTATCAAGAACTGGCTGAAGCAGATGTTCGACAGTTTCGAGGAGAAATATTGTCTTAATGGAATTGTTTTCAAAAGGCAATGGCTTTCCGGCTTCGATTTGTTTGAAGCCCAGGAAGTTGTAATCACCTTTGAATCGTCCAGTAACTATCTTTTCGGTATTATCTGATACATCAGCCCCGTAAGTTTGAATCCCCCGGGCCAGCAATAAAGAAGTGAGGTGACCAGATCCACAGCCCAGGTCGAGGACAGGAGCACAGATGGAAGCTTTTTTTGAAGTCCAGGAAAGAAGTGCTGCTCCCCGTTGTTTGCTGAAATGCCAATTTTGCATTCCAGGTGTATCTTCATAAGCATTCCAGAAGCGTACGATTTTTTCGGGTGTCCATTCAACCTCAAAGAAATTCATACGGTGAATTATACGATTTTGTGTGGTTGAGATACAAATATTGGAAGAGAAGCATATTCTTTTGTGTGGACGGGATTATCGGGTATTTAAGTTTAAATGGAAAATAAAGTATCGGTTGAGAGAGGAGATTTATGGATTGAATATAGGGGGGTTGGAACGGTGAGGTTCTTTTGGTTATCTCGGAGATGAATTATTGATTTAGTGATGAGTTTCTGGTTCGAGGATAAATCTCTATTTTACCTCAGAGGAGAATTAAAGACTTTATCTTTGATCCTTATTTTACCCCGGAGGTGCCCCGAGGACTCTCTATTTCATTGTTTCACCTCGCAGATGAATTATCAGACCTCAAATCTGAGACATCGCCATCCATTTTTTCCCAATTCCACAAATAAATCCCAAAATCTTCAGGCATGAACANANACAATTCCTTGTTGTCATTCAGTTAGAGGTCAAAAATGGAAGGATTTAACAATAGAGGTGAACGGGCATTAACCAATACCGTCCTTTATTAATGTAGCAGAACAACGTAGCCTACGTGCAAACCATCTCTTTTAGAAATTCCAGTTCTTTGATCCTGCAACTCCGGGAGATCATTTTCGAAACCGCTGATCCACTTACCCCCAGATAAGTGCCCAGATTAATGCAGGAAAACCCAAAATGGCTGACTCCAACCAGTGCAAAGAGCTCTCTGGCAGTGGAGATCTCATTCATGCGACCACTGTGATCGATCAATTCTTCTCTTTTCCTGTTTATACAGACACCAACCCTGTCTATCAAAGAATCCAGAGTGACATTTTCCACTACATGCCTTGCCAGTCTCACCCTCCGATTTTTGTTAATCTCTATCATCTTTCCAACAAATTCCTCATCCCCTATCACCCACAATTCCGGATTTGAGAAACTCTGACAACCCTTGTTTGCTTTTCTGATTTTCTCTATTATCTCATCATTTCTGCAATAAGGGTCTCCTGATTGAATAAAGCCGCGGAAATTCTCCAGGCTCCCGAAGAGACCTATTATATCCTCCCTGTCGAGAATATCGTCCTTACTACCGTTTACCAGAGCATGATGTCCGCTCCATCTGTACTGATCCATTCCTTTAACGGTGCAGTCTTTACGCCTTACTGGGTTAAAATGAATGTAACGTATTGTTTTCTCGATATGCTCCTTATTTGCCTGAATTATCACAGAGGAAAACCGGCCGAAAACGGTCCCCTTGCGTTTATTAACTCTATTGAAATATTTGGCGAATACAAAGTTAATCCGCTGCATGAATTTGGAGATGGTTTCTTCGCTGGATTGAACTACCAGGTGATAGTGGTCATCCATGATAGACCAGGAGAAGCACTTGAAGGAGTACTTTTCCTTAGCGGTAGAGATCTGTTTGAGCAGGAAGTTCTTCATTTTCTCACTTGAGAAGACTTTGAGTTCAGGAATGCAGGCGGATCTGATTTGGTAGAAGGCGTTTGGGACGGTCATTCTCGGTTTGGTCGCCATGTGTCCTCCTTAGCTTTACAGATACTTATCCCGAGAGTTGTTCAGAGAAAAAAGAGAATAGCAAAAATCGGGGCAGAATTGAGTAATAGATTGATCTCTGAGGTGACCTCACCCCAGAGGTAGCTTTTTGTCTCAAGGCTTAGTCACTGTTTCATCTCTGGGGTAAACAGCTCAGATGGGGAATTCACCACTGACATGAATTATTGCTTAAATGTCCTGTATCACTATTTCATCTCCGAGGAGAGTGCTGAAAAATTTGTGTAAACCTCAGAAAAGGTGGTGTATGGATTATTTTAACCACTTAACACCAATGGAGGTTTACTGCAATGGCCAGAAAAGAACATGGCAACCCATTACTTCGCTCACTTATCAATGAGCGTGGAATCAAGGACTTACAAGGAATCCATGAGTTAGTAAAGGAGCTGACAGGCTCCTTAATTCAGGAGATGCTTGAAGCAGAACTTGAGAATGATCTTGGCTATTCCAAATGGGATTAACGCGAAAAAGACACCACCAACAGCCGAAACGGCTATTCAGAAAAGACCCTGAAAAGCAGCCTTGGAGAGATACCAATTAAGGTTCCCGGGAATTTGAGCCACAACTGGTAAAGAAACACCAGACCGATATATCTGTGATTGAGGATAAGATTCTTTTTTTTTGTACGCACAGGGGATGTCAACCTGAGATATTCAAAAAACGATTAATGAGCTCTACGGGACATCAGTAGATGACACAATGGTATCGCGGATAACAGAAAAAAAGACTTCCGGTGGTTCAGGAATGGCAGCAAAGGCCACTTGAAAAGACTTATCCGATGTTAATTCTTGATGCAATACATCTTAAGGTTCGGGAAGAAGGTGTGGTTGTTACCAAGGCTGCTTACATTGTTATTGGAATAAATAATGATGACTTAAAAGATGTCCTTGGGATTTGGCTTGGAGCAACTGAGGGAGCAAAGTTCTGGTTAGGTGTTCTTAATGAACTGAAAGCACGTGGTGTTGAAGATATACTGATAGCCAGCATAGACGGATTAAATGGCTTTGTAGAAGCCATAGAGGTGGCATTTCCCAGGACTGAGATACAACGCTGCATTATTCATCAGATTCGATCCAGTACCCGTTATGTGAGCTATAAAGACCGTAGAGAGTTTATCAATGATCTGAAACTCATATACAAAGCATCAACAGAAAACGAGGCCCTGAATGCACTTGAAGGTCTTGAGAGCAAGTGGTCCGAGAAATACAGGTTTGCTGTAAAGAGCTGGCGGGATAACTGGAATGAACTTAATACGATGTTTAAATACCCACCAGAAATCAGGAGATTGATATACACCACCAACGCCATAGAGAATTTTAACAGGCAATTGTGAAAAGTGACCAAAACCAAAAGTTCTTTTGTCAGCGATGATGCAGTTATGAAATTATTGTATCTGACGACTATGAAAGTGGTTGGAAAATGGACGATGCAGCTGCGTGACTGGGGACAAATAATCAGTACACTTTCGATTTACTTTGGCGATCGTGTGACAATGAAGAAGTAATGCTGTTAAACCTTGTAGTTCGGCAAGGGAAATCTGTGATCATACTACCTTTTGTCAACCTCTCCCCATGGGGGAGAGGTTCCCGTTACTGGAAACACTATTGCAATAACATAATTATGTTGTTATTTTATCTGTATTATTTAATACACCTACACTATATACCAGTTTACACAAAAAATTCCGCACTACCTCCGGGGTAAACCCAAATTCCCCCTCCCACCAAAAATTAAACTATTTTTCCTAAACACCCGTTCCTTTAAACATCCTTTGGTCCTCGTCTCATGATAAGATTCATCTTCGACAATCAAAACTCCCCGGCCTTCAATATGGCCGCCGATCTCTTTCTCCTTAGAAAGTGCTCGCAAAACAACCTTGTCTCTATCCGCTTCTACTCCTGGAACCCTCCTTCGATCACCGTTG
>JGI24712J26585_10004744_pt1 | contig 10238 bp, 6 predicted proteins | sample BioPla3DNA2_FD_26585 | JGI IMG/M metagenome (IMG submission 26585)
AAAATATCTAAAGAGACTCGTGAAGGTAAAATATTTGAAAATAAAGTATTAGTTGATCTAATGAAAAAAGTAAAAGAAAATAATTCAGTTCTACATTTATCGGGTTTGTTATCTGATGGTGGAGTTCATTCTCATATTACACATGTTTATGGTCTATTAGAAATGGCTAAAAAATTTGATATAAAAAAAGTTTGTATCCATGCTATTTTAGACGGAAGAGATGTAGCACCTAAGTCAGCAATTGGATTTATTGAGGAACTAGAGTCTAAAATAAATGAAATTGGTATAGGTGTAATTGCATCTGTATCAGGAAGATATTATGCTATGGATAGAGATAAAAACTGGGACAGAGTAGAAAAAGCATATGATGCAATTGTAAATGGAATTGGAAATAATAAAACATTTACAGCAGTGAAAGCTGTAGAAACATCATATGTTGAAAATATAACAGATGAATTTGTTAAACCAACAGTAATTACAGATAAAGCAGGAAATCCATTAGGGAGTGTAAATGACGGTGATGGATTTATATTATTTAACTTTAGACCAGATAGAGCAAGAGAGATCACTAGAGCAATAAATGATAAAGAATTTACATATTTCTTAAGAGAAGATAATCCTAATGTAAACTTTGTATGTATGACTGAATATGACGCCACAATAGATGCACCAGTTGCATATCCAGCAGAATTAACTACAAATACATTTGGTGAGATATTAAGTAATAATGGATTAAAACAATTTAGAACAGCAGAAACTGAAAAATATGCACATGTTACATTTTTCTTCAATGGTGGAAAAGAGGATGAATTTGAAGGGGAAGATAGAAAAGTTATCCCTTCTCCAAAAGTAGAAACATATGATTTACAACCAGAAATGAGTGCAAATGAAGTTACAGAGAACTTAATAAAAACACTTAACGAAGATAAATATGATGTAATAATTGTCAACTATGCTAATCCTGATATGGTGGGTCATACAGGTGTAATGGATGCAGCCAAAAAAGCGATTAAAGTTGTAGATGAAAGTATAAAAAAAGTAATAGATAAAGTTTTAGAAAAAAATGGAACTGTATTTATAACAGCAGACCATGGAAATGTTGACCTTATGGAAGATCCGGTTACGAAAACACCATTTACTGCACACACAACAAATCCAGTACCTTTAATAATTGTATCAAATGAATTTAAGAATATAAAATTAGAGGAAAAAGGTAAATTGGCAGATATTGCGCCTACAATGCTTAAACTTATGAACATCAATATACCAGCAGAGATGACTGGGGATATTCTTATAAAAAAATAAAATTAAAGGGGGAATAGAAATTGCATATATTTTTAACTGTTATTTTATTTATTCTAGCAGTACTTTTAATGGTTCTTATATTAAAACAACCAGATAGAAGTAATGGTATGGCAGCGGCATTTGGTTCTGGAGCATCAAATACACTGTTTGGCGTTGAGGAAAACGGTGGAACTATTGCTAAAATAACACAAGTAGTAGCAATATTATTTGTAGTTGTAGCTTTAGTTTTATATATTTATACTAGTAAAATGTAAGAAAATTGGCGATGTATATCGCCAATTTTTTTTAATATAATTATATACCTAAAACATGTAATGGAGGTGAAAAGTTTTATTTAGTTTTATAACTAAATAAAATTTTAAAACAATATGATGTTATTTGAAAAAAACTATGAGAATAAGAGACCAATCGCATATAGATTAAGGCCAAAAAATCTAGAAGATTATGTTGGGCAAGAGGAATTACTAGGCGAAGATAGAATATTAGGGAAATTATTAAAAAATAAAAAAATAGTAAATTCCATATTTTATGGACCACCAGGAGTTGGAAAAACTTCCCTTGCAGAAGTTATATCAAATGAGTTAAACTACAAGTTTGAACGTGCAAATGCAACAAATATCTCTGTTAATGATATAAAAGATATCGGAAAAATATCTGAAAATTATTTTAATACAAATGGTAAACAGACAATATTATTTTTAGATGAGATACATAGATTTAATAAATTACAACAAGATTCTCTCTTATCTTATACAGAAAATGGATTAATTACATTAATAGGAGCTACTACTGAAAATCCCTATTATACACTTAATAATAGTCTGCTTTCCCGTTCTATGGTATTTGAATTTAAACCTCTTAATAATAAAAATATATATGAATTAATAAAAAAATCTTTAACTTTGTATGAAATAAAAATAGATGAGGAAATTTTAGAATATATCTCAAATATAGTAAATGGTGATGCAAGGTCAGCACTAAATATAATTGAAATATTAATAGAAAGCAAAATGTCAGAAGAGATTACACTGGACAAATTTAAAGAATTATTTAAATATAAAATAAATTATGATAAAGTTGAAGATAAATATAATACAATATCTGCATTTATTAAAAGTGTAAGAGGAAGTGACCCTGATGCCAGTATTTATTGGCTTGCAAAAATGTTAGATGGCGGAGAGGATCCAAATTATATTGCAAGAAGACTTATGATATTAGCAGCAGAGGATATTGGTCTTGCAAATCCAGAAGCGTTAAATATAGCTGCATCTACATTAACAGCAGCAAAATCCATTGGTATGCCAGAAATTAGAATAATTTTAGCAGAAACAACAATATATATGGCAATCTCTTCGAAAAGTAATTCATGCTATAATGCAATTAATGAAGCAATGGAAGATATAAAAAATGGAATTGATTTGAAAGTACCAAAATATTTAACAGATTTAGGAAAAAAAGATTATAAGTACCCACATTCATATATTAATAATTTTGTAAAACAAAAATATTTACCTACAGAGAAAAAATATTATTTTGCTGGCGATAATAAAAATGAGAGATTGATAAGAGAAAAACTCTCTAAATTATGGGAAGATAAGTAAAAACCTATAAAAAAAAGATTGTATAATATACAATCTTTTTTTATATATAAATTCAAAATAGTAATTTACATTTTTACCAATTTAATTTAAAAATACACCTAATTTATAATTTATTTTTGAAAAAAAAATCAAACTCTTATACTATATTATAAAAGGGAAAAAATCTAATAAATAAAATATTATTTATAGAAACAGATGGAAATGGATAAGATAAAAATAATGCAAATAAAAATCATAATATAATTAAAATAAAAAATAAAATTAAAGTTGGATATAAAATTATAAAAATAACAAAAATATCCTATATGATTTTATTGGTTATTTATTAATCTTTAAATAGAAAAATTAGGATAAAAGTTACACATAAATTGTTGATAAAACTACTTGACATTTAATTTTAAAAATGTTATTATATTCACATAAGGAAACAAGAAAAAAATAAAAATAAAAATAAAAATAAAAATAAAAATAAAAATAAAAATAAAAATAAAAATAAAAATAAAAATAAAAATAAAAATAAAAATAAAAATAAAAATAAATATTTTTTTTAGCTTTTAAAGTTAATTAATTCACAAACGGTAAGAACTAAGAACTAAGAACTAAGAACTAAGAACTAAGAACTAAGAACTAAGAACTAAGAACTAAGAACTAAGAACTAAGAACTAAGAACTAAGAATTAATAACTAATAACTAATAACTAATAACTAAGAATTAAGAACTAATAACTAATAACTAATAACTAATAACTAAGAATTAATAAATAATAAATATTTAGGAGGAGATGAATATGGAATATATGAGAGTTAGTAATGTGGAGGAATTACAAGAGCTAATCAACAGAGTAAAAGAGGCACAAGAAAAATTTTCAACTTTCACTCAAGAACAAGTGGACCACATTTTTAGAATGGCGGCATTAGCAGCAAGTGATGCAAGAATTAAACTAGCAAAATCGGCAGTTGCAGAAACAGGAATGGGGATTATAGAAGACAAAGTTATTAAAAACCATTTTGCATCAGAGTATATTTACAATGAATATAAAGATCATAAAACATGTGGTGTATTAGAGGTAGATAATTCTTATGGAATTAAAAAAATTGCAGAACCAATTGGAGTTTTAGCTGGAATTATACCAACAACAAATCCAACATCAACAGCAATATTTAAAGCTTTAATATCACTTAAAACTAGAAACGGTATTATTTTTAGCCCTCATCCAAGAGCGAAAAACTGTACAATTGAAGCAGCTAAACTAGTACTAGAAGCAGCAGTAAAAGCAGGAGCTCCAGAAGGGGTAATTGGCTGGATTACAGATCCATCAGTTGAGTTAACACAATATTTAATGCAAAACTCTAATATGATATTAGCTACTGGGGGACCAGGAATGGTTAAAGCTGCTTATTCGTCAGGTAGACCAGCAATAGGGGTTGGAGCAGGAAATACACCGGCAGTTATTGATGAGACAGCACATTTAAAAATGGCAGTAAGTTCAGTTCTAATGAGTAAAACTTTTGATAACGGTATGATTTGTGCTTCTGAACAATCAGTTATTATTGTAGATGAAGTATACGAAGAAGTAAAAAAAGAGTTTTTAGAAAGAGGAGCATACATACTTTCATACGATGAAAGAATAAAAGTAGGGGAAACTATTATAAAAAATGGTAACCTAAACTCAGCAATTGTTGGACAACCTGCTTATAAAATTGCAGCAATGGCTGGAGTAACTGTACCAGAAGATACAAAAGTTTTAATTGGTGAAGTAGATTCTACTGATATATCAGAACCTTTCTCACATGAAAAATTATCTCCTGTTTTAGCTATGTACATTGCAAAAGATTATAAAGAAGCAATAGATAAAGCAGTAAGATTAGTTGAATTAGGAGGAATAGGACATACTTCAGTTATGTATACAGACCAAGTTAAAAATCAAGATAGAATTGATTATTTTGGAAGTAAAATGAAAACAGGAAGAATATTAATAAATACACCATCATCTCAAGGTGGAATTGGTGACTTATATAACTTTAAATTAGCACCGTCTCTAACACTAGGATGTGGATCATGGGGGGGAAACTCAGTAAGTGAAAACGTTGGAGTAAAACACCTTATGAATACAAAAACAATTGCTGAAAGGAGAGAAAACATGCTTTGGTTTAGAGTTCCTGAAAAAGTATATTTTAAATATGGTTCATTACCAATAGCTCTACAAGAATTAAAAGATGCCCATAAAAAAAGAGCATTTATTGTTACAGATAAAGTTTTATATGACTTAGGGGTAGCAGATAAAGTAACAAATACACTAGAAGAATTAGATATAGAATATGAAGTTTTTTATGATGTACAACCAGATCCGACACTTTTAAATGTAAGAAATGGTGTTAAAATTATGAATTCATTTAATCCTGATGTTATAATAGCTGTAGGTGGAGGTTCACCAATGGATGCTGCTAAAATAATGTGGGTAATGTACGAACATCCAGATGTTAAATTTGAAGATTTAGCTATGAGATTTATGGATATTAGAAAAAGAATATATAAATTCCCAGAATTAGGTAAAAAAGCTAAGTTAGTAGCTGTACCAACTACATCAGGAACTGGTTCAGAAGTTACACCGTTTTCAGTAGTTACAGATGAAAAAACAGGTATTAAATATCCAATAGCTGACTATGAATTAACACCAAATATGGCTGTTATTGATACAGAATTTGTAATGACTATGCCAAAATCAGTATGTGCATATGGTGGGATAGATGCATTAGTTCATGCTGTAGAAGCTTATGTATCAGTACTTGCTAATGAATATACTAACGGACTTGCATTAGAATCAATCAGACTAGTATTTAAATATTTACCAGATTCATATAGAGATGGTAAAAATAACTTAAAAGCAAGAGATAAAATGCATAATGCTGCAACTATGGCAGGNATGGCGTTTGCAAATGCTTTCTTAGGAATTTGTCACTCAATTGCACATAAAATTGGTTCAAAATTTGGAGTGCCACATGGACTTGCAAACTCAATATTAATACCATATGTAATTAAATTTAATGCAAATGATGCTCCTAAAAAACAAGCAGCTTTCTCACAATATAAATATCCAAATGCAAAATTTAGATATGCAAGAATAGCAGATTATTTAGGATTAGGCGGAGCTACAACTGATGAAAAAATTGATAATTTAATAAAAGCGATCCAAAATTTAAGTGCTGAAGTTGGACTAGCAAACTCTTTCAAAGACCTAGGTATAACAGAGAAAGATTTCTATGACAATTTAGATGATTTATGTGAACAAGCATTTGATGACCAATGTACAGGTGCAAACCCTGCATATCCATTATTATCAGAAATAAGAGAAATACTAATAAATGCATATAATGGGGAAAAAATATAAGCTTAGTATAGGGGAATTTTAATTCCCCTATATTTTAACAAGTAAAAAATAATAAAGGAGTATTTTAATGAAAAGATTTTTAAGTCCTTTTGAAACTGCAATTGAAACATCAAAAAAATGNGTATTCAAATCAAATATGAAATTTATAGAGATACTTTTATTAGGTATGCTTGGAGGTTTTTTCATAAGTTTAGGAGCACATGGATCAATAGTTATATCGCAAACTTTAGGTAATATTGATGAGGGATTAATGAAATTTGCAAGTGCATCAATATTTCCAGTTGGACTTATGCTTATTGTTATTGCTGGTGGTGAACTTTTTACAAGTAATAACATGATTAGTTTTTCATTTATTGAAAAAAAAATTAAATTTAGAAATGTTATGAAAAATTGGATAATTGTATATTTTTCAAACTATATTGGAGCGTTATTATTTGCATTTGCAATAGTATATAGTGGTATGTATACAAATAGTGGAGTGAATAATAGTGCTGGAGAACTTCTAGTGGGAATAGCTACAAAAAAAGTAAATTTAAATTTATACGAATTAGTAATAAGAGGGATATTATGTAATATTGTGGTTGTAATGTCGGTATGGATGGCAACTGCTGCACAAGATGTTGTTTCAAAAATAAGTGCATGTTGGTTTCCAATAATGCTATTTGTGCTATCTGGATTTGAACATAGTGTTGCAAATATGTTTTATCTACATGCAGCACAATTAATAAATGCGGATATAACATTCACACAAGTTTTTTCTAATTTAATACCTGTTACTATAGGAAATATTATTGGTGGAGGAGTCATAGTACCGTTTATATTTTATTTTGCAATATACAGACCATATTGTAAAAACAATTAGGAGGAGAAAAATGTATAAGGAATGGGAAAATTATAAAAAAGGAAGATGGAACGAAGAGATAAATGTAAGAGATTTTATACAAAATAACTATACACCATACGAAGGAAATTCTGATTTTTTAGAAGGACCTTCAGAAGATACATTAAAATTGTGGAATGAAGTTAAAGACTTATTTGAATTAGAGATAAAAAAAGGGTTATTAGATGCAGATACTAAAATAATTGCAGGGATAAATAACCATGAAGCAGGATATCTTGATAAAAATTTAGAAAAAATAGTTGGATTTCAAACGGATAAACCTTTAAAAAGAGCAATTATGCCATTTGGTGGAATTAGAGTTGTTAAAAATGCACTTAATTCTTATGGATATGAGCTTGATAAAGATGTAGAAAATATATTCCATACAGTTAGAAAAACACATAATGACGGAGTATTTGATGCATATACAGAAGATATGAGAAAAGCTAGAAGTTCTGGGATAATAACAGGTTTACCAGATGCATATGGTAGAGGAAGAATAATAGGTGACTACAGAAGAGTAGCTCTATATGGTATAGATAAATTAATAGAGGATAAAAAAGAGCAAAAAAAACAATTGGATAGAGACTTTATGGAAGAGGAGATAATAAAAAGAATAGAGGAAACTTCTGAACAGATAAAGGCTTTATATGAATTAAAAGAGATGGCAAAAAAATATGAATGTGATATCTCACTACCTGCTAAAAATGCAAGAGAAGCAATTCAATGGACGTATTTTGCATATTTAGGTGCAATAAAAGAGCAAGATGGCGCAGCAATGTCTTTAGGTAGAGTATCAACATTTTTAGACGTTTTCATAGAAACAGACTTACAAAAAGGTTTAATCACTGAAAAAGAAGCACAAGAATTAATAGATCAATTTGTAATGAAATTAAGAATGGTGAGATTTTTAAGAACACCAGATTATAATGAATTGTTCTCAGGAGACCCAACATGGGTAACAGAATCAATTGGTGGTATGGGAATTGATGGTAGAACATTAGTTACNAAAACAAGTATGAGATTTNTAAATACATTATATAATTTAGGTGCAGCTCCTGAACCAAATATTACTGTACTNTGGTCAGAAAAATTACCAAAAAACTTTAAAGATTTNTGTGTGAAATTNTCTATTGATACAAGTGCAATTCAATATGAAAATGATGATACAATGAGAAGATATTATGGTGATGACTACGGTATTGCATGTTGTGTATCTCCAATGAAAATTGGTAAACAGATGCAATTTTTCGGAGCACGTGCAAACTTAGCAAAAGCACTATTATATGCGATTAACGGTGGTAAAGATGAGAGAACAGGTGAACAAATCTCTCCAATGTTTAGCCCAGTATCATCAGAATATCTTGATTATGATGATGTAATGAAAAGATATGAATATGTAATGGATTGGCTAGCTAAATTGTATATAAATACTTTAAACATTATCCATTATATGCATGATAAATATGCCTATGAAAGACTACAAATGGCATTACATGATCTTGATATAGAAAGAACATCTGCAGCTGGTATAGCAGGATTGTCAGTAGTTGTAGACTCGTTATCAGCTATAAAATATGCAAAAGTAAAAGCTATTAGAAATGAAAATGGATTAATAGTAGACTATGAAATTGAAGGAGAATACCCATCATTTGGGAATAATATAGATAAAGTTGATCAAATTGCAATTGATGTAGTGGAAAAATTTATGAAAAAGTTAAGAAAACACAAAACATATAGAAATTCTACACCAACATTATCAATACTTACAATTACATCAAATGTTGTTTACGGTAAAAAAACAGGGAATACTCCATGTGGTAGAAAACAAGGGGAACCATTTGCACCAGGAGCAAATCCAATGCACGGTAGAGATGAAAAAGGTGCGATAGCGTCATTATCATCAGTTGCAAAAATACCATACGAATATGCATTTGACGGGATATCTTATACATTCTCTATTGTACCAGGAGCATTAGGTAAAGAGGAAAATGAGAGAATAAATAACTTAGAATCTATATTAGACGGGTATTTTTTACAAGGTGGTCACCATATGAATATAAATGTGTTTGATAAGGAAACACTTATTGATGCAATGGAACATCCTGAAAAGTATCCACAACTTACAATAAGAGTATCTGGATATGCAGTTAATTTTGTTAAATTATCAAAAGAGCAACAATTAGATGTAATTAATAGAACTTTTCATAATAGATTTTAAAAAAAGAGAAATGGGGTGATAATATTGGAAACAGTTGGAAGAATACATTCATTTGAAACATGTGGAACTGTAGATGGGCCTGGAATAAGAGTTGTAATTTTTATGCAAGGGTGCTATTTACGTTGTAAATATTGTCATAACCCCGATACTTGGAATATGAATAATGGTAATATCTATACAGTAGAAGAAACCTTAAGCGAAATATTAAAATACGAAGTTTTTATGAAAAAAAGTGGTGGAGGCGTAACTATATCAGGAGGAGAACCACTATTACAGGCAAAATTTTTAGAGAAACTTTTCATAGAGTTAAAGAAAAAAAATATAAATATAGCAATAGATACTTCCGGAAATATAGATTATAATAGAGTAAAAGATACAATTCAATATGTGGATCTATTTTTATTAGATATAAAAAGCATGTATAGTGAAAATCACTTTGAATTAACAAAGGCTAAATTAGAATTAACGCTTAAGTTCTTAGAAAATATAGATAAATTAAATAAAGTGATATGGTTACGACATGTGTTTATCCCAGGAATTACAGGAAGTGAAGATGAACTTATTAGAATAAAAAATCTTAAAAAGAACTATAAATCAATAACTAAAATAGAAATTTTGCCATTTCATAAAATAGGTGAATATAAATGGGAAGAGATGGGATATGAGTATACTTTAAAAGAGCAACGTGAACCAACAGCCAAAGAGATAAAAATAGCTAATGAAATAATAAAGTAAAATAGAGTTTAGAGTTTAGAGATTAGTTATTAGAAAAACAAAAACAAAAATCAAAATTATAATTTTAACACGGATAGACACAGATTAAATTCAAAAGAAATTAACCGC
>JGI24712J26585_10004745_pt1 | contig 10237 bp, 12 predicted proteins | sample BioPla3DNA2_FD_26585 | JGI IMG/M metagenome (IMG submission 26585)
TTAACAATGTAAATCCCTGTATAAGGAGATACTAGGAAATAGTCAGGATGAGTTTCTGGTGTAATCTTTATTGACTTTGCCTTCATGTCGTCCAAAGAACTAAATTTAGGTGCACTAGATGTTATATCATAAACAACTTTTTCAGTATAGTTAGTCTCAGCCATTGCTACTTGTGCAGGAACTAAAGTTGTAAAACCTAACACTCCCGCCATTGCAAAGCATCCTAAAGACTTAGAATTAATACACTTATTTAAATTTTTTGCTATTACAGCATCTCTCACTAAAATTCTTATATTTTTCATTTAAATTCCCCCTAATTATTTATTTTTAATTTCACTATATTATAAAACTTCAGTAAAACTAAATAGTGTTGAAAAATATCCCTATGTTGTTAGGAAACAGAAGTGATACTATTATAAATGAACACATCATTAAGGGAATCAGAGGAACACTTATAGTATCCTTCCTAAAGTTTATAACATTCTTATTTATCCAAGGTATACAACATACACCATAAAGGGCAAAAAAACCTAGGATAAAATAAACACTATAAAAGTTTAACCAGGTAGTAAACATAGGGGCTATTAAAATGTCTATAGTCCCTATACCCTCTTCACTACTTATCATCTCAGTTATAGTAAACACTATAAATAAGAAAAAGAAAGAAATACAAGTTACTAATAAATTCCTATTTATTAAATAATTAACTATAAATACTAATGGATAAAAAGCTAGGATATACCTCCTTTTAAACCATCTATACCTATAGTCAAAATATGAAACATAGACTAGGAACAACATACAAGTAACTATAGCTAGGGCAATTAGAATAGAACTAAATTCATAATTAAATCTCAAATTATTCATCACCCCTTACAACACTATAAGTTTGTATTTCCTTAACATCAACTAATTGTTCACCAAGTAAATTCTTTATAGGAACATTTTTTACTATAGCCATATTAGTTGTATAAGTAGAATATGTCTTCTGTGGATTAGAACCTCCCATAGTTGAGGTTTCTCTTTTGTATTTCTGAGCCTGTCTCAAAGAAGCATTGTAATTAACTGCTATATCTATTGTTACACTAAGTGTATTTTCAACCAAGGACTGAACTTCTGATAAGCTATTACATGCTACATCAACTACTTGAGCAATATCCCCATTTTTATAGATAGAAACTATATATTGAGGCACCGCTTCTGCACTAGGATTAGGTTGATTAAAAATAGTAATTATATTAATAATGTAAATACCAGTAGATTTAAGATAACTAATACTATGCTCGGTACTGGTCTCTAAAACCTTGAACAAGTAATTCGAAGCTGTTACCCTATCAACTACTACAGGATTCTTCTTAACAGAATAAACTCTAATATCTTCTCCTGTAAGATAACCCTCTGATAAGAGACTTAAGTCCTGAGGAGCAGTTGAGTAAGTAGTACTATAAGCTTTAACACCATTACTCAAAGCCCTTTGAAATCTAGCTTGATTTGTCTGTAGTATCTGCTGATCAATATTTACTAGAAAGAATATAAAAATACCTGTTAAGAAGAATAAAGAAAAGATAACATGAGCTGAACCTTCATTGACTTCTTCTGGTCCTACCAGAGCATCTATTTCATCCATCTAATCCACCTTCATACTCCCTTCACCTGATAATCCAATATTTTCACTACCAGGATCTAGTATTTTATAAAGTCCATCTAAACTAGTAGAATTAGCTTTATAAATAACTTGTATCATCTCTCCTCTATTTAAAGCAACTGTAGGTATTTTAGAGCCATTAGTTGAAGCACCTAGGTATACTTTATTAAATGCATTATTGTAGGTATACTTATAGTACTCAATCTTATAATCACTGGCATAAAAGTTCATTTTATTAAACTTAGGATATAAATCATCCTGAATGCCTTCGTTTATTTCTCCAGTAGTAGCTATAGCATCAACTAACCTGTAACAAAGAGTATCAACCCTAGATTGTGCAAAACTCTCTATTGCTCTCAAACCACTCCAAGTTAGAGTCATTATAAAAGCAAATACAAATAATATAAGTGTCAAGGTAGAAACCATTCCACCTGCACGTCTATTATTAAAGGGTTTTATTATTCTGAGCTTCTTAAATTTAATAAACACTTTACCTCCTCCTTTATTTTTTAATTAGCTCTATAAAGGTTTCATACCATAAAACCTTTATACAACTAGGGGAGAATGTCTCCCCCATTACTTTTAAGGATTGTTTATTTGAAGAGAATTTATACTGTCAGTACTTGTCTTGAGCTTATTAAGACCTGAGTTAACACCTGCAACAGCAAGTACTAAAATAGCTAAAGCAGCTGCTCCAACTAAAACAAGACCTAAAGTCTTTACGAAACCTCTTCCTGCTTCTTGAGCGTTATCGTCACCTCTTCTGTTAGAGAAAGGTTTAGCTAATCTGCTCTTTTTTAATCCTTGAATAAGATTTGTTTTGTTAATTTTTAAATTTCTCATTTTTTAATTCCTCCCATTTAATTTTATTTTTAGTTATAATTTATAAAATAATTGAATTATGAAATCCTCCAGGAATATCATATCCAATACTATCTTTTTGTTCTTGTCTTCTCTGCCTATCCTTTAGTCTCACATCTTTTGAACTATTAAAGAACAAAGTATAAACAGCTATAGATGCACTAATTATGACTACTGCCACTAAAAGGCCTATCCACATTCTTCCCATAGCCTGGGCATTGTCATCTGCTCTATTATTAGAAAAAGGTTTTATAATTCTATTCTTAAAACTCATTACATAACACCTCCAACATTAAGGTTAGTAACAATACCTACTATTATTCCTCCAATTGCTAGGAATAAGGAACCATAAATTAAAACATTACAAATTGACCCTTTAGTCCTTAAAGAAGACATTATGGATGATTTAACTATAGACATGTGATTGTTCTGATGAACTAGGATTTTACCCCTTACCCTATCTGTATCAGTATTCTGTAACAATAACAAATATTCAACTAACTGTTTGAACTTCTCATGAATACCTGGACTGTTAATAATTAAATCAAATGCCTTTTCCCTGTCCTCTCTGTATCTACTTAAGAACACTAGGAAGTACTTTCTAAAAATAACAGCTTCGTAACTTAATCCTCTAAGAACCAACTCCACTTTCTTGTGCGAATTAGCATAAATGTAACTCTCAAGTTTAGCAAACTCAAAATCTATATCCTTCATCAAAACTTTATTCAGTTGCCACAAAATAACATCAGGAGCATACATTATCATAGCTACAATTACAATAAAATGCACTATAAGCTTAAGACCTCCAATAGAACTTAAGTCTTTCTTTATACTAATTAGGACATCATAAAGTGTTGCAGAGTCAACAGTCAAGTATCTTTGATAATTCGCCAGCTTTTGGGAATTAGACATTATAACATTTTGTTCTTTCAATCTATCCATAGCTTGGAATTCAATTCCTTCAGTCAGAGCAAGGTAATCAGCTTCAGTTATAGTAAAGGCAATACCTCTATTTTTAGTAAATACTTTAGCCTTAGAGTTATAATAATTAGTAGCTATGATAGAAACTGATAACACAACAGAACAACAAAGCAGAATAATCTTCATCACTACAAAATCTCTAATATTGAATTCCTCAAACAAATAGAATAATCTTGTATCTATAGTTCTAACTTTCTGTTTACTAGGCATAAAGAAGTTTATCATTTTTCTGACCATTAAGGATTCAGTAAACCTTTCACCTCTAAAGACTATGTTATCTTTGTAGTCTGTATAAACTAGGAAACCAATCAGTGTTAGGATAATTACTATAGAAAATAAAATAAAATATAAAATTTAAATCACCCCCTGACTAAACATTACTTTCAAATGCAAAGCATAAGCCGAAACCTGTCATAACAACTACTATGCACAAAAACCCTAGAGTCTCATTGTATTGAAAATTCATTATCTCTCCTAAGTAGTTACCTAGGAATCTTAAACCAATACATCCAGCCAAGGCAACTAGACAACTAAGCTTTTTATCAATAAATCCTTTAAAGCCTAGTAATTGTAATCTAAAAATATCCAGACCTTGCTTACATATCTTATTAACTTCATCAGTAGGATCTATACCTTCTTCATCATAATTTTGTAAGATATCTATTGCACCTATACTATAACTATCACCTGAAACAGTTCTAAGAAATTCATAAGCCTGTTTTTTATCCATCCTATAAATCCTAAGAAACTCTTTATAAATTTCTCTCACTACAGGCCCTGCTGAGAATATCATGTCCTCTGCCGCTGTCATTATAGTTCCGTTAGAAAGTAAAGAAGTAAAGCTTGTAAAACTATTTAGTAGACTTATCCTTATTCGAATGCACTTCTTGGTAACAGAGCTCTTAAGCATGTAGAAAGGTATTATTATACACACAATCAACAATGAAACACTTAAATACCATACAGGACTAAACACATTCAGTAAAGTAAATACTAAAATGGAAATAGATGGCACTAATGTTATACACAATGACGCTAGGACTTCGCTTTTAAGATTATCTACATAAATTAAATAGAAAGACCTAGTAAGGTATTCTAATAAAATCTTTACAAGTGAGATCTCCGAAAGGGCATTATAAATTGCATTAAAAGGAAAAGGTAACCCAAAATGCTTCCTCTTATCTAAAGTGAAAAACAAATACAATCCATAAACTAACATAGTGAAACTAAAAAGAACAATAACAATCAGCAAGTTACTTACTATTTTCGAAATCATAATTATAACTCTCCAATCTGTTCATTCTCTCAACTACATTAAAGCTAGGGTTCCTTCCTTTAAAGAATTCTATAGTTGAACTAGACAAAGGTTGAACAAACTTTAATGGATAATATCCCTCTCTAACTCTCTCTGCTTTGAATATTAATCTAGGTTCGAAGTTGTCTATATCCTTCTCTAACATAGATGGAATTTCCCAAACTGAGTCTATGTAACGAACTCCTGTAGCTTCATCACCAACATTATCTACAGCAGGAACTATGATAATGTCAATATTACTAATAACATAGTAGAGAGCACTCCTCTCATTAGTGAATATATTATCTCTAATTAATAACTGAACTACCATTCTTATAAAATCCCAAGCACTAGGTGCATGGCTCGTTGTAATGGTTCCTTTAGAAGAACGCTGACCTGCTTGTAGAGCTGTAGCGGCTTCCTTACCACTTCTAGTCTCACCGTTTATCATAATTGAAAGACCAAATCTTAGAGAGTCTTCAAGTGCTTTTTCAGGTTCTACATTTATTGCTCTTAATTGCTTAACTATAAGATGTGGTATCTTTTGTAACTCTAACTCGAATGAACTTTCTATAGTACCTACAACTGTACCAGAAGGGTATCTAGAAGCAATTCTCCTAAGTAACGTTGTTTTACCTGCTGCCTGGTCTCCGCTTATAGCTAATCTAGGATAACACTCCATCAAATCATCTAACCATTTCTCAAATGCTTTAGTAGTACTACCTATCTCTAATAAGAAAGCAGTTGTTAATGTGTTAGGATAATGTCTTCTTATATTGAACTCGTAATACCTACTATAAGGAGGACAAGTTATACTAACTCTATCTCCATTTAATGAATCAGTAGATACACTAGGATTAGCTGAATTTAAAGTAAAGTTAGGTGCACATGAAGAAAGTCTATCTACCACTGGTTGGAGATCTCTTTCTTTAACACAAACTTTATCTAATTTAACATCAACTCCAGAAACCTTAAACCAAAAACAATCAGGAGCGAAACACCCTATCTCTTCGATTTTAGGATCGGCTTTCGACTCAGGTTGCATATAAATAAGCTCATCAACAATAGTCATACCATAAGATTCTTGATAAATGACTTGAGCTACTTTTCTCAGTTTAACTTCATATTCAGAGTCTTTAGGTATAAGTAATTTCTTTATTTTAGTTAAACCTATTCTCTGATTAGAAGAAGTTAAACCAGATGGTTCTCCATAATAATTAATGTAATACTGACTAAGCACAGCATCTAAAGTTCTAACCTTAAGATCATAAGAACATAACCTAAGATAAATTAACTCTAAAACCTTCTTTCTAGCTTTAGGATCTAATTTGGAGCATCTTACTAACAAAGTACTATCATCTTCTTTAACAGTAGGAGTTGCGAAGCTTTTAAATAAAATCTCCCTGATAGGTGCAATAGCTTTAACTTCTTTACGAAGATCTTCTTCTAGATCTTGCGAAATCTTTTGTCTTAATTTCTGCAAAGCATTGAACCCTTTTATAACTTTAGCCATTAATTACTTCCTCCTTCCTACCTTTCTTTTCATTAACTAACCCCTCTAGTGTGTTGACAGATTCAACGGTAACAGGTTTCAATCTAAACAAGTCCCCAAATAATCTTTTCTTTTTCTTCCTATTACCATTAAACATAGAATCAGTAATGGTTAGGTTCTTAGAAATTATAGTACCTAACTTATCCAATCCTGAATAGACAGGAGAAGATTTAATAACCGATAAAGCTATTTTCTTCTTGTTTAGTATAGAGGTTAAGTTATCGTCTTCTGTAATACACACAAGAGAACCCTTCTTGAAGTTCTTCTCAAATAAATCAAGAGTAGGGAACACATCTTTATTATACCTATTAACTATGTAGAAACCATCAAATATCTGCTTTTGTATTTCTTCTTGATATTTCTCAACATTCAACATATTTTGATCTAAAACATAGAAAGGGGTTATGTCTAATCCACTATCTACCAACTCTTGATAGAGAGCAAAGTCGACATCAATAATAACTGCATTGAATTTAGTCTCCAACTCTTTTAAAATGTAAACAACTTCTGCATATCTTTTCTCTAAATACCTTGTTTGCTTAACTCTAGTTCCAGGTAATAAGAAAAATCCATTTGTATCTATAAGGTTCTTATTAAAATCTAAATCCATTTCTAGGGCTATTGCAGATATTAGGTTATCCAATGTTGGATAACTATCCTTTAACTTTAATATTGACATTAAATCATTACCATAACTAAAATCAGCCAAAGCAATTTGACCTTTTATTTTAGATTGGGTTAACATGGACAATAGTAAAGCTATTGTAGACCTACCACAACCACCCTTCTTGGATGTAACAGCGTAAATCAAATTACCAACCTCCCCACTCTAATTTGATTCTGATTCTTCATCTGTCTTTTCCCCATCTTTAACTACAGAATCGGAAACTCTATAAGTCTTTTCAAGAGGCTTTTGATTTAAGTCATTGTACTTAGCACAATAAAGAGAACCTTCCTTCATCGCATTATTTACATCTGAACTCTCAGAGTTTGTAACATCAAATATTACAAATCCAACTATAGTTTTATTATCTTCAATTGGAGTCCCATTTGTAGACCTAACATCTTTAATTCTTATTTGAGGAACAACAACAGCGTCCTCTTTATTCTCATCCTTATAAGTTAACTTTATAGCAACCATATCACCAGGCTTTATTGAGTTAGCAACAGAACCTGTAACTGTAACAGGGAAAGAAACCTCTATATTCCTTTCTAGATCTTCTAACTCTTTAATGTTTGTAACTGTTATAGGTGAGTTAGCGTATAAATAAGTCGCTGCCACAGAACTGTCTATGATATCTGAATTAATTACCAACTTATTAAGATCTAAAGAAGTCTTCGAAGAAACGTACGCTTCCTTATACTTACCCTTCAGACTATGACCAGGCTCAACATCCTCAGTTAATAAATACTGTTTTATGGATTCACCTCTTGCAGAAATTCTACCATACAAATAGCCTGCCACTGTACCTCCTGTTGCTAGGATTACTAAAAATAAAACTATAAGAATAACTGTCTTTCTACTTACCGTAGATTTCATAAAATCTCCCTCATTTCTCTTTCATTTAATTTATTGAAAAAGTACAGGGTAAAATCCTTCACTATACAATTGTCTTATCATCGAATCACTATAGTACTTTTTATGAACAGTAAACATAAACAACATATGATTAGGTCTAGGAGATTGTCCCATCCTAATTAAAGTCGAAATAACATCTAATTCATCAGTAACTATAGTAAAAGTAAATGGGTCAACTAGGCTCATTTTTGCATTAACATAAATGTTTCCTTCTTCGTTATAGGTCTTAACTTTAACTTCACCTCTACCAGTAGTAACGAGCTTAGGAACTCTAAGAGCTTCAGACATAATACTTTCATAATCTCCAGAGCTTACATCTACATACTTAAAGAAACTTATAGCTTGCTTTCTAGTATTCTTCGGTCCTATAATCTTTAACCCAACTTCATCAACACCATGTCTAGCTTTGTATCCAATTATTATACCTAGGGCTTCAAGACCATCAGTATCTTCATTACAATAAGGCAAGAGATTTGAGAAGCCAGGATACATCTCAAGCAAAGTGGCAATAACTGTAGCCTTCTTCCTCCTATCACCTTGAACCTTCTCAGGCATTAGACCATGCCTCCATGATGGCGGACTAGTTGTATCAAAATGATTTACATCTAAATCATATTTTACTTCCTCCAAATACTTCTTTAAATCAGATAAGACTTTATTTCTTTTACCAGTTAGATATCCTAAAGGCTCTTCCATAATAAAATACCTTATAGGAATATCACGTAAAATTGTTTTCAAGAAATTACGCAACTGTACTTTATAATAACTATCAAAATTTACATTTAAGACTTCTATAACTGCTATAAAAGATTTATCTAAAGGACAAATAGCTATACCAGTACATGAAGTCGACTGGTCTATACCAATATCATAAGTTTTACTAGGGTCTAAAGTAAGCGAAAAATCTTCTATAAACTCCCTATAAATGTCACAACTACTTTCTCCATTTTTCAATAAACCCATAGTAATCTGTATCACATCTAATCCTCCTTTAATAAATCATTTATTGTCATACCACTAAATTCACTAGACATTTGTAGACCAAACATCATATTATAAATCAGCTCAGCATTAAAACCTTCCTGCATCAACTTCATAGCCTTCATTTTATCATCAACACTTCCATAACTCTTGATGTAATTAGAAAGACTTAAAAAATCTTTAGGAGTCTCTTTTTTCAATTTGAATCTTTTTATTCCGTTCATCTTTATAGAATCTAGGTCTACAAATGAGTCATCAAAGACACTTGTAAAACCTAACTCTATGCAAGACCGCTTATCAGTCTTCAATAATCTGTCTAGTACTTGACTGTAACTGATTCTCTTACCTAATACTTCAGTCTCATATCTTGATATAAATTTTATTAGATTACCACCACCATCTTCACCGCAAGCAAAGCACTTATACAAGTTTCTATTTATGTCTATTTTAAATGATGGATCCCAGTCTTCATGGAAGGGACAACAAATTGCTATACCTTGATTTGTTGCCACACTACCAGTTAATAGATTATAACTCTCCAAGTAATCCATGAATACTAACTTAGAGTTAAAATATTTGGAAGCTGATTCCAACCTATCTCTATTAACTTTCATTAATTAGAGTCCTCCCCTCTAACCTCAGAAAATTCAACATTAGCTCTAAATTTATGATTTTCATTTACATAAGTATCTAAAACAGTATTCTTTCTTTCCCTTATGAACTCTACTATAGCAGGCTCAACTCTATCATTCTCTTCATAAATATCCAGTAGAGCATTTAATTCTACTGCATCTACCTCATCCAACTTAAGAGCGTAAAGTCTCCATCTTTTTAACTTCTTCTCCTTTAAAGTAACTTTCTTTGTTACTTCATTTCCTAGGACATTTGTTAGAGTGGCTTTCTTTTTGCTATCACCAGAGATAACATAACACTCAAGAGAACCATTACTATCTATAGATAACTGTACATAAACACCAACCTCTCCAGCTTTACCTTTAGGTATATTATCAACTATTAATGAACCTAGGTATACGCAGTCTTCTTCTAGGGATGAGTTTCCAGAATACACCTTTATTTCCACTTCTTCTTGATTATCTCTAGTAGTACAGAACTCTCTAGATAAAGAGCATGGCAAAGTTGTATCTCTAGGTATTAGATTCATTACCCTAGAATCGGCTAATACTCCTATTCCATTTGATAAAACATCTAACACTGAAACGTTACCTTCTCCAAATTTAAGATTTGAAGCATGAACTGCTGCACCTANGGAAANTGATTCATCAGGATTCAACTTATTATAAACAGGTACATTATAGGAACTTGATAACATTTGTTGAAGAATAT
>JGI24712J26585_10004749_pt1 | contig 10226 bp, 17 predicted proteins | sample BioPla3DNA2_FD_26585 | JGI IMG/M metagenome (IMG submission 26585)
AAAAATATTCTTTTTGGAATGATGAAATTAATAAATTACTTTTAGGAGAAACATTGGTTATACCTGGGTTTGCTCAGGATATTTATATTAAAAATTTAGGTAATTAAGAAACAAAATAACTGAAAGAGGTATAAATAATGATTGATCCTACTAAAGATGGAATTACCCATATTAATATTTATAGCCAAGGAAAAACTGAGTTAGGTAGAATGTTGAGTAATTTTTATCGTTATTCCATCGAAACAAAAGATGGTCAATTCAATTCGGTTGAAGGTTATTGGTATTGGTTAGGTATAGAAGATTGTAAAGAAAAAGAGATATTAAGAAAATTATATGGATATACGGCTAAAAAAACAGGTAATAATTTAAAAGCACATTTTAATAGTAGGTTTGATGATGAATTTGAAAAAAAAATATTAAATGCAATTTGGTATAAAGTAAGAAGGAATACACATCTTTTTGTACCAGAGATATCTAAACTACCACTAGAGCATTATTATAATTTTAGTGGGAAAATAGTAAATGTAAAAAATAAATATCTATGGATGATTGATGGAATTGATAAAATGAGGAATTATATAATAGAAAAACAAAAAAGTGGTAATTAGAAATCCCGTTATATTGGGTTTCCTGAACCACAAAAACATGATGAAATTCGGGTTTGGTATTGAAATAGGAAAGAGATGATTATTTGGATAAACCAGAATTTATTATATGCCCTAAATGCGGGGCAGAAATTCAATATAGTAAATACTTTAATTCATACAGTTGTCTAACAATGTTTTGTGATTGGAGTAGTTTTAATCCACCAGAAGAAGATTATAAGAAAAGTAATGGTTGGCGAAGTGTAAAAATATCAGAAGGTAATTGGGATGAAATTTGTCCTGATTGTGTGGAGTTTGAGAAGAGATTAAAAGTGAAAGGAAAAATAAATGTATAGATATACTATTGGTGAAAATTGTTATGAAGACTATCATGAGTATGAAATTCTTCATAAAAACTTATTTACAAAAGAAGAATTTATGTATTTATGTAAAGAAGCCTTTAAAGAACTTGATTTTAAAATTAAAAAAGAAATTGCTGAATCACTTGCTTCACAAGGAACTCATTATATTGTCAAATCACTTACAGAAAAATATGGATTTATATTACCAAACAAAGTTATATGCCATATTCATTTAGGAGATTTATTTGAGCATTGGGGTGGGTGTGAAGAATGTCCTCACTCATATTATCTTAATGAAGAACTTAAATGCAATTCTGAAGATTGCAATATTAGACCATATGAAGATGAATAAAGTCAACACAAAATATCAAATTGGTCACGAAATTAAAAGGAGGAAAAATACATAATGGAAATTGAGGTTAAAGATTATTTATCGGAATCGGAAATAAAAGAAATAGTTCAACAAGAACTGAGGCTTAAAGTTAGACAACAATTTGATCTAAATAATATAGAAAGAATTTTTTCTAATTCGGCTTATCATATTGTATGGGAAGAAGTTAACAAATCTATTGATTATGATGTGACAGAGTTTATTAAAAATAAGGTTATTCAGATAATTAATGAATTAAGTGAATATAGCGTTTTTAGAGATAAAGGTGACTATATTTATGGTCGAGATAAAAATAGCATTGCCCAAGATTATCTTAACCAATATGTAGAAGAAAACAAAAATATAATTAATGATAGAGTTATTGAAATTATGCAGGGATTAGATAGTGAAAAATTAAATGACCAGTTATATGATTTAATTTATCAAGTTGTGGAAGATAGAATTATTGGAAAGAAAGAAAATTAATCATTTATCATGAAGGGAATACATATGAAATTTATTGATACCAAAGAAGTTATAACCTTAAAAGATTTTGAAGAAAAGTTTTGTAATAAATGTTATTGGCACATAAATAATAGATGCCATATAAGAATTGTAACTTTAGATTTTTGTTGTCATTCACAAGTAGAAAAATGGAAGTATAAACTAAACTTAGAAATGCCGTTATAATGGGATTTAAGTTTTAACCAAATAACGGTTTTGTAATGTTTTAGAAAGGAAATTGAAATATGAAAGATTTGTGGGAAAAGGTTTATAAATATGGTGAAAATGGTTTGTCTGAAGAAACCGTAAATGAAATTTTAGATATGATTGAAAAATGTATGCCATTAAAAGTAACTGGAAATGGTTATGGTATATCCTTTTGTCCCGTTTGTAAAGGGTCAGTATGGCAAAATAAAGATGAAAGTAATTATTGTTTTAGATGTGGGCAGAAGTTAAGTTGGTTTTAAAAGATTTTTAGAAGGAGATTAAATTGGAACTTAAAAATATATTTTACTTACATAGTGGCAGAATATTTTTATTAGATTGCAATGGATATTTAATAGAATGTACCGAAATGAGAGATGTTGCAGTAGATGGTAAGCAACATTTAGAAGTTAGAGAATCAACTGATCCACACATTATATGGAAACACTTAGTTGATTATAGGCAAAAGTGGTTGATGACGGTATCCACACAAAAAGGTTGTACTCATAATTGTCAATTTTGTGATGTAGCAAGATTACCGTTCAAAGGTAATTTAACCCAAGAAGAAATAGAATATCAAATTAAATTTCTTTTAAATAATACTGACTACATAAAAGAATGTAAAAAGGCGAAAATAGGTTTTGCTAGAATGGGTGAACCATCTCACAATTTAGATAATGTTCTTAATGTCATAAAAAGATTACCTGAAATATCAAAAGAACAAAATAAAAATATAAACTGGTTGCCTTGTTTTAATACAATATTACCAACACAGTGTAAAAACAATCCATTAGAAGTATTGGATAAAGTAATTGAGATAAAAGAAAGAAATTATAATGGATTCTTACATATGCAAATTAGTTGTAATAGTACGGATGAAGAAACTAGATTAAAGTTATTTGGTAATGCTAAAGTATTAGATTTAGAATCTATTATTACATATGTAAAAAATAAAAATATTAATAATAGAACAATTACTTTGAATTTTATTGTTATGAAAGATGTAGAAGTAGATGTAAATAAACTAAAAAAGATGGGACTTACAGGAGATAAATTTGCAGTTAAATTAATTCCATTAAATAAAACCAATAATGCAGAGCAACACGAACTAGAAACCTATGCCAACTATAGTAATTATGAAAAATTATTAGAATTAAGAGATGAATTTAAATACGTGGGGGTTCCTACTGTAGTTGATGCAATTGCTAAATGTGAGGAGGCGGGTTTATGTTGCGGTCAATTAGCCCAAATATACCAGTAGATAATAGAACTATATCAATTATCACCAACTTTGGTTGTAGAAGTAATTGCTGGTATTGTATTTGGAAAGGTCATGAATTGCAATATACAAATGAACCTACAGATTGGGAAAAGTTAAGGGAGTTTTTAATTGATAACCAACATAAAGGTAAGGTATCTGTATCTGGTGGAGGTGATTGTTTATATAGATATGATAGATATGTTGGTTGGTGGATTAAGTTATTTGAAATTACCAATGAATTAAATATGCTTGTTGATGTACATACAAGAGAAAAGTTTACTCATCAATCCTTCTGGAGAAAACATATTAATAAATGTGTATTTTCAAGTGATAGGTTAGAAGATGATCAGGAATATCTTGAATATCTTTCTAAATTAACTAAAGTAAGAATTACTCATTTAGTTACAGCAGATACCACTTTTGAAATGATAGATGATTATCTTAATATTCAACAGAAGATAGGTTGTCAATTTACTATTAAAGAATTGGTTGGATATGATGACGGAGGTATGTATCAAAAGATAAGAGACAAATATCCGAATATTTTTCATTTAGATACTGGAGATTACAATGTTTATTATATGCCTGATAATACCATTAGAACGGCATTCTTATAGTGTTGAAATAAAAGAACGATTTTATCACATTATTTAGGAAGGAGATTATATGGATAATAATTGTATTTATACTTTAGTAGAGCCTGATTGGAGTACATGGGAATGTTCTAATTGTAAAGATTTGTGGACATTAACCGATGGTACTCCAGAAGACAATCATATGAATTATTGTCCTCATTGTGGGTATAGAATTGTAGAAAATAAAATAGAGACAGAGATATTTGATGAAGATATTTAGAATAAAAAATTAAATTGGTTCAAACTTTTACAAAAAACACAATATAAAAATGAAAGGAGAATTAGTATATAAGTTGCAATTATATTATAAAGATGAATACATAAGATTATTCCAAGGTGATTGTTTAGAGGTAATGGATAAGTTGATTGAGAAAAATATTAAGGTTGATGCTATTATTACTGATCCACCATATGGGACTACAGCATGTAAATGGGATAGTGTAATACCTTTTAATGAAATGTGGTTAAGATTAGAAGAACTTATTAAAGATAATGGTGCAATAATATTAACTGCAAGTCAACCTTTTACAAGTGCTTTGGTTATGAGTAATCCTAAACTATTTAAATATGAATGGATATGGGAGAAGGATCAGGGTAGGAATTTTCAATTAGCTAAAAAACAACCATTAAAAATTACAGAATCAGTTTTAATATTTTATAAATCTTTACCAACTTATAATCCACAAGGATTAATAAAATTAGATAAGCCAATTATAAAAAGTAATAAATTTAAAGGAGGAAATTTAGGGCATTGCTCTTCGGAAAGCAAAAGAGATACATATACTCAAGAATATACAAATTACCCTAAAAACTTAATTAAATTTAATTCTGAAAGAGGATTACACCCAACGCAAAAACCAATATCATTAATGGAATATATGATTAATACATATACAAACGAAAATGAACTTATATTAGATTTTACTTGTGGTTCTGGTTCTACTCTAGTAGCCGCTAAAAATCTCAAAAGAAAGTGTATTGGAATTGAATTAGAAGAAAAATATTGTGAAATAGCAAAAAACAGATTAACAGTATAATTTATAAAGTCCGATAAATAGGTATTTATAAAGTCAAAAATCATGATCAAATTTGAGTTTGGTATTGAATTATAGTAAGGAGGTTAATTTCTAATAAATACATATTATAAAAATAAAAACGCTAGGATTTATCAATGTGATAATTTAGAATTACTTAAACAATTGCCGGATAATTATATAGATTTAATTTATTGTGACATCTTATATAATACAGGTAAAAAATTTAAAGATTATGATGATCAATTGGGTACAGCACAACAAGCAGTTGAATGGTATAAGCCAAGATTAATAGAAATGCAAAGAGTATTAAAACAAACAGGAAGTATTTATTTACATATGGATTATCGTTTAGTTCATTATTTAAAAGTTGAGATGGATAAAATATTTGGTTTAAATAATTTTAGAAATGAAATTATATGGGATAAAGGATTCAGAGGTACGGAGCAAAAAGAATTTTATCAACATTCACATGATTCAATTTTATTTTATACAAAAAACGATAGTTATATTTGGAATAAAGTTTTTTGCGAATACGCTGATAAAAATATGAGCAGATATAATAAAATTGATGAAGAAGGAAATAGATATGCTTTAATTAAAAGAAAACGAAAAGATGGAAGTGTTTATTATGGTAAAACATATCCACAATCAGAAGGGAAAAAAGCAGATGATGTATTTAGAGATATAAAAACTTTTTCTTCAACAACTAAGGAAAGAGTTGGATATGATACTCAAAAACCTAAAGCATTATTAAAACGTATTATTAAAGCATCATCTAACGAAGGAGATTTAGTAGCAGATTTCTTTATGGGTAGTGGGACAACAGGAGAAGTAGCATTAGAATTAGGTAGGAAGTTTATTGGTTGTGATATTGGGGAAAGGGCATGTGAGATTACTAAGGAGAGGTTAGACAAAATAGTAATATAAAACATAACCAAAACTATGTTTTATTTAGATTTTAAAAGAAAGGAGAAACATATGAAATTTATTAAAGATATTTCTAATATAATAATATCACAAAATAATCAATGTAAATTTAATATCAGAAGTGTACAAGGATTTAATGAAGATGAAAATAAAATAATCTTAAAATGTGCCGAAGATATATCAGAGTTTAAAAAAGGTTATGTTTGTGATATGGAATGTCATTTTCCATTAGTTGAAAATGATGGAGTTGAAGTTGGTAAAAGAATTGATACGATTCGAGACTTGGTATTGGTTTATATCAATAAGGATATAGAATTAGAATATGCCCCTAGTTTTGAATATGTATTTTATAAATAATGTTGAGAGGGGAAGTAAATATGACTAAATGGTGCAATACATATGGATGTTGGTGTGTAGATGTGGAAGAAATCACGGATAGTCAATACTCCTGTAATCTTAATTGTGATGATTGTGAAGACATGGAAAGAATTGAATATACAAGGGGTTGTTATAAGGCATTTAAAGAAAAATATTAATGAAATTTCGATTTGGTCACAAATTTTAATAAAAACAAAATATAAATAAGGAGGAATATTATAAATTGAAAAGTCCTATAAAATGGATGGGAGGTAAGAGCAAATCAGTAAAAACGATCTTACCCCTAATCCCAAAACACGATTGTTATGTTGAACCGTTCTTTGGTGGAGGTTGGATATACTTTGCTAAAGAACCTTCAAAAGTAGAAGTAGTAAATGATATTAATGGAGAACTTATAAATTTTTTTGAAGTATTAAGAACTAAGAAAGATGAATTTATTTCGCAATTTGAATTTGCTTTAAAGAGTAGGGAGTTATATCTACATTTCAGACAAAATATGGACTTAGATAAATTATCTGATGTAGAACGTGCTTTTAGATTTTATTACATAATTCAAAATGCTTTTGGTGGAATGTATAGAATGAATAAAAAAGGCGAATGTAATGCCGCATTTGTTTCAAGTCCAAGAAAAGAAGCACAAGGTAGTTTTTGGGATTTAGAAAAAATTAAGATGGCACACGAAAGATTAAAAGAAACTATTATTGAAAATTGAGATTATAAAGATTTGATAAAAATTTATGATAAAGAAAATACGTTCTTCTTTTTTGATCCACCATATGATACTGATTTAAAATATAATGGTATTACTACATTTGATTATGATGAATTGTTGAATACCTGTAAAAATCTAAAAGGCAAATTTTTGTTAACACTTAATGGAGAAATGAGAGATAAATTTAGTGAGTTTAATATTGTGGAAAATAAAGTAGCTCACACAATCAATGGTTGGAAAGATAAAGATAATAGTAGAACTGAAATAATTGTTCTAAATTATGTAGCGTAAAATAAATATCATGATAAAATCTCTATTTGGTGCAGAAATGGATGCCTATATAATGGGATTTGTGAGGTATGGATTTTGCAAAAATTCTATTAAAAATAGAATATAAATATGAAGGAGGTAAAAAATATAATTTGCTTGAATTGAATAAAATATACAATGAAGATTGTTTGGAATTTATGAGAAGATTGCCTAGTGAATATATAGATTTAATTATTGCTGATCCACCTTATTTTAAAATATGTGGTGAATTTGATTTTATTTGGAATAATGTTAATGAATACATAGAATGGTGTAAAGAATGGATTTTAGAATGTAATAGAATTTTAAAGTCAACAGGTAGTTTTTATTTATGGGGAGCAATAGGTTATAATAATGGTTATCCGTTACCTAAATTAGCAGATTGGATGGAATCAAAAAATATATTTAAAGTAGTGAATTGGATTACTCAACGTAATTCAAGAGGTAGGGGTAGTAAAAAAGGTTATATGTCTGCTAGAGAAGAACTTATTTTTGCTGTTAAATCAAATAATTATATATGGAATACTGCTTATACAGAAGAGAAATCAAATAGAAAAGATATGGGATTCGATGGTAAACCTAGAAAAAATGAATACAAAAGATGTAGTGATGTTTGGATAGATATTGCAGAAGCAAGTCAAAGTAGTAATGAAAGATTTAAGTTAAATAATGGTGATACATTTCCTACAGTTAAAGCACAAAAATTATGTAATAGGATTATTAATGCAAGCAGTAATGAAGGGGATTTAGTTTATATTCCTTTTGCGGGAAGTGGTAGTGAAATTGAATCTTGTATTAAAAATAATCGTAATTGGGTTGCAACAGAAATAAATTCTCAATATATAGATGAAATTATCATTCCTAGAATAAAAAACATAATATAAATACATAAAAATAAATATCATGATAAAATTTCTATTTGGTTTCAAATTGAAGAAAATCAACAAAAAACTAACTATAGCTGATTTTTGGTGGAAATATACCTAGGAACATTGATATATAGGGATTTGAACGTAATTATAAATGAAATAAATAAACTAATATAAATATTTGCAACCAAATATTGCATTTATTTAGATTTAGTAAAATATTATTATAAGAGTGAAGGGAGAAGTTATTGAATACTGTAGAAAATAAAAATTACTATATGCAAGAGATTGATGCAAAGATAGCAAAGGAATTGATAAAGAAATATCATTATAGTGGGAAGGTGGTTCCAAATAGCAAATTACACTTAGGGGTATTTGATAAAAAAACAAACGAGTTAGTTGGGGCGTTACAGTATGGGACACCCATGAATGCCAGTAAAACACCACAAAAGTTGGTGAAGGATTCTAACCAACACGAAATGTTTGAGTTGAATAGGATGGCAATGTTAGATGAAGCACCCAAGTTTTCTGAAAGTCAGGCAATAGGATTATCAATAAAATACATAAAAAGATACAAAAATAATATTAAGTGGCTACTATCATTTAGTGACGGAAAAGAAGGTAATGTAGGTACAATTTATCAAGCAACAAATTGGAAATATTATGGATATAGAATAAGTGATAGTTTTTATGATTTAGATGGTGAAATATTACATGCTGTTCAAATATGGCATAAATATAAAGAAAATAATAAAACAAATAAAACAACAAATCAAATACTATATGAAATTTATAATAACGTGAGTAAAATTTATTCTAAACAATTTATCTATATATTTCCACTTGACAAAAATATAAAGATACTTTTAGAAGAACAGAAATATCCAAAAAAGGAAACAGAACCAAGGGTTATCAAGCAAGTTTTTTATAAAAAAGATGGGGTTGTTCTAGATAAAAAAATTACATTAGAGTTTAATACATATGACATTGATTTAAAGGCTAGTTAATTAAATTATAAGTAAATTAATTAATATAAAAGTCCAATTTTATTCAAATGAAAAAGAATAAAAGGAGTTGGTGTATATGGACGAAATAGAAATAGTTTTAGAAGATTTAGACGAATTAATAGAATTAGCAAGAAAAAAGTACAATATTGCTGGATTTTTAAGTATAGTCCATTCAGCCAATATGATTAGGGGTTTGTTAGAAAAACAGGTGTCAAAAAAACCAAAAGAGGTTGATTATGACGATGGTTATTTTAAATGCAGTGGTTGTGGTGGTTTAGTGAGTTGGTTGGATAGTCCTAAAGCACACAAGTATTGTTTGTTATGTGGACAAAAGATTGACTGGAATTGAGCTATATAATATTAATATAAAATGACTATTTTATTCAAATATACGAATTTTGTCCTCAAAAGCCACTTATGCTAATTCTGTAGGTGAAAAGACCTGAAATCCTTAATACATAAGGGATTGAGGGTAATTAAATATAAAATTAAAAAGTTAATATAAAATATTAATACAAAAGGAACATTTTATTTAAATAAATCACGACCAAATTTTTGTTTGGTAATGAATTATAGGAAGGAGAAATAAATGCAAGAACAAATTGAAAAAATAGAAATTATTTTAGAAAATTGTGAAATGATAATTATTGAGGGAAAATATATTGGAGATTTATCAATAGAAGATATTAAGTATTCTATACATAGAGATGCTTGTAATTCAATAAGTGAACGGTTAACGTGCAAAGAATTATCAATGAGTATTAATAGAAATGCAAATTTAGATACTGAAGAAATATGGACATTAGGGCTAACAGATAATAAAAGAGATCAATTTGCTAGAATAAACAATCGTTCAGATATTACTTCTATATATATTTATTTTGCCGACAATAAAGTTAAACATATATATGTTCCTTGGAATGAAGATAGTGATTATTTTAATAAGTATCAAAAATCACATATAAATAACTATGGAGATTTATTTATTTTAATAAGTAAAGAATCAGAATTAAACGATGTTTTTAACTTAGAAGAAATAGAGGATAAAAATAATATTGATTTTATTT